>Ga0065711_1029592_pt1:0-20000 | contig 35585 bp, 22 predicted proteins | sample Hoacrofraction12_FD_59098 | JGI IMG/M metagenome (GOLD analysis project Ga0065711, IMG submission 59098) | Hoatzin crop microbial communities from Cojedes, Venezuela - Epithelial fraction 12 v2 (version 2) | ecosystem: Host-associated > Birds > Digestive system > Esophagus > Crop... | reverse complement strand
CTGGAGTCTTTATATTGACAGAACGTGTAAATCAAAATGTGACAGAAATAACCATGTGTATAGAGAGATGTGTCGGTAGGATAGATCAAGGTGGTCAAGACCTCTGAAGTACACCATGGGACAATGTAGTAGTGCTGGTATCGTGATGCCACCTCTCCATCTACATACCTGAGAACTGCGTTGGAGGTTTTTATGTCCCAGCAGAGGCAACAGCAGGAACCACTCTTCTTCCTGTGAGTTTATACCAAAGTAGTGATAACCTTGGCTGGAGAGAGCTTGTGCAGGACCACCAGCATATGACTTTCTCTGAAGCACCTACCTATGGATAGTCGCTAGCTGTTACAGTCACTAGACCTCCTACTGGCTAACTCTGAAGTAGTCTGTTGTCTCTGTCTGCAGGTATGTATGCTGTTTACCGTCTTAACTCCTCCTTTATGTTTGATGCTCAGCTGGGCATTCCTCCAAACCAATTGCACATTTTGTCATGTAGTAATAGCAACTTGTGTGAAGAACTTACATTAAGCTGTATGCCACATTTCATGGAAGAGTGCTTTTGCTCTCATTTTTAGAGATCTGCTCCTGAGGTAACTCCCACCTAACAAGCTGGTTTGAAAATATGCTAAAAAATTGCCTTTCCTGATCAAATTACACTCAACCAGAGTTTACCCTACAACTGTATCCTGTTAAAAAGTTTTCATTCTCCACACTTTTGGAGCTGCATCTTAGAGATCCCATTGTACCTTCCTCAAACGCCGTATTGTCACAGAAACCTCTCTGAATGATGATGTGTGTGGTGGAGCAGCCCTGCAGCCTGCTTTCTCTTGAGCCGGCAGAGTTCCTCTTCCAGGAGTACTCACAAAGGGCACTATTTGGTGAAAGGCAGTAGGTGCTGAGGCTCTGGGAGTACTCAATGAAGAGAGAGGTATCCTTCAGATTCAGTTAACAGGAGTGGTCTTAGTTAGGTGCTCTAATTCACCTTGCAGAAACGAAAATATTCATTTCAGTGCTAAGACGTTACAGAGTAACTACGTTTACTTCATGGCCTGCTGAGAGAAGCTAGCAAGAGCTGTTATCAAAGACTCCTTTTGTCCTCAGTCATTTAATAGTAGCAGCTTCTCTTTTATTCTGTGCTCTCGGAGAGCAGAATGGGAAGTGATAATCTCCTTGGACTGCAGCAGACACCTGTTTGGTAAGTGGTAATTGCATTATTCCTGGAGGATTATCACAGTGGTGCTTGTTTCTTTGTAATGAAACGCCGCTATATAAGCAGAGCAGAGCTTCACTAGAAGATGTATGAAAATCCATTGCAACAGATTGAAGGTGTTTGGGACTCTGTAAACAGAGTTTCACTTTAAGTAAGTGTATGGTAAGTGGGCTCGCTGCGTAATAGCAGAAGAAAGCTATGTAAAATTACAGCATCACTCCTGTTGTTTTATACGTGAGTGAGAATGTTTGTGATTGCTAGAACTTCACTTGAGGTTTATTCCACTTGTGTGCAGAGCCTAATAATAATGGTTTCAGTTTCTTCCTCTAAAAGAAGTGACATTTAAATAGTGTTAAATTAGTCCATAGGTAACTTGTTAAATGCTTAGAATGGAGCTAATCTGGTCATATTCTGGAGAATTTTTTGTTAATGTTCAATAAACTTGATAAAACGTGGAAGCAAGAATATCTTAGTTAATGAATCTGTTTTAGACAGATAACTTCCTCTGCCAAGCAAGAGATAAGCTCTCTTTTCAATAGCAACCGCTGGATTGAATACCTTTTCTAAACATAGTTACTGCTCAGTGGTCAAAACATAGACCAGAGACAGATTTGTTGCTCTGCAGACTTTACTTGTGACATTTAATAAAACATTGTACTTAAGCAACTCAATCCTTCGCATTTCTAAGAGGAGGCGTGAGATTTAATGCTGAACTTTTGTGAGAGTCAAAGAAAAGTAGCTACATGGCCTCAGCTGGATTTTGGTAGAAACTGGCCATGTTATTTTTGTTAGATGGCTAAGAAAATCCTGTCTAAAATATTGGGAATGTTTCGCGTTTGTCCAGGCTTTAGAGGTCTCCAAATAAACCCTGTATAAATGCTTAATTTTTTAGTTATTTATGTTCTTTATCTTTTGCTTGTCACACTGGAAACTACCATACATCAGCCAAGCACATTCAATATGTAGTTATACTGAATGAATGAAATTAACGTATTTCTAGCTGCAACCGACCCAACCCAACAGCTTACCATTTAATAATACTAAATTATTGTCTACTATTAATACATTTTATTCTTTCTAGTTTTGAACCTTTTTCCTTTAACTGGGGAGGTTATGTACTCAGTGCTTTTAATTCTACTGATGTAAAGAGTTAAAGGCCTTTTCCTATGTTCCAGGTAAGGGAAACAGAAAATAAGAAACAATCCTCCTTTTCAGAAGCGCATTTGTAGAAGTCAGTATCACTGTGTTTTCAAACGGCTAGCATTGCAAAAATCCAATTCCTCGAAAAGTGATATCCAGGAAGAAGAGGCAGCATAAAAAGCCTGTCAGTGATTGAACCATTTGTTGGAAGCACTGTTGCTAGCACAACTGCTTGAGCTCTGCCAAGGAATTATATAGTGCTGGAAACATAGCCAGGCACTCTCCTGTTTGCCATCCAAAGCATTGTACAGTGCTGTGAAGTAAATGGCATCCCACCATAGGCCAGAATCGTGCCAAGTATTTGGCTGATACTCTTTGTGAATGCGAAGCGGTTCCCAAGATGGATCTGTGGATATCTGGGGGCAATATGTGATCTGGGTGAATCAAATCGGTTGTTGGCTTATACTGTTGCTTATTATTTCACTTACAGGTGTTTCTTACCTTAAAAAATCTGTTTAACAGTTTTGTGTCTCTTCTGAATAGCAAAAAATAGGTGATTAGTGATCAGACTTAGAACAAACAGTATTATTATACCCTCTTCTATGGCAATTATGCAGTTACTTGAAGAAAATATCAGAAATCTAAGAGACACTGTGTTTCAACACCAAAGCCAGCAAATGAAATGGGACAGTGTTAGTACCTTGATTATTTTTCAGCCCTTACACTGTGAAGAATTTTGAGCAAAGGAAATACACGAAGACAGGTTAACTCTGTTTAGTGTTTTTGCAATTATTATGAGTCTGAATCCATGTTAAGTGCAGCTGAATTTTTTGCAGTCGCTGTTTGAGTATCAAAAGTAAGAGTAAGCAGTATCACAGAATACCATAACCAGGCTGCAGAGCATGCGATGGTCCTCGGAGAACTGACAGATGAGTGGATGCTGGTGCTTTCCCACCTTTTCAGATACTAGAGGGATTCTCATCCTTTTTCTTATAGGCCTTTTATTTTGTTTACCTTGGTCCTCCTCTCATTTGGCAACACGAAATGGATGAATGCTTTGACTCCTGGTATTTGTTGTCACCCAAAGGGTCTCTGTCTAGCTTGGGAAAGGCTGGGAATCCCAGTTTATCTATGAATAGCACTCTGTTAGTTGTAATAGATCTTGTTTTGATGAGGCAATATCTATTTTTGGTTCCTGAGACATTCAGGAATGTACAGTGAATTATGACCTGATCCCGAGCATGTATGTTTTATAGATCAGTTCACACAGGTGTACTTATTAACAAACTCACTTAACCAATTTACATGCATAAGTTTTAACCACTGAGTAATTAGTGAAAGCATTGCTGAGGAACTGGAAATTTGGGAAATGTGTCATTATTTGCATATCAGTATAAAGCAATTGCTAAATTAAAGAGTGCACGTTGTGACAAACATGAAGCTCCTTTACTGTTGCTTTGTCAGTGCACATTAACATCAACTTGATGTGAAAGCCTGGCTTTCTCTGCATGAGCTAAAAATCCTAAGGCAGAAGTACACAATGAATCACCCAGAGTTTGGAGGCTAGCACGCTGAATTGCCTTGGGGTTCAGACCGAGGAAAGAAAAAACTGATGTAAAAGACCATTGAGAAAACGTATCAGTGGAAAGTAATTAACTCAAGATCGACAATTAGCCTCATGGTCTATACTTAACTGTGTTCCAGGTCTTTCAGCGTTTATTTAATTCTGTTACCCTGTGTTTCAAATAGCTGCAAATGGCTTGGCAGATTTTTCGTCCTTTTTAATATTTACAGTTTTTGTCTAAGAAGAAGAATGAGCTCTGTAAGTGATCATGGGTATTTATTTCAGTCTCTGAAGTATATCTCTCTCTTAGTAGAGTCTATTGTACAAGGAAATATTATTTCCCTTTTGTTTCTTTTAAATATATTTGTGGTTTGAAGCAACATGAAGTACTACAATATCCTTCTGCTTTAATTCATCACTTGCCTAACCAGGCCTAATCCAATGAGAAATAATCAAAACCAGGGATCGTTTTCTCTTTCATTCAGCTAAGAGACGAGAGTGATAGATTCACAGTAATACGACTGGTGATTAACGGCAACCGTAGCAAAAACTGGCATGCGTGTTCAACCAGCATACCAGAGCTGGGTGTTCCCAGAGGACCGGGCACAGCTTTTTATCAGGCTTGTACGGAAGCTCTCGATAGTGTTTTGTGAAGCTTGCTCAATGGTGATTGTCGCTGTGGCTCCAGCATCCCTCATCTGGCGCCTGTCTTGAAGGACACAAGCGGCCTGCTCGCTGCGCTGTGGACACTTCTCCAGCCTCCCTGCTCCCAGCCCACGTGCTGCTTGTCCACCAGTCGATTCCAGAGCATCTTCACCCTCCTGCTGCCTTCAGCACGTTTTGTAAAGATCTCCTGGGGCTGTGCCTTTATACTGCAGCAGAAAGAATAATGTACGTACATTTAATATGCAGGCTTTTGGAATAAACGGCAGAAGAATTTTGGAGAATTAAGCAAAGCAATCTCTTAATCCTAATTTAAAGAGTTTATAAAATTTTTTGAATTTATTAATATTTGAGACACTTTTTTCAGGTCAGATCTTTTTTAACTTTTGGGTTCTGTATTCTAACTCTAGCATTCCTTTGTGAATTTAATCTACATTATAGTTCAAAGATCTACCATGGGAACATCACTGAAATCCCTGGAATGAATTTCCTACAACTTGTGTTGACAGGTTTAAATTACGTACTCTGACACTGTTCTTGTGGCTGGATTAGAAACTTTTTTCCAAGTTAAACCTGTGATAAGTAATTGTCACAGCGCGCTGGCACAATGCTAATTTGAAGTGACATGTCCACACTGGCCTCAGTAACATGAAGAACCTTAACAGGTGTGAGGGGTGGATCTTCCCATGGGCCCTGCTGAACTTCTAACAGGGGAAAAATTGTAGAAAAAGTGAAATGAACCTTGAATAAAGCTGTCAGCAGTAATTATCTCAACAACACTTTGTGAGGAGTTAAAATAAGCATTGCTGATTTATAACCTGAACACACTCGACCCTAGAGATTTTTTTTCATCCAGTTAGTGTTTAAAATGAAATGTTGAATACCTGTCAAGATTTTTTTTTTGTATTGAAGATGCATAATGAAAATGAAGTTATTTTCCAGAGGAAGTTAATTTCAAGGGCTGTCAAATTTTTAAGCTCTTCTGTTCATTTTAATATTTGTACAATAGTTTAATAAAACAAACAAACCTAGAGCATACTTGACTGTTTTTCCCAGCTAATGCTATTTGATGTCAAAAGATGAAGTTACATCCACTTTTTATTGTTCAAGGAGGCATAAGGGTTTACGTGACAGTAGATGAGCTTTGGTAGGTTGATTTTTTTTTTTTTTTTTTTAATAAATTGTGTACTAAACTTGAATAGCAATGTCTTGTTGACCAGCATGGACTGAAGAGCTCTCTTCAGTTCTGTACAGTAAATTTCTAGGAGTATTGTAATTAATGTCATAGTACAAAAAAAAAAAAAGACCTTGTTTCAATAAATTTCAAAAAATTGCATTTGGTAGACTTTTTTTCTTTAAACTGGAATGTACCTTCTTTTTACAGTGGGATACTTGCTTGTTGTTGCTGTGATTACACTAGTTTTATGTGTACAAGGTATTTCAGTATGGATAGAAGTAATTTTAAAGTCTATTACTATGAAAGAATACTTGCTAGCTTTGAGAAAAGAGCAAAGCAAAAGAGAAACATTAATTCAGAGAAAACCCTGAATCTCTTGAAAATTTAAACATTACTTTTAAACATCAGCATGTGTGAATTCTTAAATCATGTATCACTGACTTTTTGTGAGATTATGCACTGAAAACAAGACAGATTATTTAATGTATAATTATACAGCGGTAAGTGATGGATTTGGCAGTGTTGAGCACCTATTTGTTCCCAAGGAATTTAGTGAGGGTTTGTCTGAGCACAACAGGCTGCCCATACAGTGTTAATAATGCTCGGTTAAACTCCGAGAACTAGAGCCATGGCAAGCACAACCTAATATGAATGATCTCTCATGTCATAGCGTCACTTTTCTTGAAGTGATGAGACTCTGAGTATCCTCAGAAATAGCATGAGCTGCCTGAGAGTCCACCATCTCCTTCCTGCATGGACTGATTTCTAAGCATTTGGGTCTCCAGCCAGCAAAGAGCGTGGAGCCATCTGATATCCTCTGGAGAATCACAAAAAATTGCCAACGAGTTCCCACACTCTTATTTCTCCTACCTCAGTATTTGTAAGTGCTGGATGCATTTAGAAACCACTGTTTTCTTCAGCTGTTCCTATAATGGAAAACTTCCCACTCTTATGTTGCTAGTGTGGAAGCAAAACTTCCTTTGCCATCATTCATCACCTCCTCCCTCCCTTTTACACTTTGATTTTTCCCGTATGCCACATTAACTGCTGTCTCCCTTTCACCACACAAATACTCCTTGCTTTATGTTTTGCTTGCTTCTTTAGTCTCAAAAAGAACAGGTTACAAAAGAAAAAGGGAAATGATAGTGAGCTGGGAGCAGCAGCCTTGGCTGTGGAGCAGCCTGACCAGTCGCTCCGGTGGTAAGCAGAATAACTTCTTTACTAGGGGTTTCAAAGAGATTGTTTTATCATTTATTCCTGCATCTTTCTGGGGAACAATGCTAGGTTGAACCGGTCTGCAGTCCTCCGGATCACCCTGAGATTCTGACCTGAAGACCTGAGGTCTGAGGCATAGCTCTGTGCCTTCATCTAGCCCTGCTGAAAAAGTATTTGTCCCTAATTTCCCATTCTGCGTGGCTAGTATGGTAATCTTTTTGAACAGGGAACTTCATTTGTATAGTGAGGAGAGATAGATGACGTCTTGTTTGTCTGGGAGAAATGAACTTGTTGGAATTCTTCTGAGATCTGCTTATCAGGAAGAAGGGATTAGCAGTGATGAGTATGCCTTGTGGACATCTAAACTGAAGTTTGTCTAGACTGAGCAGCGAGAGGTACCTACCATAGCTGGATGGATAGAGAATGGACTGAACCTGGAGATAAGGAAAGGCTCCTTTCAGCAGTTATCTTCAAAAAGGACCAGATATTTTCCCTAGCTTCAAGAAAAAGCGTATATACAGAGATCTGTAGTGTCATTGACGTTTGCCATACTCTGTGAATTAGCTTATGCTATAACAAAAAGTCAAAGAATAGTAAATTTAAGATGAAAACTGAAATGCTTGATAAAAGCTCCTTCTTCACCCCTCTGTCCTTTCCCCTCCTCTTACCTGATGAGGGGAAAAAGGCATCATAATAATTACTCCAGCAAGAAAAAAGATCAAATTATATGGAAGTCAAATTTTCACAGTGGAGATACCTGCCAGTCAGTGAGTATTCTGCTATGGGCACCTCTGTCTTAGGTTATTTTGAATAATTGAGCATGGCGCGTTATGAAATGTACTCGGTCATGTTTGTTTTTTTATACATTAGCCATGTATCAGTGAGTAAACCAGTAAATCAAAAAGCTAAGCAACTCGCATTCTGAGCACAGTGAAAGGGCTGTCACATGGAGTATTTGAACCAGGATTAGGTTTCAGTCTGTAGGCAACAGTGCGTTCATTTCTGATTAACAATTTCCTGTGTGATACATGTATATTACAAACGTCCACACGTATACTCCAGCCTGATATACAGCCTCTAGAAAGAGCTCGTGTTCAGCTGATGACCTCCTGACTTATAAATATTATTTTGGGATATAATTTCCATGTTTGTTGATATATTTGTTTATAACAAGAAACCACAACATGTGAATATTGACAAGCTAGTTATGGCCAAAGTACTAAATAGCAGCCACGAACGTCAGTTAGATTTCAGAGTTGGTATGTACTGCAATAATAATTATGGAGGGTGGCTAAAAGTTTGTAGCTGTGGTAGAATTCACCTTGTTAAAACAGCTCTGATTCAAAGACTATTTAAGCTTAGGATGAACTTCTATTCTTAATTAATTAGATACCTATTTACTCACAATGACTTTACAACACTTTTAATAATGCTCTGAATGTTGCTTGCATACTGCTGTTATTTCCAGAGCAAAATAAAGGGGTTTGACTTTCAAGATGTTTGTATAATCTCTATCGAAATCTGACTTCACAGGGTGAGTAATAATATTTTTGGCATATTTTTCTGGAGATAATCTTCTCTTCTTAAGCAGTGCACTGGTTGTACAATGATAACGGCGAACGCATAAAACGTTCTCAAACTGATACTGAGATAACAGAGAGCTACTGCAGTTACTGACTTGTGGGAGCAGTTTATCTAGCTTCAACCCCGTATTACAATGCGAGCTAACAGCAGATTTGTCTGCAGCACAAACAGATACTCTGAGGGCTGGATTTTTGCTCTTGCTCAACGAGGGGAGAGCAGGCGTTGAATCAGTATCAGTACCCAGAACATGTGTGTAAATGTGGAGCTGATTGGATGTGGCGCTCTAAAGATGTTGCATTGTGGGGAGACAGATGGGGAAAGTCACTGCACTGGGTGGAGCCCCTCGTCGTCTTGAGCTCATTAGAGATGCCAGCCTGAAGAGTTTAGGGTTAGGTGATCTGAGTGTTCCTTAACTGCTTTAGATTATAAAAACCAAAAGGCTAAATGAGGTAATTTGTATGCTAAACCATCCCACCACCATATTTGAATATATGCCAGTTTTAATTCTACCTGTTCAACATTATAGAATCTGAATGATGCATTAGAAACCGTGTCGCTTCTTGGCAATTACACGTGGAGTGACATCTTTGGGAAGGTTTCCTTCTGTGGCTTCTTCCATCCAGCTGGGCTAGTGAATGCAGCTGGAAAGCTGGAACTACAATTTTGCTTAATTATTTTTCAGGGTGCTAGAACTGGAGGCCGGGTTATTAAGACTTCCTTTTGCCTAAAATACTACAAGGTGACCTTGGGTAGGACTGGGAATTAGTCTGCTTTTTATCGGAGATTTATGAAGGAAAGTCAAGTATTGGAAAACATGCTTTTTATTTTGTATACCAGAATTTTGTTTGCTTACCTTATCTCTGAGTATTAAAGGCAGAAAACATGGATTATTTCCCTTTACCTCAGGAGGAAATCACGCCATGAGAATTCCCCCATTTAGTTTGCTATTGAAGTAGATTATATACAGCCAAACATAATTCTGCATTAGAAGTACAGCTAATTGAATAATTCGACTGATTCAAAGCAGTCAAGTAATAAAGGAATTACGTTTCTTTTTAGGATTTTTTTACTTTATGTTAAAAATCCAGCCGGTTTGTCTTCTGCAAGGTTTTTTGTTCTGCTTTAGGTTTGCCGTTGTCAGTTAATGCCTGTTGCTTCACTTGCTGTGCACAGGCAAGTGAAATCTGGCATCATTATAGAATCCTCTCTTTTGCATACGAATTGAGTGTTCTGTGAATGTTTTTATGATGTTTTGTAAGGTTTATAGTTTGACCTTTGAATTTCTGAGAGCAAATGATCAAGAATCTCTAATTCAAGTCCAAAAAATGGTAGTAGAAAAGATTTTTGCCATGGAAAAATACTGCTCCAGTGAGTTGGAAAGGATTCGTCATTTGAGTAGCTCAAACAATAACAATAGTTATCCTGTTACAGTGGCTGAAATTGTTTCACATTTTAAGTGGTCTTCTAAACAGTCAAAAGTTGTTTTTTAAAATTCACAGCTACCAGGTGATACAGCTGAAGGACTACACTTAATAACTTGCCCTGGTTAACAGGAACAGTGGTAGGTATCTGTAAGTTTAGACAGATGCATTAATGTATGTTGAAACAAATCAAACAAACAGAGCTCCCACACACTTCAAAAAATCAAAACTCTCGTTACTCTTGTAGCAATCAAATACTTAACAAAGAGCACGATATAAATCAGTGTTCCTGCTTTCCTTAAGTATTATCACTTATGCTTGCTTGTTTTCAGTGGTTCTTGTTAAAAGAGCTACATCCTTTTGGAGAAGAGGGATCCCTTGATGACAAGTATCCTGTGGCCAGCACAACCTCTCAGGTCATCCCAAAACAGGTCCATTAGATATCTACAGCTCTCATCTTCTGCAAGATGATGTGTTTTGCAGGCTTGTCTTGCCTACAGCACCTGCAAAACTTTGGAGTTCCTGGAGACGTTTCCTGCTGTTGATGACCGTGGTACGGAGTTTGGTTTGCTCCAGAGCTAGCCGATATGGAATCTGTTCTACTCAACATCGTTGTCTCTCTTGGCAGCCATTCGGCAGGTCGTTCTCCATCTCATCCCTGTGGATAGACCTTACTGCAACGATAAGCACGGAGAAGAGAAGAACAGGTGTAATGGATAAGTCTGTAAATTATGTGCTTCAAGGGCCTGCCTGTTTCCCTACCGTAATTTATTTTTTAAAGTATGTTCTGATTTTAATACAGGCAGCTTAATGGCGAGAAGAGTTGTCTTAGTGTTTTATTCAGATTACTGGATTGCTAGAGACTTGCTTCTGTATTTACATGGAGCAAAGAGTGAGCGTTTCCAGAATGATGGTGATAGTTGAGGATAAGGAACAAGGTCCAGTTCTTTACAGGTTATTGCATCAAGTTGGGCACTTTGGATGTCCAACTGCATTCTGTAAGGTATTAGAAAGCTCTTAACGCTTGCCTTTATACTTTCCTCAGTAGATACAGTTGCCATTAGAAGCTCCTTTGAAGTGCTGTTTTCTCCATCAGCATGTGGCTGAGTATGAGGAAGACCGGTTTGTCATATCCTGTTACTACTTTCTTGTACAGTACACTGAGCTGGTAATTTTTATATCAGCATTTCTCAGTGGAGAGAGTTCTGCAGCTGCAGTCCTCTGCTGGTTATCATTCCTTCATGTTCCTACTACTATTGGTCTTTCTCAGATCTTCAGTGTCCGGTTTAAATATCTCTGGACTGGTGCAAGAGATTGAGTTTGCCCCTTCCTTTGTAGTTTCAGAAGTGTGAAAGAGTGGGAATGAAGTTGTGCCAACAAAGTCTTTCTAGAAGAATGCAAGCTTCTGAGATTGTGGACCCGTCGTTTTTCCTATATTCTGAGCACGCGCCAGCAGCACTCTGGAGTTACAAGCTCTCCGTGATTTCTTTCTCTGCTTCAGGCATATGTTTATTATAAAATATTTGAAAAAATAGTCTTTTTAGATTGTTCTAAAGCACATTTCTAGAAGCTTCTACATAACAATGATACTTTCTAACAGGAAGAATAATCTATTATTTGAAGCACCTGGTCTCACTCCGGATTTGGCAAATATTTCTAGGTTGATCTGGAAAGTTCTTGGCAAAGAGTCCTGCATGTTCACATCAGAAAAGGTGTTGCTTAACTTTATCCCCCAATTATTAATGCTGGCAGTTGAAATACAAATCATCTTACACTGAATGTTTACAAATAAATTCAGTGTCTTTGTGTTGGAAAGCACAGGTGAGCATTAGGCTCATTTCTTTTCTCTCTAGATTGTAAAGTTTCGTAGCAGTCTTTCTTTTAGTAGTTAAAATACTATTTCAAGTACCCATTGTGCACTTTTAGTCCAGGTCATACCATTGCCTGTTTGCATGCCAGTAGCAATACATTTGTTTTAATATCTGTGCTGTCTCCTAAAAGGATTCTTCTACTGCCACTCTCCCTGGAATGTTCTGAGGCTTCAGTTTTGTTGTCCTCCTCCTTAACAAGCTACAGGAAGCCAAATGGAAGACTCTTTAAACTTCTAACAAGTGTGACCAGTCTATACACAGTGATGGACAAGAGATCTGGCTTTTCAGTAATTGCCTGGAATGGCTTTTTGCAAGTCGTTTTGCCTGTTTCTGATTCTGTTGCCCTTTCACCCTCATGTGCCATTCAGCTGTGAGACCTTTGGAATTGGGACTTGCACGTGTGTACATTTGCTGCCTAGAAAGATGGAATAAGCCTACTTAATTTTGCTTGAGTGTATTATTTATCTTGTAATCTATATCTAACTCATTATTGGTGCCAAGAGTCCTGCATATGCATCTTTCAATATCTGTTTTTGTGTACATGAAAGTCAACCAATTCAAGATATGGTACTCATATAATGGTGATTTTCATGCAGGGAAAGAAAATACACTGAAAAGTTAGTGATTATTGAGTGTTTGTGCAATCAGATGGGTTTATGAGTTGGAATATGGGTAAACTGGTACTCAGGCGACAAACCAGCATTGTCAGTTTTGGAGTCAGTAAGAAGATTTTGTCTGTTCCCATGGGAAGATGGCTGCAACACAGTGATTCGTATATCTAATGTACCGCAACCTTGTTTGGGTGTAGGCAGACGCAGTATTTAGAAAGAAAAAAAACTCTCCAAGAGCAGCCTGGTGTCTAAACAGTTCTTGCCACTGAGATGCTTCCCATCAGAAATTTGCTCTGTGTTCAAAATATTTGTGGAAGTTGAGGTTTGCTATCCATGGCACCGGACTGAGCTGCCTGGAAAGTAATCTTTTGATGTTTTTATGATTTCCAAAATAAAGATGAAACTTTCTGGTGCAAGAGTCTCTCTTGAGAAGGGACTCTCTCCTTTAGAATGAGGATAACTTAATTCTAGAGAAATGTTCATGCTGCTGGCTTACTCTGAAATGAAAGACAGAGCTTCGATTTGTCTTAGCCCTTCCTTTGCAAAAAATTTCTCAAAAAAAAGTCAAAGAAGGGTGTTTTCTCACACAAATATGCACAAAACCCAACATTCCAGTAACTGTCTGGGGAATAGGATGAAATGTGCTCTGTCGAACCCCTTCTGCTATTAGCTCATTCTTGAGACACTTTGACGCTATAATGTAGGGTTGCAAATTGGAACTGCAACACCCTGCTATTGGGCCAAGCGATGAAGCAGCACAATAAGTGCTTGCTTGGTCTTACCACTCGTTCTTCAGTGCCTGTGTAAAAGATATCGGGAGCCTTTCCAAGCATCTGTCAGCGTATTTGATACTGTTAGATAGGGAACTTCGTCTGTGTGCAGTTAGTGAGCATGTGTGTAAGTTTTACTAAGATTTTATATAGTGTGGTAATTACAGGGCAAAGTTTCAGGTTTTACGGTTGAGTTTGGTTTATTATTAAAAGTTTATAAAAATACTAATTAAACTGGTGGATTATTACGGAATATACAGTTCTTACAGTCTTGTCACAGGAATTTCATGGATAATTGGTCTTGACCTGCATGTCGTCTTTAATATTTCATTTGTGCCAGAGTATTATTACTCACTTCCTTTAAGAAGATAGCTAGACTTTTTATGCAGCTAAACTTCTGTTTAACCTTGCTATGAGGATGTGACAGTAGGCTAGTTCAGACAGGTTAACATTCATTTGGTAGCCAGCCGCTTAATCAGCCTGCTTCAACCTGCAGCAGATTAAATCTTTGTGAGTTCTAGCAGACAAGTGATAAAGTCATTCTGAATTATGTGTAAAAATAAATGGGGTATTTTCAGTGCTCATGGCAGTAGACGAAATTTAAGGCTTATGATTTATTGTTGGATTTTTGTTGAGGATGACTGTGATTTATATCACCTTAATGTTTTTACAGTCTGATTAGGAGGATGCTGTATTTCTGGAACTCATGGTGTGCCTCATTCTGTGTGTTAAGAATTTTACTGTCACACGAGTGGGTTACTCTAGGTATTGCTTTATTCCCAACTCAGAGATGGGCCATTGCCTCCGTGAGTGGCAGAGCTCAACTCGCTAGAGCAGTTTATATACATTTATTAAACCGATTACAAGAAGTCTAGAATCTTCATAAGTTTCTAAGCAACCATTCTGTTTCTTTAAGTACATCATTTATAAAGTTCTCTCTATTCTTCTGTCTTAGTAGAATTCTCCCTCGCTTGTTTCAGGGTGGTCTTGGGGTCATCGTCTGTCCTTCATCTTTTTCTGTGAATTCTGTTCGATACAATCCTGAGAAAGATGTTGAGAGACTTCAAGATGTTCTATTAAACTTACTCCTATTTCTAAAATTTAACCTAATGAGTTATGACATTAATCTTTCTACACCTTATTCTTATCTAATGCTAGGTCAGTTGGTTTTTAACCCCACCATGATAAGGCCTATATGGGGGCTAACTGACAGCAGCATACCGATTGTATGGTTTCTTAACACACCTGTATTCACACAGTTGAATCTATGTTCTAGTTCTATGATTTTATTCTATTCTACAGTCATAATCAATCTTCTCTATAATCAATCTCTAACACTGCGCCCTGAAAAAACACTAGTCATTTTTATAGGATCTAGAAAATCTTTTTCTGCCTCTGTATGTTTCCTCTGAAGGAACCGTTAGAAACAATATTTTAAACATGCAGCCAGAACTCTCTTTCTCAATGTCACTGAGAATTGTACAGCATCAAATATTTTGTTGTTGCCAAAATGAATCAGCTATCTTTATTTAAGAGCTATTCCCATTGTAAATTTAGCCCACGTGTTATCAAGATAGGATTTAGGTGGTTCTGAAGATTCCACTTGTGGTCATTAACCTTGCTTGACCGGGACTGATGCACTTTCCAGAAGAGGGCAGAAGGCTGGCTGCACCCTTACGCTGGATAAAGCATGTGAAGGGTGCTTGAGGTGCAAGGATGGCACAGGTGGTTCTAATCATAGAAGAGTGGACAAATCTCATTTGTAGTCATATCAATTAGTACCTTTTTAAATGTACTCAGAACTTCAAATGTTATTGTTGTGTGTCTGCAGGCACCCAATAATTCTGTCTTTCAAATGACGCTAGCCATTTTTCGTTTGCTGTCAGTTTTAAAAAGTTAAGATTTAAGCATACAGCAAGAGGCAAAAGTGCTATTTCTGTTGGCACTGGTTAATGAACATCTATCCCGTCTTTGACTGCAATTTCACTGGCACTTCTGGGTTTGTGTGTGTCCCTGTTCACGGGAGAAACATGGCATGTGCCTTTGACATAACGACCAAGATGGAGATGAAATGGTTTTTTTAAGTAGCCACTTTGACTGTGTCTTTTACAATGACTGGCAATAAACTGTTCTTTCAAGATAATTTTTTTTTTCAAGATGACTTAACTTTTTAATTAGTTGTATCAGTACCTATCATCTTCACTTTAACATTTGCTTTTTGATTAGGAAGGAAAAATTTGCGTTTACTTCATTGAGGCATGCCACTGTAAAAGTTGTCAGGTGCAAATAGTGGTTTAAACTTCAGTACTGATTTAGGAGATAGTAACAATTCAAGACAGTTTTGAGTTTGCAATTCTTTTTAGTTTGTTTTTATACTCTGTGCATACACACCTGTAAAACTCCATTGTTGTTTCTTTGAATATTTTTACATAAGGAATCATTTTAGTTTTCCAGGCTTCTTTCTTTATGTTTGTATAATTAATTTGATCTTCTGCAGTGCAGTTTTCAGTTTGAATCTCAAAGCACCCTTGAAAAGAAAACGACTCTCGATTGAGGCTATGGCTTTAATGAACGATCATTGCTTTGTTTGTAGATGACTCTAGCTGTATCGGGACTGACTTTTCCTTGCCATCGACTTACAGTTGGAAGAAGATCTTCACCCGTACAAACGAGGGAACAGTCAGAGGAGGTAAGACCATCATCTTTATATGACAAGTATACTCTGGGAAGAAGCAGGGAAAGTTCATTTTGCCATGGTCACCATCCCTTCTGTTGTCAAATACGTCAGTAGAATTGCATCTTAAAAGAACCGGTTTATGATTCCTATAACGTGTAATTGTGACAAAGTAAGGAACTGGGTAAAAGAGTCATTGAAGAAAAAGAGGAAAAACAGAGTAAGCAAGTCACAAGTTACTAAGCGCTGAAAAGTACTGCAAATTAAACAGAAGGCTGAAACACATATTTTTAGGCTTAACAGAAGGAGGTGTTTGCAGACTGTATAAACTCTCGTTTTGTTGTTTCTCACTATTAATTAGGTTAAAATTTCCAATGCCTCTGTCCTTCCTCAACAGGAATTTAATATAAGCAGTTCCCCATTTTCCACACGCTTTTCTTATTAGAGGACTATAGCACATAAGGTTTATCTTGCTGCACAAAAAAGATGTGTTTCAATCTGTTCACCTCAGTTGAGTTTGGCAAGACATAGCTGTGAGGGACGGTTGGGATGCAAGCCTGGGTGTAAGCTGTTGGGTGGTTGTTGAAAAGGAGAGGATGGTGAGACAATGCTGTTCTAGCTATACCTGAACCATTTAGCAGGTTGCATAAATGGTGACTGTTTTCTCCTGGGATCTGCCAGCATCACTCTATCATTGCTTCTTTACTTCATTCTTTAAAAATTATCTGAGTTTGTCCAACTTGTAGAATTTTCTTGTGGACTTGTTCATTCAGAAAACATTCTTTTCTTGAAGCTCTTAATGCGTAGCTGTTTTAGGGAGAGATTCAGCGTGGTTTGGAGCCCTTTGCTTCTCTCGTGGTCACTTGTATGCTGGAGATGGAGTCTCACGTTCCATAATAGACTTTGTTGCACCTTCAGGGATTTATGTAAATTTTCTGTAGGTGTGCTATCACCGTAGCTCCTAGATCAAGTGGAGCTGGAATAGTTGTTCCTGAAAAAGGAGTCAGTGTAGCAGTGAGTTAGCAGTGAATAGTTAAAACCAAGGTTTTCTGAGCTGTTTTATGTTTCAGAGGACAGGAAATCCAAAAGATCTGACGGTGGGAATTGGAGGCACAGATGGGACCTTAGCTCCTGCAAGGAAAATGTTGATTTTTCTTCTTTGTATTGGTATGCCAAATAAATCAGCCTGTCATTCAACACACAGCAGTCTGGCGTGCCAAGTTAGGACTACGGGTGCTAAATCTGTATGTCAGCAATTGCAATGCAGTAGATAGGTGCCTCTCCAAGGACTGTCCCCCACCATGCAGGTATTGCTAAAGTAGATTGTATCTGGATGTCTGAAATTATTGATAGATTGTGTGGCTTTTCTCACTCTTTCTTCTGCAGCTGTAGTACCGTTAGATGGAGAATAGCATCAACTTTGGATAAGATTTGCTCAACTATGTCTATGCAGAGCCAGTTCATTTGTTATTTAATAATGTTTTCTGTCACATAATATTGCTTTGCCAGCCAGACTTCTGGTAAAAATTAGGTCTTATTTATAAAAAGCAATCTGATAATGTTGTATAGAATAGTAAAATGAAATGCAGTATATCAAGTGTTTTTATAGAAATGTACAGGTAGTTTTCAGTATGTGTGTACTTCATATTTCACTGAAGATGTCTGTAATGGAGGCTTACGGTGGATTTTGTTTTTTGTTTTTATATAGCAATGCACTGATGTGCATATGGTTAGTGACAGTGATGGAGATGACTTTGAAGATGCTACAGAGTTTGGAGTTGATGATGGAGAAATGTTTGGAGTAGCATCATCTGCCTTGAGGAAATCGCCAATGAGTAAGAGTTGATGGTTAATTTGCAATTAACTGGCGGTTGTACAGCGCTAGTGAATGCAGAGGAGTACAATGGGCCTTCATAGAAAGAAACAGGAAAGTATCTTTTGATAGGAGCATTAGAGAATGTCTGACGTGTGTATCAAATGAAAATACTGCAAATGTAATTGGCAACTATGAAAGCATCTTCCCATGGAGGAAGTTTTTTGGCCTTATGATTTTAGCTTATAGTTGAAGAATAATAATTTAACTCAGAGAAGTATGATCTCTAAGCAAATGTCCCTCTAGATAACTGGATTTCCACTTCCCTGTTTTGAAAATTCTATAGGTTTTAGCTTCAGCATCTTGTGGTGATTAATATTTTTAGTCATTTACATTAAGCAATTTTCTCAGGGATCATTTGGCCTTGAATTATGAAAAGGATTGTGCAGGAGCAGTCAGTTACCTCCTATATGCAATTCTGTATACTCTGTATTCACTTCAGGCTTGGGTTAGTGTTATTACCTTAGAATTTTTTTTGACAGCAAATATATGTAATTTTATGGAAAACTTTTTAACAGGAAGTTTAAAATTAAAAAAAAAAAAAAAGAAAGAAAAACAAAAGTAACTAGCAATATAGTGGGTCAAGCCTTTCAAGCCAGTCCTTTCATTTTCATGTATTAAAGTAAGTCCAGAGTGTTAACTCTGAACAAGTGATATATCACATTACACTGGACCTGAGGATTTTACTGTTTGGAAAACCTGAATATATTCATGAGAGCGTCTGGAAATTTCATGTCTTTCCAAAGGTTCATAGTCTTTCATGAAATTTATATGGTCTCTTTGTAACCACTTCAGTAAGCTGTCAGCATAAAAAAACCTATGAAGCAAGTGAGTTTGCACATTAAAATCTGTTTCCATAAAGTTGCATTTAATTTATATTTTTCTTTTTTTTAAGTGCCAGAAAATGCTGAAAATGAAGGGGATGCCTTATTACAATTTACAGCAGAGTTTTCTTCAAGGTAAGCTTAGGCTATTAACTGTGCATTTCTTGTTACAAACTAATAAAATTTAATAAATAATGAAAATAAAAATAAACCAAATGTACATATTATCTTGTGGGTTCATAGCATATTCAGGCATCCTAATCTAATTTATTTTAAGCTTAACTATGTTATCACTGTTTCTGAAATAGAATTATTTCTCAGTCCAAATTAGTGACAGATTCTTGCATTATTTAATTTGCCACTAATTAATATCATTAATTATGTGAGGGTCTAGAAGGATGATAAAGACTCTGATAATGTATAGCAATTTTAATATGATATACAGGAATAGAAAAGCCGAAACTGATTAATATGGAAAAATATATATGGAGTTGCAATAGGAGTTTTCACATAAATGAGTGGCTGGATAAATCTCTACTTTTAAAAAATCTAGAAGTGCTGCTTTTTTTTACCTTTGTACCACCAAATCATGCATTGTTAAACAGTTGCCATGTTTCAGCAAATAGGTAGAAGCTGCAAACTAATATTCTGCAAAGTTTATATGCCTTCTGTTTTCACTCCACTGTGTTCATTTATATATGAGATGCATTAACTTGTAATACAAGTATAGCCTTCAATTAACCTTTAAGAATATAATAAAGAGAGGAAATAATAAGTTATGATTGAAAAATTATATAGGACTTAAGGTGTATGTAACCAGAAAGTTTTTACAATAAAATTTATAAGGTGGCAGTTAGTTACTTTGAGCTGTTGAATGCTGGGGAACAGATGGCTTTTAAAGGACAGAAGGGAAATACTTAGAATTGTAGTACTTAATCTTTCTAAAGGTTCGGCCAATGTATTTATAGAGTATATGAAGAAGCAGAATATTGAAATTACTTATTTTCGTAATTTGTTATTAATCAGAAATTTATCTCATGTAGATATGGTGACTGCCATCCTGTTTATTTTATTGGATCATTAGAGGCTGCTTTTCAAGAAGCCTTCTATGGGAAAGCTAGAGATGTAAGTGTGTATTGAAATTCTGTATTTAATATAGGGGGGAAATGGAAATCACTGTAAATATTTCATCTTTATTTTAAAAAAGGTAAGCTACATTTTGGAGTTGTCTTGATTTTTTCATTTGTGAGGAGTTATACTTGTTTAGTTGACTGGCTAAAATACCTCGGTTATTGTTGAAATTACAGTGAATAACTCATGCTTTCTAATAATTCAGGCTGTATTTTTACTGGAGTCCTTTAGTTATCAGAGCTACTCTTTTTTTTTTTTTTTTCCCCCACCCTTTTCTT
>Ga0065711_1005424_pt1 | contig 35588 bp, 20 predicted proteins | sample Hoacrofraction12_FD_59098 | JGI IMG/M metagenome (GOLD analysis project Ga0065711, IMG submission 59098) | Hoatzin crop microbial communities from Cojedes, Venezuela - Epithelial fraction 12 v2 (version 2) | ecosystem: Host-associated > Birds > Digestive system > Esophagus > Crop | place... | reverse complement strand
TTGTTGTACCTCATCAGGTTCCTCTCTGCCCAACTTTCCAGCCTATCCAGGTCACGCTGAATGGCAGCACAGCCTTCCGGTGTATCTACCACACCTCCCAGTTTGGTGTCATCAGCAAACTTGCTAAGGGTACATTCTAACTCTTCATCCAGGTCATCAGACTATGAATGAGAGAATGGCTTTGAATCCTTTCTCACTTTTTTTACACAGTCAGGTTTTGTCACTACTCCTTAACACAACTAAACCTCCAATGTTCATCTCATGTCCCAGATTCCTCTAACCTGCATTATTTCATCATCTTTTCAAGATTCCTCAAGTGTTGTATCATTTCATATAGTTCAGTCAAAACATGGCCACAGAATTAACCTTTTGGTCAGGTGTCATTTTGCTTTTGAATTCCTCAGAGGGTTCACCTTGCCTAGGACGTGCTATTTTTTGTTCCTTTTTTGGTAATACTGCTCAACTGACATATGCCCTCTGTGTCTTTGTTCTTTTGTCTTATTTCCTACCATCCCATCAGGATTTCCAGCCTGAATGACCAATTTATGGTACTGTTATAAAACTGTTGCAACTGTCTTTGCTTATCGTCCATTTCATCCACTAAGAACTGTTTGCTTCAGACTGAATACAAGATATCCTATTTTGCGTTAGATACCGACATTTAGGGAACTGAATTTCAGCCTAAATACTCAGCTTTAAAACATAGATCTGTTGTTAGAAGCCTACATGTAATTGACTCATTTTCCTGCTGAATGTCACACCCAATTTCCTATCCCAGAAAGAAAAGAAAGTCAAAGGAGATGGATAGGAACAGTTCACAAGGAATTGTAGTTATATCTGTTACAGCAACGTCTTAAAATCATGGTAATATCCATTTCAGTAAGATACCTTTGCTGCCTTAGATTTAAGAGGAAAAGAGAGACATCTTTATAAAAAGGCAGGAAGAACTTCACAAATCTTGGATACCATGAGTGAATGAGGATGATCTTATTGCATTATTTCCCTTAGAATTGCATTTGTTTTATTTTAACCTTTTATCTATCAGGAGTACACAACAACTCAAGCGAGATGAATCTGTTTCAAGGAGTTTTTCTTGAATATGCTACAGCTTCCCTATGGCTTGGGGCCAGGTGATTTACTTTTAGAAGAAACTTTGTTTGCAAACAGTATATAATTTATTTTTCTTATTCATTTTTATCAATATTAATAGTAGCACTAGTAGTACTATTATTAGTAGAATTAGTATTTCTTCTGTTGCCCTATTAAACAGTCTTTATCCCAGCCTATGAGTTTGACCTTTTGTCCATTTCTCCTCTCCATTTGGCTAGGGGGGAAGGGGAGGGGTCAGCAAGTGGCTGTCTCCTGCTTAGTTGTCAGCTGCCAGGTTAAACCATGACAGCTACTTTCCACTTGTCTATGCAGAAGAAGAGAACAGACGTCAATGCATTTCCATTTATCTTCCCCAAAAGAGACCTATCATAATGAGGCACTTAACTGTGGAAATCAATCCAAACTAGAAAATATAAGGAAAGAAAAATACTAGAATTAGGTCAGAAATGTTGCACATAGTGCTGTTACCTTATCAGCACACTGAAGAAAATATAAAAAATAAGAAGAACTTAGAAAAGAATTTGTATGTTGGCCAGTCTTGACTGTCTGTATTCCTCACTGGTGCCACAACACACTCTAAGCAGCTCTCAGCAGCTACTGCCAGCAGATAGCTTTTAAGTTTACGGAGTTACATGAACTATCCTTTCTCTCTGCTTGTGTCTTCCCCTTTTCATCCAGATCTTGAAGTCTTATGGAATATGCAGAGTATGTTTAAAGGCAGGAAAACACCCTAGTGGGAGCCACTCTGTCATAGTTTTATGTGTGGAAAAGAACCTTGATGCTACTACAGGCTTCTCCAGTGAAGGCCTGTTATATCTAGTAGGTTCACAACATACAGATTTTGAGAGTTGACTGTCTTACCTCATATGAGTGTATGAGAGGTCATGTATGTGTGCTGCGGATAAGAGACCGAATATTTTCCACAACGCAAAGAATTCGGAGGAATTTCCGCATTCATTTTGGTTTTGTCTTCTTCTGTGAGGTTCACAGAAAGCCCAGCATGTTTTGTACACTACTGACCTGTGATAAGTACTGAAAATATGATTTGCCTCCGTATTTCTGTGGTTGGAAACAGCTTTTCCTGTTAGAAATGAAAGCAAACCCTGTTGTAGATTACATATCTACATTTCACTATACTTCTTGCCTTTGCTCTTAATTTTTCCATTCCTTCTCATCTGTATTTTGCGTCATTAAATACTCTTCAGTGACTTGAACGTCCTCCTCCTTTGTATTACATGGAGAAATATCAAGTGTCATAGTATTGACAACTTAACATAGGCTGAACTCTACTGTTACACATAACTCTCTGTAAATTAACATTGACCTGAGTTTCATATGCAATGATATTTTGAGTTTTGCAAAGGAGACAGTGAGTTAAATGAAAGAAAATGATTGACGCAACCAAACAAAAATTGCCTCAATATAGTAATCTTGTATAATGGAAAAAAGCTCCAGGATTATGCATACCCTCAGTAGGAAAGCTTTCTATTTTCCTGATTGTCATGCTTCCAACATTGCCTGTCATAATGGTCTGTCTTGTAAACAATGAAGCAGAAAAATCTGTGACACACAGGATGTCTATCAGTATCCATGTGTGCTCAGTAAGTGCACCTTGGCCAGTGGGGTCAGCATTTAGATTGTGACAATATCATAGTCCTTTTTTACTGCAAATATGTCTCTATGATTTAAACAGATTAGCACATTTGTCTTTTTTTTTTTTAATCTAATATTTCAGGAGAAACATGTTCTGTTCACATGAATGAGTGTTTAGACACACTCTGTTGGAATGGAGGAACCTGTGAAGATGACATAAATGGCTTCAAATGCAATTGCCCCTTTGGTAAGCGTTTATAGTTTTCATACAATTGCTAGTTTGGCGTAGTGTGTGACTTCTACTTTTGTTACTCCGGTGCTATAAAATCTTGTATGGTGCAAGCATTTTGCTTACATTTTGAAAGTTACAGTGCTAGTTACATAGATTAATAAAAAAGAAATTTGTCTCAGTCAGTGTCCATGAGAATTTGTCTATGACTATTTTTCATAAACAATAGATTTCTTAATTAAAAAGTACTTATAGTACTGGAACATACTGGTAAAGAAATATGACAGAACTGGAGATTTCCAATTATTTATTGTCTATTTGTGTAGACACCTTATCGCAACACATTCCTTAAAAAAATTGTAGGTTTTAAGCAGCAAAACATGTTGAAATTGAGCAAACCTCTGAAATCCCAGTTGTTAGAATCCTGTTGTGCTGGCCACTTTATTCACATCTAAAAGAATTTTACACTGCTCTAAAGTGTGTATGACCTCAGTCTGGTTGCCCGAGCATGTGCAATTCGTGTCATCTGAGGCATTTTTAAGTTTCCAAGATATCATATGAAGCTGGAAGATATGGTACAGGATATAAGGGACATCCAAGATGGATCAGGCCAGGTGGCAACTGAACTAAACACACAGCACGAAAAGACCCAGCCAAGTAAATAAAGAAAGAAATATAATGTTGAAGATTTTGCTTTGCTAATTATATATACTCTGTATGATTTGGGACTTTGCATGTTATTCTGTGTTGACTAAGAAAACATAGAAAAGGGTGGGATAGAAATTCCTGACCTTAGAGATCTTTTGACCAGGATCAGAAGACTTTCTGCATTTTTAATAATCATTGTGACCAAAGGAGGTTGGGGTAGAGATTTAGCAACTGGTAAGTTAATTCATAAATATGGGTAAGAAATTATCAATAAATTCTAAAAAGATTTTTCATTTTGACCTGCGCATATGTAAGCTCATTGTTACTACGGAAAATAAGGCAGAAAACCTGGTTTTATACTGTCATAGTCTAAGAAACCTTATAGTACAGGGGTGTTTAGAAGAGAAACTGACAGTTATCAATAAAAGCTGGAAATGTCAGAGTACTGAAATGCAAGTCTCCAACCGTCCCTCTCAAGCAAAGCAACAAATTTTGAGAGGACTTCAATGAGCTTAATATCTAGAGATACTTTAATGCTTGAAGGGTAGTATCCTGCTGAGTTAAGAACTGAAGACAATACTGAGTTGTATCTTCAAAGGTAAGATGATGCTTTCATGTTTGTTGCTTCATTGAAACAAAAGTAGGCATGAATTCAAATGTTTTACTCAATAAGGGCTGTAGTTAAACATTAACACAAACATTATCTCCTTTGTTCTTCTAAGATGGAGATTCTCATATTCAATGCCCTGCTTTGCTATCCCTTGTTTAACTCCCATTGATGTTCCTAACACTCTTACATACAGTGCATTTTAGACAGAACCATCCTATACCTCCTTCCACAGATGTGAAAGGAGATCTCTTTCATACAGCAGAATATGTGTCAGTAATAGGAAAGAAAATTATTGTGATGTTGTTTTAGTGGGTGGTTTGTACCTCTTTCTTTAAAGAAAAGTCGGTTACTCAGTAGACAGCCCTTATCCAGTAAATTTTTATTAACATTCCCAGTGTGAGTGCATGTACGGTTTGAGTGTCTGTAACTATAAATTCCTCTGTGATGTGCCTCTGAGATTAATCCAGGTATTCATCTGGAACCATGGAGTTTATGTAATGGATATATATATACTTTAGAAACTATGAGCTTCATTCTCTTGACTCTACTAAAGTGTTGTGCATAGCAGTAGTTCTTCATGATCATCAGTCAAAGGATTAAATAACTCACAGTGAACCAGAAGTTATCTGTAGAAATGATCACTAATTTTTTAAAAAAATTAAGACTTGCTGTATTACTATTTGCAGCTACATTATTAATATAATAACAACCTGAGGGGGAAAATTGTGCAGTGATATGCATACCTAACAATGAGCTGAAAAGAACTTTAATCTAAATGTGATACAGATTCCCCTTGTGCCCTTGGGTAAATTAATTAATATCCCAGTTCATATTCTCTAGGTGAAGGTGTAGATAAACAAATGTAACCATCTCACAAAGACAGTGCAATTATTAAATAGATAATGTCTGTAAATTGCCTGAAAACGAAAGTCACTGTGTTACTGGACACTTTTACTGCTACCTTGTTTCTAACAAGGGCATCACTTCAAAAGATAAGACAGCTAACTCGAGCTAATCCTTAAGTGAAAAATTACATTTATGCCTCCATACTTTCACTGACAGTGTCATATGGAATTTCTAAAAAAAAAAAAAAAAGTTTTCTTTATCAGAGGATCTGTAGTTGCTAGCTTTTAGCACGTAACAGTAAATAAATAAATAAATAATAAAAATATTGACTAAATCACATGTATTCAATAAGAAAACACAAGGGAGCACAGAGAACTTGGATATATCCTGATGATCAAGTTCTTGTAAACGAAAGTACTTCTATCTGCAGCTGTCAGATTAGATCACTAATAACTTGGTTTTCACTGCCTATTTTTTCGTTGGAATACATTTTTATTCATTAGGCAGGTGGCTGTTATCTTTCCGCTTTTCTGTTTTGTCTGCTGTTGTCTGAAACAGTCTCTGGCTGCATCTTATTTTTACGTACATGATGATATCTTCCCAAATTAGACCTTGCAGTGTTATCAATATGCTAAAAATAATGAATATAAAGAGCTTTCCTTTATATGCTATGGAGGGTCTATTTATATTTTTATTAAAGTTATTATTTTATGAGGAATTGTAAATCTACTTAACTAGATACAGCTTAAGATACCTTTGCTGGGGAAGAAATATGTCGGTAGCCACTCTGCCGTGTCATATATGAGCAGCACTATTTTTTAACTTCGATAAAAAAGTTTAAAGGTGCTCATAGTTAGGAGTCACATACATTAAAATTTAATAAGGTTTTTTCTTCAAATTATGTTGTAACAGTAACGCCATTCATTTGAGGATGTGAGAGCGTAAGTTGTCTTGATGTACAATTTAGAATGAAAAGGATTAATTTGCTTTTAGTTTTCCCTTCAGAAACTCTCTATGGTAAGCTAAAATAAATCTGGAAGGACTCCTAAAGAGATTTGTATTAGCAGTGGGTGAAGATAACTTAATGAATGATCTTACCATGGCTTCAGGGTGAAGAGATGCTGCATAAATAGTAAACCTGTATGTTTTGAAAGGAAAGAGTGTTTTGTGTGTTCTTTTATCTCACACAGATTTTTTTATGCAAAGTGGATGTTATAGCAGGAAGTTTTATTATTAAGATACATATATTTTCAAAAGCTGATGTGGTTACACGATAGTGTTGTATCTGGAAATGCATAACTGCCTAAACAAGAATGCAAGCATGACTGATGAAAGGCTGGATTCTTCACTGTACTGTGTGATGTAGACATTTGGTTGGGTGTGAAGAAAGCAAGCTAATTAGCCTGATTAATGAGCAAAGTTCATTAACCCAACAAGAAAGCTATGCTAACAGTTATGCTGCTTCTGATACTGAACTAAGCTCTTTCATATGTTCTGTCTTTATAAAGCACTATATTTAAGTGCAGACCTACTAAAAAATTGCCTTTGGCTGGAGTTAAGAGCATTCTTAGAGAAGGTTTATACACTGGTCAAACTGCTTTTGATTGAGACTTATAGTCTTCTACTTTTATTTTATTTAAAGAAGAGTTTGAAAAGGGAAATGCATATAAAATGAGCAACGGAACCTCATCTTTACCAGGTGTCCTGGGTTTGGCCAGGACAGGGTTAATTTTCACCAGACTCCAGGAAGGCGCACAGCCGGCACAGCGGGGGTTGGAGGCTGACCCCACCTAGCCAAACAGAGCCGGGTATTCCATACTATGTGCCGTCATGCTGGGTTCTGGTGGGCGGGGGGGGCAGCGGGGTGGGAACTCACTCGCGGCTCAGGAGCGAGCGGCGCCGGTCCTGTTCGGGAGAGTGGGTCCGTTGTGCGAGTTTGTGTCGTATTTTCTCCTTATCTGTATCGTTGTTGTTGCTCTTCCCTTTGTTTGCTGTTCTGTTAAACTGCCCTTATCCCGACCCACCAGTTTTCTGCCTGTTTCTTTCCATTCTCCTCCGCACCGCGGCGGGGGGAGGGCCGGCCGCGTGGCGCTTTTTGTTGCCAGCAGCAGCCAAAACCAAAACATTAAATTGGCGCCCAGGCATGGGGCGGGGATAACAGCAGGGCTGAGCAGCGGGTGTTAAAACTGCTTTCTCAGATTTTTGTTATAATTTGTTGTACGTATTTACTGTGTTAGTTAAACAGTCGCCGGTAAAAATGTTTCTGTCTTTGATCAGATGGTTGTGGTTTTTGAATCCGTACTTGTTGTATTTGTTCCCTGTGGTGCTGTTCATAATCACGGGGAAAAGGATCAGGATTATGATTTTACTGTACGGTACGATATGGACTTATGACATGATAACATCACTGTGCATGAAATTAGGCTTGTATTTGCATGCGGCACTGCAGTCATTTCCATACCTTGGATCCTATGTCTTAGAATTTGTTAATAATCAAACCCAATCTCTGGGGAAAACCGGAGGGCATACCTCCCCCACTCTTTCACCCCCTCTCTCTCACTCAGGCTAGTCCTAATGGCTTTTGAGAATTTCGAGTACCCATGGGATGCTCAGGCCAGCATTCTCCTTTTTTTCTGCCTCCTGAATGGGTTTTGGGTCTTGTTTAGTGTTAAACAAGTCATTAAGAACATGGTGCAGAGACCTGCCCCAGGGCTGGATAGCTCTGAGTGGCTGGGTGTGTGGGACAGCATGGGCAGATGTCTAGAGCAAAGGGCTCCCGCAGTGCGTTTTAAACTCACCCCTGAACAAATACAGAATCCGGACAATCTGGTAAAATATTTGCAAAAAGTGTGCTGCCACCCTGGGAACTCCAGAGAGACACAAATCACCACAATGTGCTGGGGTCCGGCCCATGCCTACCGAGCCCTGTTCAAACTGATTCAGTGCCCTAAAGGGGAAAGCGGGGGAAACGAAGCGGCAGGCACTGCGACTGGCGCTGTCCCCCCAGCCGGCCCTGCAGCCCCTCCAGCCCAGCAGGCAGTCACAGCCCCCCTGACCGGCACCGCCGCTGCCACAGCTACAGGGCCTGCCTCGGTTTCCCCAGGGGGCACAGCAGCTGCTCCAGCCCCAGCTCCAGCCGCAGACATCGCAGCTGAGCCCAATGACCAACCTGTGCCAGTAGCAGTCACCCCTGTAAAACTAAAGAAAGACGCAAAGAGAGCAGATCACTCTGGGAGGGATGACAATGAGCCAGGGTCATCGCGGGAGACAGAGGCAGAGATCATCACCCGGTCCCTGTCCCTGGGCGAGCTGCGAGACATGCGGAAAGATTTCAGCCACCACCCAGGCAAGCACATCGTCACCTGGCTGCTGCGGTGCTGGGATAATGGGGCCAGCAGTTTGGAATTAGAGGGCAAGGAAGCCAAGCAGCTGGGATCCCTGGCCAGGAATGGGGTCATTGACAAGGCCTTTGGGAAAAAGGAACAAGTCTGAGAAGAGCCTGGCCCCGTCCTCTTGACACCAACCCTTAAGATATTTATAAGCATTTGTAAGTTCGCCTCTCAGCCTTCTCTTCTTCTGGCTAAACAAGCCCAGCTCCCTCAGCCTTTCTTCATAGGAGAGGTGCTCCAGTCCCCTCTTCATCTTTGTAGCCCTCCTCTCAACTCCCTCCAGTAGCTCCTCATCTTTCTTGAAGTGGGGAGCCCAGAACTGGACACAGTACTCCAGATGGGGCCTCATTAGTGCAGAGTAGAGGGGGATGAGAACCTCCCTCGATCTGCTGGCCACACTCTTCTTGATGCACCCCAGGATCCCATTGGCTTTCTTGGCAGCCAGGGCACACTGCTGGCTCATGGTCAACTTGTTGTCCAGCAGGTCTCCCAGGTTCTTCTTCACAGAGCTGCTCTCCAACATGTCAGTCTCGAGCCTGTACTGCTGCACTAGGTTACTCCTCTCCGGCTGCCGGACCCTGCACTTGCCCTTGTTGAACTTCATCAGGTTCCTCTGCGCCCAGCTCTCCAGCTGGTCCAGGTCTTGCTGAATGGCAGCACAGCTTTCCGTTGTATCAGCCACTTCTCCCAAATTTCAGTGATGATATATACACAGCTAGTATATGGTATTTGAGTTAATACGTGATATTGGAGCTAATGTGATGCTGGCTCGATACAGTGTGAATCTAACTCTTCACATTGCCTGTCAAGAATACTGAAGGGCAGATAACTGGCAAGGAAACCCTAAAGGACACTATTTGAACCCATGTTGTGCTCTAAGATTTGTTAAGATTAATATGTCCACAAAATATTTTAGCTATCAGCGAATCAGCATTTTTAGTAATAAAAAAAATTGTTAGTGGAGAGTGTTAGATCTGCTCTTATTACAAACAATAACATGCATGCTTTAAAAACTCATGAATTTGTTGCCTGTATATTTTACTGCCTTGTAGCTTAATTGTACATTCCCATCCTTTTATGTGGCTCATTCTTCAGGTTATTTTTATTTGTCCCTCATGTTTTTTGTCATTTTGACAAATTATATTGCTCATTGAAACACACTTATTTTTTTTGCTTTTAAGTTTGCTTTATGTTCATTGCTTCAGGTTGTTTTCAGAAGATGTGCCACTTGTTGCCCTTTCCATTCTTCTCTTGATGGTATTTAACACTTCTCTTGTTTGATGATATTTAGAAACTCTCATTTGTTGCAGGTGTGCTCATACAGAATAATTAAACTTCTGTGTCTTGTGGCAGGCTAGATAGCAAGTCTTTTTTTGTTTACTTTGTCATCTGAGTATTTGTGTTCCTTCTCTGATTAACCTGGTATTTATTTTCTTTACTTGATTTAATTTAAAATATTTTTTTAAATTTTATGTATAGGCTTTTAATTGATTTTTTGTGTTCGCATGTTATATTCATATAGCACAAATAATTTAAGCTTTTCAAATTTTGTAAGACTGTTTATACCTGTTTTCTTCCCCTAGTTTACTCTAGGTAAAACATAGTCTAGAATGCCATGCTAGCCTTTTATGCAGAAAGTGGCTAACTCTTTAGCTCACCTTTCTCTTTTAATCTTTCAGCTAGATGAGTGTAGGAGTAAAATGGAAGTTTTCATTTTTGTATGTTTCAGTATAGATGAATATGCTATTAGTCATTGCCTTGCATCTGAAAAGTTCTTAACATAGCATCTTGTTTTGAGAAGAATGAAATCATAAAAGACTTGAGGAAGATCTATTTATTAAAATAACATAAAGACTAAGCAGCAGCTAAATAAAATTGTAGCAGCAAAAAGATTTCTAACCCAGCTGTTTCCATGACAACCTCCTTTCTCAGAGTTTCAGAAACCATTACTGCATTACTCCTGTGCTACTCATCACTTTCATTTTATGTTAGTTCAATGGATACATATTTCTGTTTTATCCATATAAAAACATCAGGTGAAATACATGATAGAATATACTTCTCTATTAGTATCATAATAGCGTATGCGGTGCTTGATTTATATTAGGGACAATTATACAATGTGCTTTATGTTTTTTGTTTTCATTTTATAGTAGTATAGGCATTAATCTAATCCAGAAAGTTCAATAGGTTTTGATTGTTTGCTTAGTTTTTTAATTGCAGTCATCATTGCTGTGAACAAAATAGGAAATGGTTGGATATATTAAATACTGGTTTTCCTATGTTGTAGTTGTACAGACATGAATACAGGTGGATGTCAAGAGGATGAACATTTTGCTAGAGGTACCAGTGTCTTGTACCAGAGCTTAAACTGAGAGGGCTTAGATTTACAAAACTAAGTTTTAAACAGCTGAAGGTAGAGAAGATGAGATGAATCCCAGCTAAAGTGATATTCTTTGTGACTAGAGACACTGCAGTAAAAGTGGACAGAGGTCTCCTTAGCCTTATTCTAATGCCTTTCTTCCATCTTTACAGATGAATTTGGAGGAAGAGGTTTTTTTGATTCACACAGTCTTCTTCTCTGTTATACTCATTGTACCTTTAAGGTTTCAAAAAGGGTTCATCTACTTTAATAAAGCAATTTTTTTTTTTTTGCTTTAATCCATTGACTGGATCTGAAAAGGACAAGTGGAAAATGTGTATGTATTATAACTAAATGTGAATTGTCAAAGAAATAACATGAGGGAAGTTATGTGCAGCAGGATGATAAAGGCAGAATTGCAGTCCCCATATGACAGTGAAAATAAGCTGTAATAAGGCACCATTAAAAAGTTCAATAAAATGAAACCTCACAAAAGCTACTACAGAATTTTATGAAGTTCAACATAATTGGCAGTCCTTTGTAAAGAATAACTCAGGACTGAAATAGTAAAGCTACTGTCTGAAATGTTGAAGTACACTGGCAATGCTTAAGTCAGATGGCAAACTATATGCATATGTTATGCCTCCCACAACTGAAAATAAACATTTAAACTAATTAATAGCATGGTTCTGCTGCAGCCAAATTACAGTCTACACATGATTTATCAGTTGTTGCATGCTGCCTTAATAGGAAGTTGTCAAAGTCAGGTACTCAGTCCAAACACAACCACAAAGGTCTTAGACCAGATTCACACAGTTCACCCTAATGGCAATGAAACAATGCTGATGTAATTAGCAATAAAACAAAGACTATCAGGGATCAATTTGGCATAGATGTTTCTTAAGAAAAGGGCCCCTGCACAACTCACTGGGTTTTACTACACCATTACATACCCAAAATAGGAGCAGCTCTACCCATGGTACTAGTTATGCTCAATTTCAATTGTTATCTACATGATTAAATTGGGATGCCTCTACAAGGTTAATTGATTTTTCCACAAAAGATTTTGTTTTTCTTTAATTTGAGAACCAGTTATGTCAACTACCCTTCGTCACGTATTTTCTTAAATAACCTGTACTTCTTAGACAACCTGTTCATCTGTGCACCTTCTACCTGTGTATATATTCCTTTGATTGCCTACTGACTTTTTTAAAGACATAGTATCTTACAGATGTTTTTCCTAAATAAGGTTTAATGTAGCCTTAAAACATTTTTGGTCACACATAGAGTTCCAGTTTGGGGTTTGTAGATTTCTTACAATCCTTAGAAATTCAAGTTATATATCAATAAAAAAAATCTTTGTATAAGCACAAACTCATTCATAAGATATACATATAATAGCTCTCTGCCTACCCCTTATTAATATCTATTTATGGCTGTTAATATAAGTAATCAAACTTGTTTATGGATATTTGTTTGATTTCACAATCAAAACCAGAGGTTAACGAAAAATGTCTGTGTGTACTTTCTCCGAGAAATATTAAAAAAGAAAGCACAATGACTTTTATCTTTTCTACAGATGATGAATTTTTTGCATTGGAAGTAACTTTATGAGATGTTTCACTAAATTCTACATATTTATGTATCCTGCCCATAGTTTTCTTCTATCTTCCTTAATATTTTTTTTCTAGTCGAAGTAAAAACAGGTTTTTATTTGCTTGAGCCTGGATGATAAAACATCCTGTACTTCATTGGAATGTGTCTTGTCTCTGTAACATTTCTATGCCTTCTTTTATTACAGTGCTTATACTCCTCTATGACAATACAGCCCTGCCATGTCTTTGACTTCTTAACTTTCTATAACTTGAAATTGGCAACAAGGTTGGGAAAAGATACTTCTCCTTACAGACCAACTTTGAATGGCAATTTTGTCATTGATGGACACTGTCACACAATGAAAATTTAATCTGTTGCAGTTAGCAGTGCAGAAGATGTTCTTTGACTTCTAGTCTGTCATCGTAACTAGACAAGGTTATTCTCTCCAGTTTGTTTTGGATGACCTGTGGTTAGATAGGAAATTGGCTATCTGTTTATTCTTTCTACTTACCAGGCAGGAATCCAAGTGCACAACCCATCTGCAAGTAGTCCCTGAGAGGACTCAGCAGCTTGAGTCTTCAAGCTTGTAACTCAGTATGTGCCAGCTGTGTCAGCTGGACTTCCAGAGAATAAAAAACATGCTTCTGACAACTGTATGGGGAGTCTATACATCAACCAACAGAGAAACAGAGCACAGTCTAGATGACACATAATCCTGAGAGAATTATTCAGTTTTGCTAACCGAGATTTACTTAAAGAGTGCTGTTCTTTGGACTTCTTGGTCAAATTCATGTTTCTTTTTTCAAGAAAGCCCATTTAACTTTCTTCTTATGGAATTATTTTCTCTGTCACCCAAACCTTTACATTGTCTCTCACCTGTATTGGATTTGACTGGGATGGAGTTATGTTCTTCATACCACCTCATATGGTGCAGTGTTTTGAATTTGTGACCAAAAGTGTTGATAACATATCACTGATTCAGTTCTTGCTAAGCAGTTCTTGCACAGCATCAAGGCCTTTTCTGTTTCTCATACTGCTCTGCTGGTGAGTAGGCTGGGGTGAACAAGAACTTGGGAGGGGACATAGCCAAGACAGCAGACCTCAACTGGCCAGAGGAATGTCCCATACCATATGATGTCACGCTCAGCAATAAAAGCTGGGGGATAGAAGGAGGAATCAGGGGACATTCAGAGTTAAGGCATTTTTCTTCCCAAGTAGCTGTTACAGGTACTGAAGGAGCTGGTGGAAGTGCTCACCAAGCCACTTCCAATATTTCACCAACAGTCTTGCCTAACAAGCGACGTCCCAGTTGACCAGAGGTTAACAAATGTGATGCCCATCTACAAGAAGGGCCAGAAGGAGGATCTGGGGAACTACAGGCCTGTCAGTATGACCTCGGTGCCAGGGAAGGTTATAGAGCAGATCAACTGGAGTGCTATCACATGGCATGTACAGGACCACCAGGTGGTCAACACCAATCAGCACAAGTTTATGAAAGGTAGGTCCTGCTTCACTAACCTGATCTCTTCTTATGATAAGGTGACCTGCTTAGTGGATGAGAGAAAGGCTGTGGCTGTTGTCTACCTAGACTTTAGCAAAGCCTTTGATACCATTTCCCACGGAATTCTCCTGGAGAAATTGACTGCTCATGGCTTGGATGGATGTACTGTTCGCTGGGTAAAAAACTGGCTGGATGGCTGAGTGCAAAGAATTGTGGTGAATGGAGCCAAATCCAGTTGGTGGCTCAGGGCTCAGTACTGGAACCAGTTCTGCTTAGTGTATCAATGATCTGGACAAGTGGATCAGGTGCACCTTCAGCAAGTTTACAGACAACACCAAATTGGGTGGGAGTGTTGATCTGCTTGAGAGCAGAAAGTGTCTACAGAGGGATCTGAACAGACTGGATTGATGGGCCGAAGCCAACTGTATGAGATTCATCAAGGCTAAGTGTCGGGTCCCGTACTTGGATCCCAACAACCACATGCAATGCTACAGGCTTGGGGAGGAGTAGCTGGAAAGCTGCTCAGCAGAAAAGGACCTTGGGGTCTTGGTCGACAGCTGGCTGAACATGAGCCATCAGTGTACCCAGGTGGCCAAGAAGGCCAATAGCATCCTGGTTTGTATCGGTAATATTGAGGCCAGCAGGAGCAGGGAGGTGATTGTGCCCCTGGACTCGGCACTGGTGAGGCTATACCTCGAGTACAGTGTTCATTTTTGGGCCCTTCACTATAAGAAGGACATTGAGGTGCTGGAGCATGTCCAGAGAAGAGTGACGAAGCTGGTGAAGGGTCTAGAACAAAAGTCCTACAAGGCACAGCTGAGGGAACTGGGGTTGTTTAGGCTGGAGAGAAGGAGGTTGAGGGGAGACCTTATCGCTCTCTACAGCTACCTGAAAGGAGGTTGTAGCAAGGTTGGTGTCAGTCTCTTCTCCCAAGTAACAAGTGATAGGAGGAGAGGCAATGGCCTCAAGTTGCACCAGGGGAGGTTTAGATTGGATACTAGGAAAAATATCTTCACCAAAAGGGTTATTAAGCATTGAAACATGCTGGCAGAGAAATGGTTGATTCACCATCCCTGGAGATATTTATAAGATGTGTAGATGTGGTACTTAGGGACATGGTTTACAGGTAGACTTGGCAGTGTTAGATTACTGATTGGACTCAATCTTAAAGGCCTTTTCCAATGCAAATTATTCTATGATACTAGGATTTGAAATAACTTTACATGTGGTGAAGCCCTGCTTTCCTGGAGAAGGCTTAGTATCTGCCTGCTGAAGGAAAGTAGAGAATGTATTCATTATTTTGCTTTGCTTTAGTGCACAGATTTGCTTTCCCTATTAAACTGTCTATCTCAACCCACAATTTTTTCTTGCTTTTGCCTTTCCAGTTCTCTCCCTCATCCTACTGTGGCAGAGTGAGTAAGCAGCTGTGTCAGGCTCAGCTGCCCATTGCTGTTAACCAACAAAATTAACATATATTTCCGTCTCTGTTTTCTTTCCTTAAAAAGAGATGCAATGATATGCTAAAGATTTCTAAAAGCATTAATATTTTACCATTGATCAATGTACATTTTAGTTAAAAAGATTTGTTACATATTCTTGTATGCTTTGAGGTAAAATCATCACCGCTGTTACCTACCTCCAACAGCACAACAAATAGTTAATTTCACTAGTAATTTGTTTTCTTCAGGTATATATAGGAAGTTATCAGTGAACAATTCTTTCTTTCACTCACCCATGTCTTTCTTGTTACCTTTTTTTACTTCAATATTGAGTCTTCCAACACAAATTTTGTTTGCATGTTCTCAGACCTTTATATCGACAACATTTCTGGTGGCAAGGTACATGCAATAGAACAGCATGTTTCTGTGTGATATCACATAAGCTGTATAGAATGACAACTACCTTCATCCTCCTTGACTCATTACCTTTACTGAATAGCATTGACTTTTCTTCTGTCATATTATGCTGTAAATTCTTATCTAATTTTCCACCCATGGTCACCATAGTCTCCAATGAGAGAGAGGCAGTCTCTCTTTTGCAGTTTCTATTGTTTGCAAGATTTTATACTTGTCTCATTCGTGAGGACCATTGATGTAATGCAAAGACTCTAAGTACTCTTCAGAGTGGAAAGAGCATCACCTTTGCCCACTGCTGTGATAAAGGTATGTAGCCATAGTTTCCAAGAAGGACTGAAGGAAAAGAATTAATTAAATATGATTATTAAAAGGTGTGTTTCTTTTTTCCAGAATAAGAGCCCATGACAGAACCATATTCTGTCTTCCGAAAGAAAATTATTCTCAAATAAAAACAAGGTACAAATAATACTGTAAATTACAATTGTTATGTCCATATTTTGACACAGAATATCTCAGTTAGACTGTAAAGAACCTGTTTCAAACTAAAGCTATGAAAAACCTGTGGTGAGTGTGATTCATAATGAATATCGATTTTTCTTCTCTGTGAAGTGCTAGAAAATTGGTGGGGTTTTTTTCTGAAAGACCTAATGATTTCAATTTACTGTGCCTGTTTTGCCATAATCTTGCTAGTAAGAACTATGACACGTATTAAATCTGGATTCACAAAGACTGGCAATTTAGTGTAAATGTCATCTTTCCTATCTTTTTTTTTTGTACGGATGGAAAGAATGAGAGATTTTTCCAGTTGGTAGTTCGGATCAGGAATAAAATTTCATTGCTCTGAATCATTCTCTGGAGGTTATTCTAATCATATTAATTCTGAACTAAACTCTGGGATGCTAGCATCACTAGCTACCAGTAGCTTCTTTGGAAAAGTTTGTTCCTCTTATTCTCATTTTGCTCAGAAAACTGAACATAACTTAAACTTATTTGCATTCTTTTAATGCAGTACTGGTATCTGCAATAATTTTCTGTCTATAATCTAAAATCTGTTGAATAGCTCTGAAGTCCTGTGTATAAGAGCTTTTTGCTTTAGGACATGTAGAATTTAAGACAATAGCTGTATATTCTGATATAAGGGGTTTAACTAGATGAGATTTTAATGTATTATCATTTTGAACTTGCTCCTCCTAATTTTAGATTTTGAAGATTATTTGTGAATAAAAATTCAAAAATAACTATTTATGAATAATAATTATGGTCTTACTGGGTGGTCATTCTGACTAAGCCAAGTCTTTTAGAAGTCTTGGCTTAGGTGCTTCATATTGACCAGTTTTTGTCACGGGATAACTGAGCATACACCTCTGCCACAAATATCCCTGTATTTACCTAGATTATTTAATTGTCTGTGGAGGAAAAAAACCTGCATATTAACTTCAATGGGCATTGTATGTATAAAGTTGCAGGTCTGAAGTGAAATAGTTCCAGTTAGGTGACAAATGCAATCAGGTTGAAAATATGGGTTTTTTTAGTATTAAACATTTTTACTTAATATTTCACTTTCCTTTTCTCTCAGATATGAAAAACAATATATATGAAAACAAGTTTTTAAAATTTTTTTTCTGTTTAATTACCAAAAATTATGTAGGGTCTTATGCATTCACTTATAATTCCAGCTGACAACAATGAAAGTGAGTTGGTTAGATCCTCCGGCCCTTGTATTTGGAAGAAATTTTTTTCTCTTTTAATTTTTGGTATTGATCAAATATGACCCTTCTTTTGGGGGCTGGGGAGGGAGGAGCTCATGCTATTTCAGTGGCTGAGTATGGAAGACCAAACGAGGGTGACTGTTATTACAATACTTCAAAGAATATGACATCTGTAATGCCCAATGTTTAACATATTTCTAAAAAATTTAGCGTAGTGGCAAATCTCCCTCTGCTTTTCAGTGATATTCAGTTCAAAATATATTGTGACTCATTCCTAGTAAATGAGTTATAATTTATGATTTATATTTTTTACTATGTCTTTGAGCTTTACAGAAAATAAATTTAAGGATGGCGTAACTTAGGCAAATTGTGCTTTAAGGAATACTTCAAAATATACAACTTTTCATTAATCTCCAGACTTTATATGCCTGAATTTTGTGCTCTAAAATTTACATAAGATTTTGTTCAAATCTTCCTGAATTTAGATCAGATTAAATATAGCATCTCTCTCATTTCCTCATCCTTTCTCACAAGGTTTCATAATATATCAAATCCAGTGTAACATTACTTTAACTGAAATAACTTTAAATTAAATCTTTTTGTTGTTGGGTATTTTTGCATATCTGGGTACACCAAAAGCCACCATCTCAGCCAGTGCCAGTTCTTTTATACAGTCCTGGAATACAGCTCAGTAGGGATAGCAACACAAAAAAACTGCTAAAAAAACCTTTTCCTTGCTAAGTTAACTCTGAGAGTAGAAATCATCTCAGTAATGTCTGAAGTGTCAATATGAATGCTTCAAATGAATTTGCCACAAAAAACATTTTAGCAAGACATGACCATAACCATTCTTTCAGCTACCAGACATGTACATTAGTGAGCTGCTTCTAACATTTTCGTTTTTTCTTTTTTTCTCCTGATGCTCATAATCAACAGCTCCTTTCTAGGATCTACAGTCATGGTACAAAAAAATATATGCACAGATCCATCTACAACTCTTAATCTACCATGAATAAGAAGAGATTTAGGATTTTGTGGGGAGGGGGTTTTTCATTGGCCATTTACAATCTGTGAACTTCATCCTGAGAGCTTAGTTCTTTACACATAGACATTGCCAAAGCCATCCAGGAACTGGAGGTGTCTGTCTGGAAGTAAAATTCTATTTTGGTCTCTTTAATTAGATAGTGCTTTCAAGGTTAGTGCTCAGATTTATATGTCTAGGCAAAATATGGATGTCTAAGCTGTCCTTGCTGTAACTGCCATATTATTTGGGGAAGGTATTATGTATAAAATCTTTAATCCTTGTCCTTGTTGTATATTATATCTTTTAGCATTCCCCATTAGTGGAGGCTTAAGTCTTCAACATACCTCAGTTCTTCTCATTCTTATGCTTCTGTTATACTTTATTTCATTCCAAGAGATTTTCAATTTCTTCTTGAAAAAAACATCCTAATCATTTGCCGTTGCATACTCAGTTATCTTAGTCTGCCATATGCGTAGTCAGCTGTTAGCAAAAGCAGTTCTTGTATTTTATAAATGATTCTTTGTTCAAAAAGGCATGCTTAGATTTCATAAACCATTTCCTTTGGTTCCTATACTGCCCAATCAAAAGCTAAATCACAAACAAAAGACTTGCTTATTCCTTCTTCCCTTCTTTCCACCCTGGGTCAAAACTTTTACAACACAATATCTACATTCTTAGCTACTGTAGCCAAAGGAGTAAAGATACGACTTGATGAGGACTGAGGGAGAAGTTTAATCCTTCATGCCACAACTTCCACCAAAAATCTAGTCATGCAGATTTTTTAAGCTAGTCCTGCAATTTCTAGTTCTATATTAAGCATGAGAAGAAAGACACTTGCCAGAAACTGGTTTGACTGTTTTACTGGAATAGACCAAGATCCAGGAGTACAATCTATATATTCACAACATATCTTAAAATCTTATCTTGCCGATGGAAAGAAATTAAAACTTTAAGGACTCATTTCACATAACCTTTTAAATGTCTTCCAAGTGATTATCCACAAATGAAAAAAATGCCTTTCTTTTTCACCACTGATGTAAAAGTTTTTAGGAAGACTAGATCAGCTGTACGATGTAAATATGCACTGTAAATATTTAAGAGTACTAACACAAATCGCATTCTAGGTTGTATATTATCCAAATTTTGCTCTTGTCTCTCATGTCTCTTAGTTGTCCTTTTTTCTTTTAACAGCACATGTTGGAAAGGTGTATTTATGACATAGCTTTCTCTTCCTACCATTTTTTCTTGGAATTAAATAACATCTGTAAGATAGAGAAGTATGGGACAAGTAACACCCTGCATCACAAAAAGCTGAAAGACTGATAGCGGTATTTGCATATTTGGGTATTATAACACCCTTATCATAGTCTGTAATTTTTTAATATTTAGGATAACGTGTCTAATTTCAGCCACATGCAGGCCAAAATTCCTCATGAATTTTCCACTGTATTGAAAGAAGAAAGCTAATGATTAAGTTTTTTAGTCACTAGAAGCAGCAGAATTCAACTTTTACTTTCATGGAATATACAGAAATTGCACTTTTAGAGTTCTGACTTGTTGGAGCTTTAAATTAGTCAGTGATTTCAATGGGATTGTTTCATGCATACATGCAAAAATCGTAATTACATAAAGTTTACATTATAAAGAACATCATCACATGAAGTTGATTTTATAAATATATTAAGTATAATAAACTATTTAAATGCTTAAGATAATATTTCCTATTCTCCATTTTCTAATTTTTATTATCTGACAAATTTATAACAAAGATAGAAATTTTTAAGAAGTCAAAAAGAATAGATTTTTCTATACATTCTAGCATATGAAATACTATCTTGCTTTGGAAGGAGAAATTAACAGCCAAGACTTTCAACAAATAATGAGACTTGACATTTCACAAAAAGCTTTATTAGAATTCAGAGAAAAAAAAAAATAGAATAATCTTACTTCTCAGGAAGATTTATACCTAATACAAAAGATAGTCTATCAGGACATGTATTAAGTTGAATTCACTAGCTGTCTTGTTGCCTTTTATAAAGGTAGCTGGTTTTCAGGACAATTGAAGGAATATCAGCAATAAGTGCCAATGTCTATAATGTTGCTGTAATTTATGAAAGTGTACTGATCAGATAATCGCAGTTGCTAGCTGTGCATGTGATGAATCAAATTGTTATTTATTTTTCTTAACTAAATCCACAGAAATCATTAGTTATACAAAATGTCTTCTAATTTTTCATTTTCTATAGAAGAATTAATGTATTTCCAATCATCAAAAGACCAGTCGCTACCAACCAAACTTGATTACTCAGTGAAATGCACGTGAGATACCTCCAGAAGACCAAGCCGAAAAGCAGTGGAAGGAATATTATGAAAGAGTTGATTAGGTTTCTTGAGGCAGTACCTGCTGTTATGTTGAAAAAGATGTTTTGACGTTTTATTCTTTATATCCAAAATACCATGTAATTCAGCTAATGTTTAAATGAATATGACAAAAGTCAGAAAGGTGTTACCAGCTTTTCACTTCTATACTCTGAGATGCTAGAAACCTATTTAAAAGTCTGCTTTTCTCAAAGTATTGTTCCAAAAGAATAGCCCATAGAAAATAACGAAGATTATCACTGTTCTGCAATACATGCTTCCCTTCTCCTTCCTGCCCCCGCACCCCCCCAAAACCACCAGTCTTAGTAGTATTTGCTTGGTCACAGAAGACCAAGTAACACAGTACTGCTCCCAAGTGTTGGGACATTTTTACGTTGTAGGTAATTTGGTTTATTGCAATATATGTTTACACCAGAAAAAAATAGAATAACAGTGTTCAACAACTGTTACACAAGTGGGATCTTATTAGAAAGACTTCAGAAAGCCAAGGTAAAATCTTGACTGTTGAAATGATATGGATTTTGTTGGTTCTTTACAGTGAATCATGTATTTTCCAAGGTGAGCATAGCTTTGAAAAAGAACATACTTTATGACCTGCTAGCTTTGGAAGCACTGGAAAAAAATCACAGTGCTAAAAATTTGCCTTGGCTGTCAAACTGCATTCGGTTTCTGTATATTTCTTTTTCTGGGGGGGAAAGACATCTTAACAGAAAAATTTGTTTTGGAAGAAAAATACCTTTTAGCCAAATCTAAAACAAATGAAAAAGTGGTGTTCCCATGGTGCTTAATTTTCTTTATTTCATAACCTACAATCTCTGATCGTATTTCCATGATGCATCATAGTCTTCATGTTTTGGGAGATATGTATTGCCTCTTCTGAGTCTCATAGCTACATTTTGGAGGCTAAAGGCAAGCTTTCTCAACCACTTAGGCTGTTTTGACAGAATGTTTGAAAGTTAAAATTTGAATGCTAGCCTTGACAACATGACAGAAGTAAATGGGAACGATATATCGTCGAAAGGTGAGCACTTGTCTGGACAAACAGTACAGAACAATTGAGAAAAGGGGTCTTGGAAAAGTGAATAGTACCTGTCAAGCCTGGGGTGCATAGCTGACTGAAGTGATGTTAAGTTAGCTCTGTAGACAGCAGAGAGCCGAATCAGAGAATGACATGGAGAGTGCAGCCATCAGCAGGTAGATGTGGGGTAGCTGAAACATGCTAACACTGGAAACAAATTCAACTGCAAAAGGTGCTAGAGCCAGGGAACCAATACAGTAACTTTCGTCCTCAGTAACAAACAAGAGAAGAAATATGATATTCTGAAAACTGCTGGCAACAAATCAGGTGCACAGAGTTTTGAAACTATGGAAGACAGCAATTTGTCAAATGTGTTGTCTTAGTAGCTGCCTATAGGTGTGACATCTTGGTTAGAGCTTTTATCTCAATTAGTCTAACACATCTAATCAGATCTCTTTTACTGAGATCCTTTTCCCCCCTCTCTGCTAGGAATCTTCCCTTTAATTTAGATGTTTAAAATAATTTTTTCTTAATTGGGAAATTATTGCCATTTAAGAACACCCAAAATTCATTATTTGAGACATCTCTAGACACATGCAATATATTGTGTCACATAGCTAGCTCTTTATGTCACTCAAGTTTTTGCCACTATTATTATTATTATTATTTTTCAAATTTTACTTAAAAAAATCATAGTAATGATAACAATTGAGTGCAAATTATTTTTATGAAGAAATATAAGATCATGAGTCAGATAACATTGCTGTACTAGGTTTTCTCTGCATTAAGGGGAATGTAACAGTCTCAGTGGATGGGCGCACCGACTAGATGCAGGTCAGAAGTCTCCATGTATTAACAGGAGAGAACAACTCACCTTATAACATTTAAAATCAGTCGAATTCTACATTGTTTTCAGCTTGCAGACAGAACTGTTGCTATTTCTGTAGTCTTGTTGCCCTAGAACACCCTGTCTCATCTCGTTGGAAGACTCTATCTTGTCATTCAGTTTTACTGGTAAATATGTTGTAGGTTGTTTCTTTTTGCCTAAATGGCAAACAGAAGACCTTGACTATAAAATCTTTATTGTCATTCAAGTGATTGTTCCTCATATCTATATCAATTCCACATATTTTCTTTCAATAAAGATAGCTAATAAGCAGAACAAACATATTTATAATGAGTTATAATATAGGTGCATGCTCTCTGCAAAAATAAAATAGCTTAAAATAGAAATACAATGACAAAAACCATTAAACTCCCCCAAAATTCTGATTTTTATATATTTTGATTGTGTATTTTAGTGCTTATCCTTATTAAGACCAGTTTAAATCCTTCATATTAACAGATGAGTCATGCTGTTAAGTAGCCAAGATGAAAAAGCAAAAATAACCTAGTGTTCCAGTTTTTCCTTACAACAGGGTGCCACATACATTTTTGAAAGGACATTTCATGTATTCTTAATGCTAAGGGCATTCATCAAAATGGACTTTATGCTATCGTTGAATTTCGTTCTTTTAGTTGGATTTCAATGATTATATAATCAGAGTGTATAATTATCAGCCTGCTTAGTAGTCCATCACTCATGAATGATAATATTCACAGAATTTAACTTCTGTTTGAGAATATGGAAAGTAACGTCAAGATCTGGTTACCTGGAACACAGATAGGACCGGTAGGATCAATACTCCGACTCTTAATTATCATGCAGAATAAATTTATTTTAACACAATGAGATACATGTCAACAAAATTAAAAGTCTAAGGACGTATGTATCAGAACAAAGAGCTGTATTCCCAAGGAAGATGCAGACTTGGACATGGAGTGATGTAGGAATACATTAAAATACTATGCAAAACATGGCATGAAGTTGCTCTAATAATCACTTTATAACTAAGTGAATCTTCTTTGCTCTCTTTGTTTAAACTTTTAAGTTTATAGTAACTGAAATTGCCATTAAATTAAGACAAAATTATGACCAAAGTGTTCAGCTGTATTTGGAGAGGAAAGATAAAGCCTTGATTTCTGCCTCAAAAATGAGTGTTAATATCACAAGGCAAGAAAATTCTGCAGTGCCCCAATACAATTTTCAGAAGTATGAGAGAATTTGAAGTACAGGATAGGGCTAAATTATTTCCCCACTACAGTGAAAGTGGAGAGATTTAATTTAGAGTTTAAAAAAAAAAAAGTCAATCTGTATGTGTGATTACATGGTGTTTTGAAAGAATCCTTGGCATTGCTTCCAAAATTTTCATTACATTTGTTGTCCAGAGAGACTGAGAACCATAGCCTTCCACCTTGCTGGAAGCATCACTGCTCTCTACAGACAGTTTTGCATTCTTATGTGGCAGATTCATTGGCAAAAGCCAACACAGGTTTATGAAAGGTAAATCGGGTTTAAGTAACCTAATTGCTTTCCAAGCTGAACAATTTGCTCACCAGATGAGGGGAGAGTGGTGGATATAATCTACCTTGACTGCAGTAAAGCATTTGACACAGTCTCCCACAACATCCTTGTTGACAAGCTGATTAAGAAATGGACTGGACAGGTGGACCACAGTTGGTGGAAAACAGCCTTTACTACTGAGCTCAAAGGATGGTGGATAATGGCTTGAAGTCAAACTGGCACCCATTCATGAGTGGTTTTGCTCAGGGTTCGATACTGTTCAATATCTTCCTAGATTATATGGGTGATGGGACTGAATGCATCATCACCAAATTTGTGAATGGCACCAAATTGGGTGGAAAAGTAGATAAGTCAGAAGGAAGAGCGGCTATACAGAGAGACCTCAACAGGCTAGAAAACTGGGCCAGGAAGAATCACAAGAAGTTCAACAAGGATAAAAGTAAAGTCCTATAACTAGAATAACCCCAAAGAGCAGCACAAGCTGAAGTCTTTACTCCTACAAGCAGGTAGGGGTATATCTCTGTCAGGAAGCCCCTGGGATCATGGTGGATAGCAAGCTGAACTTGAACCAGTGCTATGTACCTCAGCAGCAAGAAAGGCAAACTACATTCTGGGCTGAAACCTGTAGTGTATAGTGAACAGATCAAGGTGGTTACTCAGCTCTTCTTGGCACTTTTTAGGCAATACTTGGAATACTGTGTCCAGTTGTGTTCCTCTCAGCTGAAGAGAGATACAGGAAAGTTGCAATGTTCCATAGAGGTCCCCAAAATGATTGGAGGGTTGGGGAACTGGACGTATGAAGAAAGGTTGAAGGAACTGGGTATATTCAGCTTAGAGAAGAGACATCTCCAGGGGTATCTAGTCACAGCTTGCCAATACCTAAAAGGTAGTCACAGAGAATTCAAAAGTCACAAGAATGCCATGTGACTGAAGAGGTAATGGGCAGAAGTAGCTTCAGGGCAAATTCTGTCTGGATTCAAGAAAAGAAGTCTTCACCATGAGAACAATTCACCATTGGAATAAATTGTCCAGAGAAGTGATGAAATGTCACTTGCTGGAAACATCCAAGATGTGTTTTGTCAGATCCCTGGACAACCTAATCTGAGGCCCTGCTTTCAATAGAAAGTTGGACAAGATGGTCTCCAGAGGTCTCTTCTGACATAGACTTTTGTATTATTCTATACCACTAGTTGCATTTAGACATGCTGGCTGTAGGCTGCTTACGTGTAGAATGTGGGCTACTTCTGCATATCAAGGCCTTGAAAAAGTGGGCTGCAAGGCCTCACAAAAATGGGCTGATCTGTGACTACACATTACTTACAACTTCTCTATAACTTGATTTTGTAAAGTAGTGTAGACATATCAGATTATTTCAGTATCATTAACTTATAAATATGGACTGTCAAGACTCTTTGGGTGAGGAGATCCTCAAAGGGAGACATAACATTCTTCAGCAGCTCTGGTAGCTGTTGTGTGATGTGAAAGTAATGTAATACAGCACATCAGTTCTGACATCTGTGATAACCTGTATCTTTTCAAATTTGTTAAGTCACATGGACTTACTTTGTATCTTACATCTAACTAATGTATCTGACATGACATTTCTAAATTTATCTTTTCTGAAATTAATAGCAAGTTTTTGTTATGTCAGAGTAGAAGTAGAATAGACACAAGGGAATGCTGGAATTGCACAGAATTGGCAACTTGCTTAGCTTTGGTCAAAACGACAGGAGTGTTTATAAATAATATTTTAATTATTATTGTTTCACAAAGCAGATGGTTGTTTGGCAATATTTCACTAACAAGTTTGGAGGTTGTTTCTTTCCAAACATAGTTATTCTGAATGAAATTAATACCAGTTATCCTTTTAAATATGACCCTTTGTTTCTTGGAGCTGCAGTACCTTTCTTTATTCATAACCAGTCCTACAGTTTGAGTAATTTTTGAATATCCTCTGAGAAGCCAGAGCTTGTACAGATGTGGACTAACACTGGTATGCAAAGCTTCCCCTACGTTAGTTTTGTCTGAGCATATTAACACATGCAGATACAATTATATTCAGTTATGTTCTAAAATATATCCCTGGATAGAGTCCATTACTCAAAACATTCTACAAAATAACTTATGATATAAAAATAATGAAAGAGACGTCACTTGCAACAGGTCAACAGGCATTGCAATATCTGCAGTGGTATATTTATAGTATCTCATACAATGCACTTAATTACTTTTTTATTCACTTAGTAAATAAACAGCTAGGATTCCATTTTCATGAAAGCATTAATAAAATAATGATGCTACTTTGCAGAATCATGTATACACTTCACATTTATACAGTACATAATTTTTTTTTTCAGTGTACTGTAATCATTGCAAAACCAGAAAGTTATAAATTTGCAGACTATTATAGAGAAATACAAGAAATTATTTGTTGTGAATTTTTAATAGTACTGGATGCCACATCCATTGGCAATATATTGTTTGCTGCTCTGATATTCTAACTATAATTATTGCACATTTTAAAATACATGGACTGGGTCATTGTCTCACCAATGTCCAAATATAAAATAATTTTAGTAGTTTAACACACTTCACCATGCAAAATCAACTAGACTGGTCTCCAGCCAATCTCACTGTAAAAATGTCCTCTTGTTGCAGGGATGCTTGTATATAGACTGTTGAAAGGTGTCAACTTGACCTTTTAAGTAAAATATTGAATATTTTGTGAGGAAAGACAATAATGACAATATTTAGTTAGTCTGATAGCACTATAATCTTGCATATATGCACCTAAATTTTGTTATTGGGTAATCATAGTGCACGACCTAAAAATAGTAATTCCACAGTTTTATCACACTGTATTGTATTGAAAGTCTGCCAGAATATACCTAAGTTGAAAATACAAGACGATAAGACTTCATCTCATAATAGTGATACTGAAACTCTCAACCCAGCTGTTCAGTTTCTTTCTCTGTTTGAAAGAAATTCTCTTTGTTTACAGAAGATAAAAGGTAGAAAAAGTACTTTTAGAAGTCAGTTATAGAAGTTCAATCTATTAACAAAAACATTCATTTATTTAAAATAGAATTCCAAACATTTTGCCTAGCCAAGCTATGTGAAAAATATTTAAAGACGAGATGTAATTTCTCACAGAATACCCTATAGAGTATACCTGAAAATCAATTTTATTTAAGTTCATTCATTTTTTAATAGTGAGCATGTTAAGGACTGTACAAATATTACATAAGAACTCAATACTATAAATAAAGGATGGAGGAGGAGAACCAGGCATAGAGGATAAGCATCATCAATGTGAATAAATCATGTGGTGCATTCTACACCAAGCCATTTCCTAGTGAGGATCTGGTGATCTAACTGTGCATTTTATAAAGTACGAGTATGCATATTTCATACAAGTATGAATGAAGAAACAGAGCCAATAAATAAGCTAATAAAGTAGCAATATTTTCTATTGCATTAGCTGGGAAATACATTCCATATAAAAAGACAAGGTTGAGCTGCAGAAGGTTTTCTCTTTTTTAATCTTCCAGAGAGAGACATTTCTGATCCTTCCCTGTACCCAGCTCTTCTTTTCCAAAATGCTACTAAAAGAAGGACACAAAATAACTCCTCATTTGCAAAGGCAAAGCAAAGTAGGTGCAACAGTTACGCTGAAGTTTTTTATGTTTTGTTTGTTTTTTTTAAATAATAAATAAATGAAAACAGAAGGGAATGCTATAACTGATCTGAAAAAAAGCAGGTAAGGTGACTATTTGTTTGAAGTAGAACACTGGCTTTTGTAGTAGTTTGCCACACAGGTTACATCTGTTATCGCTGTTTATATTGCAACCTCTGCCCCAGGGCTGTTTCTCAGCAGAAAGCCTTCACGCACTTGCCAGGAGTTCTCTGTGAAAGAAACTGTTCAAGTTTAGCCAGGCCAGTTCTCTCTACACTGCCTCTCTCATCCCAGCATCTTAGCCCTGACCATTGTACCTTCTGACCAGGAGAAGGGCCTTTTTAGCCCTCACAGGGAAAGCGAACATCAGCTAAAGACCATAAACCAAACCCAGCCCCTCTCCTATTGAATCTTGTACTTCTAAGCTTTTCTTTCCATAGGCTCTAGTCGTGAGTGTGTAAGCAAAGAATAGAAACCAATGCATCCAAACACGTACTCTATCAACATATGTATAGGCTATTATGGTAATACTAGTGCATATGGCTTTCTTAATCTTGCCAAGAGAAATAAAAGTTATGTGCACAAATCTGTCAATATTTGGGCTCTTGCTCTTAATTTTATTGATAATTAACTATGCCAGGGAAATTCAGAGATAAGCCACAATTCTTGAACTGCTAAATGAAAATTTCATTCTCAGGCAACTTGACTGTGGAATAAATTTTTGTTTTGAGTTGGAGAAAGATACTTAGATCTTTCAAGTGCTATGCTGGAGAAAAAGAAGGTGATCAAATACTTGGCTATGTCAACGTTAAATTCAGTGTATTAACTTAAATGCGTGCATGAACTGTGTACTCTCTCAATCTTTTTACGTTATAGAAAAAAGGAATCCTTTTATTTTCACATTAAGAGTTAAAAAGTTTTGGATTTTTAAATCAGATTCAAGGAAGTATGTGTTTCAGTAACAGTGAGAACTGTGAGTATCAAGTTCCGTGACATCTTTTTTGCCTTACAGTGTAGTACTGTAAATGAAATTGTTTGTATTCACGATTCACTCAAGAAACAACCGGCATTTTAGCTGCTACTGGAATTCCATGAAATGGTAATGATGATGTTGTAGACACCTTCAGTAAGATAAGGTGAATCTCACACTGAAGCTTTCACATCAGTAATATCACAAAGAACATCATACCTTGTAGATAAGATATTACAAACTGGATATACAAGGAGAGTCACTAATAGGAATCTTGTCAGTTCCCAATTTGAAGTCCTTAGCCAGAGATGGTATTAATTTCATTCAGTTTGAGCTATCTTTCTCTGAAATAGTAATGGATCAATGAGATACCTGCATAGTAAACAGGGGAAAAGAGGTGCTTTTAGTGAACAATTTGTTTCATCATTTTTAGATGTCTATTTTGGATGAAATTAATCACATTCAAAAAATTTCCAAACAGGCTCCTCTCAGAAAATGTAGGTGTCTGCAAGCAATTAATTTTATCTCCCTGTATCTATCTGAATTCTATCCTAAGGCTTCATGTGTGTTTGTGTGTGCGTACATAGATATGAAATTATAGTTCAACTTGGACTGCTGTGGGGTTTTAGTGCACTGGAACAAGACTACAAAGATAAGAGAGTGGGCAATTTAGCCAGTTAATTCAGCGAGTTACAGGAATAAATAATGGTTATTCTAATGTGTTCTAAAGGATATCATTTGAGCTATAAGTATCCTTCCCTCATGAATACAACCATAATTCTAACATATATGAATATTAGGAGAGGAATAAGAATTTATACACATGCCTTTGGGTATGATTTTAAACTACTCTGTAAAGGAAAGTTTGATTTGAAAATGTTGTTTTACAATAAGAACACAAGAGAGGCTTAAAAACTTCTGGTATACCAGTGACAGTTACATCCAGTATATATTAGTCTTTTGGATCAGCTTAGGAAGAAATTGCAGGAATGAAAGCTTGCTGGCAACAACATGGAAATAACAAAATTTGGTTAACTGTGTGGTGTTTGTCATTACCATATAATAGAATTCCGGTAGTATTTGAAATGCCTGGTGTTTCTCAAGGTATTATGGAGTCTTATTTCTGTCTTCCTATTAGAAAGCACTTCTTACAGAAAAATAGAGATTTGGTGAATCTTGCCTCTTTTAAATCACTTGTATATGAATACAACAAATCTGAGGTGTAATCAAAGCATTGTCAAAATAGGAAGAGTAGATTATCTCTTCTGTAAGTAGTTAATTATCCCTTCTGTAAGTAGTGCTCTGATATGACTTAATAAACTGAGAAAATGTGGGCTTCCTCTTGTATTTTGTTTGTACTAATAATTTAGGTTGGAAGGACCTCGAGAGGTCATCTATAGCAGCCTCCTGCTCAAAGCACATCTAACTTGAAAGTTAGATCAGGCTGCTGAGGGGCTTGTCCAGTCAATATCTGAAAATCTCCACTGACAAAGATACCACAGCCTCTCTGAGTGACCTGTTCCAGTAACTCAGGGACAATACTGCATCTGACTCCCTCAGCAGCTTCACAAATGACAACAAATTGGAGGAAACAGCTGATACACTGGAAGGAAGGATTGCCAGTCAGGGTGAGTGAACCAAGCTGGAGAAATGAGCCAACGGAGCTTCATGAACTTCAGCAAAGACAAATGGGAAGTGCAGGCCCTGGGACAGAACAACCTCATGCATCAGTGCTGGGACCGATGTGCTGGGGAAGAGGGCTGCACCAAAAGTCCTCAGTGGGTGTCTTGATGAACAGATTAACATGAGCCAGGACTGCACTCTTGTGGTTATAAAGGCTAAACACACAGAAGGCTGCTGAGATGGCTTGACCCCAGCTGGCACATAAGTTCCCACACATCTCCTGATTCACTCGCCTGCAGCAGGATGGGTGAGAGAATCAGAAGAGTGAATGTGAGAAAAACTTGCCTTGTGCAAGCAAACCAAAATAAGGAATTCATTCACTATATCCCATCTGCAGGCAGATGTTTAGCCAGTTCCAGGAAAGCAGGGCATCAGCACACATAGTGATTAATTGGGAAGACAAACGCCATGACCATAAATGTCCCCCCTCTTGCTCTTTCTTTTCCTGAGTTTCCTGAACATGAAATCATTCATATTAAATATCTCTTTGGCCACTTGGAGTCAGCTGTCCCAGCAAATAAAAGGTCTTGACACTGTAAAAGCACTGCTCAGCAATAGCTAAAACACTGGTGTGTTATTAGCCCTGTTTTGGTCAGAAATTCAAAACAGCACCATACCAAATGCTATGAAGAAAATTAGCTCCATTCCAAACAGACCCAGTACAGCTGTATCAGTAAGATCATTGCCAGCTGGCTGGGGGAAGCCGTTATTGCACTGAAGAGGCCATGTCTGAAGTAATATGTCTTTTCTAGGCCCCAGTACAAGAAGTACTTTGTTTAAGTAAAGCAAATCCAACTGAGGATCACTAACGCAGTTAAAGAGCTAGAATACATAACTTGGGAGGAGACACACAGGGGCTTTGTTTGCTCCGCCCAGGAAAGAGAAGTCAGGCAGAGGAGTCTTTTATTCCATTCTAATGAAAGGTAATGGAGAAGATGGAGCAGATTTTTCTCTGACATGTACAACAAAAGGGCAGGGGTTGATGGTCAAAAGTTGTAGCAGAGCTTCCAGAGAGGTTGTGAAATGCATCCTTGCAGATTTTCATAACATAACATATCCCTGAGCAACCTCATGTGCTTTTGAAGGTAGACATGCCTTGAGCAGGAGGCTGAAATACATGAGTCTTCCAATCTAAATTACTCCACAATTCAACAGACTGGCTATTTTATGTCCCTGTTGACCACTAGACCAGACTGGAAGAAAACATATGATTTATTTCTCTGCGTGATCCTACAGAACACAGATTTTTTTTTCTTCTTTACTTTAAAGACTGTCTCTGAATTATTTAGAATATGAATGTAAATACAAGAACTCAGAGTCTCTTGTGAAGCTTTCTGAATTGTTTCTGACACTATTTCCATAATGGATGTTGTTCATAAAATTAGTGCAAAACTCAGTGGTTTCATGCAATTTCCCAGATAGAGTTAACAAACAATTGTTTTCTATCTGATACAGAATTAATTTACCTGCACTGATATCTCTTCAGGGAACATGTTTTTGTTACTAGTTTTCTACTGTTACATTTAAAGATAGTATTCTTTTTAAAAAGGGAAAAAAAAAGAATGTTTTTTAAGCTCCTTAAAAGGGAGCTAAGAGAATAAAAGAACACTCCTTGTCATTTTATCTTTGAAGTGAAACCTTTGTGTAAGTAAATATGAGTCATTCAGATTTTCTGCCTGTTTGAATTACAATTTCTCTAAAATTCACCTTCTGTAAAGGTTTGAACCAGTGAGAGGAATTGAAGAAGTTTCAATGTGTCCTTTCCTGAGGCACCTTCTAAATGATGACAAATAGTGATAGGATGAAGCCTCTATTAGGCTGCACTTCATAGGATATGAAGCTATAGTCCGGGGATACTGCAGAAGAGTCATGAAAAATCATTAGGAACTTTGAAAGAGAGTATGAGTTTTCTTTTATATATCAAGAAGCTATTATACACTATTGCTGTGTTCAAGTGTCTTTCCATAGTTTCATTATTAACCTTTATTTTCCAGAACTTTATATCTCAGCCATTTTAAATCATATTATAAATGCACCTTATCTATCCAAATACATGCATGTTAATTTTGTTTAAAAAAATTGAAGATACCTAGGCTAAATACATTGACATTTTTGGCAGAGGATCAGACAGTAGTAGCAGCCTGACAAGAGGCTGCTTTTCAAAGATCGTATGATGAACTGGGATGTTAATTCAGCTAAGGTCAAATTTGAACAAAGCTTGGTTAAAAAATAATGGGTTGGACTCTCCTATCAGCCAATTCCATCTGTGAAATAACCAGGAGTTCAAAAAACAGCCTAGACAGAAGATATAATGAGAAGAAAAACTCTGAGAAAAATGAAATGTCAAGGCCTGAAAACGCAAAGAAAGGGAACTGTGAGCTCTGCTGGTATCCCAGAGACTGAAGTCAATTACAGCTTCACTTAAAATTGTGCTGAATAATTCAGGCCACTGATTAAGTTAAAACTGGCCTACTCGTGAGCTTGATTGTTACATATATGGGTCTATTTTTTAGAATTAACACATTTTTCACAATCTTAGCCGAAACCATTTTATTTTTGCCTACAGACAACATGAAATTGTGAACTTGGTTCTCTGTCTCCATTTTGTCATTACAAGAGTTAAATGCTAACAAAATTGAAAACCAGAAATGTAGTGAAGAAATTGCATAAAATTGTTTGAATTTTTTAACTAGAGGAATGATCACCATTAACAGTAGAATTAACTACACATTGTCCTTGCCTCTTCATCCATTCAGTATGAGCATTCACACCTAGACATAAAAGTTGACTGTAGAATGAAGTGGTTTTCCAGTTGCTGATTAGTGCATTTGACCTCAAGATACTGTTAAAGCTCACTGCATGACTCACTAAATGATAAGCTACTGTGTTGCGAATCCTTTTAACAGTGTTTACTAGAAAACTAGCAAGGAAAGGTTAGTGTGTATACTTATTTATAGGTGTGCGGGATTACCAATGATTAATTTGAGAGTAATTGGTTGTCAAAATCTGCAGGTATCTTCTCATTCCACATGCAATTGACTGGCTACTCAGTAAACAACTATCTTAAACATTCCATAAAAAAAAGTTTCTATGAAGTAATGCAGTATCAGAATTTGCCTTCTGGGACTGAACTTGGTTTTGTGCTATTGCAGATGAGTACATTTTTTAAGTCTTTTTACAAACCAATGAAGTTCCATTTAAAAATATTAAAGTTTTTTTTTTCCATGAATTGTGTAAGTTATTCTGGAAACTCAATAACTCTGGTGGTTTGCATCCTTATTTTTATTTATTCACAACCTGTTTATACCAGTTTATTTCTCTGTCAGTATTATTCTTTTCATGGAAATATGTTTTAAGCAGAAAAGGTAAGCATATTCATACCTCTTTTGGGCCACAAATGCATAGTTAAATCCTAACAATCCATATTAAAAGAAAAATAATCCTTTTTTTCTGTCCTGTTGTACTGATATATATGAGAAGATAATGTATGCCAGTACAACAGGCAGAAAGATTACATATATGTATATTTTTTTATATATACATATATAACTATAATTTGCGTGACACACAAGGCATCTTATGAAGAAGAGAATTATTTGTAAAACAGATGTGAGTGAGGATATGATAATCCATAGGTGAGAAAGGAAGAAGATGTGGCTGATTTGGGCTTCCTAAGAAAAAGCCCGGTAAGTAACATTATTTGTAAAAGACAGCAACCCTCATCACAGCAATATCCATGCATCCTGACCAAATGTTGTTCAAATGTTCTTCTGAGGTACAGACTCAGCCCTGAGCTTGTCATGTCTCTAGATGACCAGTATCACACGCCAATACCAGGCTAATATGTTCCTGATTTTACTAGTCAGCTTTTACTAATTTTGTAAGCTAACCACTGTAAGTAAATTTGAATTCGTCTAAATTCTTGTCTAAACATGAACTATATATTCTGTGTATATGTTTAACATGTTAATTGCCTTCTTATGCATTGCATAATTCTACAGCTTACCAAATTCTTGGAAGCAAATAAGCTTCTATTTTATTTATTTGGCTTCAAATACTGAACTTCAGACATTTCTGAGACAAACATTTTTTAAAAACTTGTTAAATGCACCTTACAGCTATTTACTCCATACACTGCTGCCACTTCAATACTTCATGGATGTGTTATTTTGCATCTGATAAATACTAACTGAGTTGTACTTCACAGCACTCGAAACATGTTTATTTTGCTGTATGTCAGAATAACTGCATATTGGATGCTCCAACATTTCATTTGTAGTTTCCATTGACTTTGCATTTCAGCATGACATTTACTGTTCCCAGGTTTATCAGCATATTCTGGAATGAAAGTTTGGCCTTCTAGTCAGAATAAGAAAGTGGTATCTTGTAATATAAGTTGCATTGAAATATATACCTATATTCATAAAAATGCATTTTATCATCTTTTTCCACCTGTCTGCTTTGATAAATCTCACATAAATGACTATTTTTGTCATAGTAAATTTCAAGGAGAATGTAAATATTCATGAATTCATCTCGCCAATATTAATTTTCTGCATTTTTATTCACATAATAGGGAGACTTTGACACATCTATTATAATCTCACATACCTTTTCAACTTGACAGTGGTAAAGAAGATCCAGGAAACACATGCTTCTTCCATTCATAGAAGTTAGAGAGTGATAATAAATTATTGCAATCAGTCATAATAAGTTTGTAACTATATAAGAGAAGACAATCTACAAAGGAAGGAGTCACAAATATATCCCTCTCTGGTGCCTCTTTTTAGTGTATTCAGAACACATGCATTAAAAGATCTGTGTATTCAGTTCTGTGTGGTTAAGAATTCTGACAGTTTTAATATTATTTGTTTAATTCTTGACATTGTGTATATGTTGATATGTAGTAAAGCTTAAGGCTCGACTGTTAAGTAAATCAAGTGAGGGGAAGGGAAGGGAAGGGAAGGGAAGGGAAGGGAAGGGAA
>Ga0065711_1029591_pt1 | contig 35589 bp, 54 predicted proteins | sample Hoacrofraction12_FD_59098 | JGI IMG/M metagenome (GOLD analysis project Ga0065711, IMG submission 59098) | Hoatzin crop microbial communities from Cojedes, Venezuela - Epithelial fraction 12 v2 (version 2) | ecosystem: Host-associated > Birds > Digestive system > Esophagus > Crop | place... | reverse complement strand
CGCTCCGGGGGGGGCCGGTTGCTCGGAGACGCCGCTGGCGCCGGGCTGTGCACCGACGGCGGGCCCGGCCGGTGCCGCGAACCGAGCTGCCGCGTTCCGCTGACACCGCACTCCCTCCCGCCCCGCTCCCCGTTCCCCCGGGTTTTTAGGGCCGCCTCGCCCAGCAGCCGGGGGGGGTTTGCAGCCGCGACGGGGGTCTGCCCCGGCTTACCGCGCTTACCGGAGGCTCGGCCCAGCGCCTGCCCCAGCGCCGAGCCGGGCGATAAGGAGCGCCCGCTGGCCCAGCCCCCCCCCGACACGGCAGCGCCCGGGGCGAGGCCGGGGCTCCCCTGTCCCCGCGGGTCCCCGCTGTTCCCGCTGTCCCCGTCCCCGCGGGCAGGGAGCGGGCGGCGGGCTGGGGCCGCTGAGGAGAGCAGCGGGCAGCCGAGGGGGTCGGCGCGGGTGCGGAGGTGGGGGGTGCAGGCCTGCGGGGCGGGATGGAGAGAAGATTTGGGGTTTGTTGTTGTTGGGTGCCACGGAATTGGGAGTAAGGTGGGCGAAGATGGGTTTTGTGGGAGGTGACGTGAAGGGCAGGGATGGCGCTGGCTCAGGCCTGTTCTGCAGCCCATGCGGGCAGCCGCCCTCACTGCTGCCGGGCTGGCTCCCGGGGCTGCCCCGCTCTGCAGGGAGAGGGGTCCGGGGGGGCACGCAGCGTGTCCAGCATCAGCACTTGCTCCAGGCCCGGGGAGGAGCGAGGGTCCGCTCTGGGCTTCGTTTGGTGTGAAAGATGGTGGCTGGACTTGGGTCTGCGACATCGGCAGAGGCCAAGGAGCCGTGCAGTGCCAAGCCCGTGCCAAGGACTGGAGTGGGGAGAGGAATACACCCTTCCCTCCGCCGCCACACCCTGCCCGCTCTCCCCTGGCCTCCGCTGATAAAGGCTGCGGCTGCCCGAGCCCCCGCGCCCGGGGAGGACAGGGCAGCAGGGCAGGCTCGGCTGCAGCGCGCGGGCTGGCATGACCATTTCTGCATGCCCGTGTGCAGTTTACTCTATGCAGTGGTTGTTGCTTCCCTGTAGAGGTCAGGGACGCCGCGCAGAAGGAGTTGCCTTCATTTTACCGTTCTTCTGAAGTCTGGTGCAAAACCAGACCGTGGCTGCCAGCTGCAGCCTGGCCTTACCCCTCCAGTCACACCCTGGCATGGGGAGGGCGGAACCATGGCCACTTAAAAACGATATGTGGGAAAGAGAGAGATTTCTATTATCTTCGCAAAAACACACAAGAATTGGAGGGCGTGGTGATAGCAAGTTTGCCAAGGCACCAACATGTGGCCAATTCTGAGTAGCTCGGTCCTCCTTTAGCTGCTCTTGTGAGTCCAAGAAACTCAGAGCTGGTCTACTACTTGCTTCTGCCATCTGGAAAAGGCAGTAAAGTATGGGGACAATGCCCATCTGTTGGAGCAGTGGAGCTCACAGCCCACCAGCAGACCCAAAGCTCAGCGGGGGTGCACTGGAACCAGCCCCGCTCCCCGCCTGGGTGCTAGGCTGGGGTCACCACATGGAGCCCCGGCGTTGATGGGGCTGTAAGGGGGCCTCACGCAGTACTTAAAGACTTTGACACAGTTCTCTCCTGCGTCTGCCACGAAGAGGTGCCCGAAGGAGGAACAAGCCACGCCGGCAGGCCTCCGCAGCCCTGCGGACACCAGGCAGATGGGAGCCCCATGCTCTGGGAACAAGTGGACCATGCGGTGCTGCTCATCTGCCACCAGGATGCTGCCATCCCCATCAACACAGACCCCAGCTGGATTGCCAAACTGGTGTCCATATTTGCTGCTGAGGGAACAGAGGAGCTTACGGCTGCTCGTGAAGACCTTCACGTCTCCGCACTCCTCGCTTACCACAAAGCCTCCGTTGGGTGCTGGACTGATGTAGCGAGGTCCCTGCAGGTTGGGGACTGAGTGGATATTGAGCGTCTTGAAGGCGTGGTCCAGAGCAAAGCTGTGGACTTGGCCTTGTGCGTAGTCTGCTACCAAGATCTTGCCCATGGAGTCTACACCAATACCCCTGGGGGAACCAAGCTTTCTGATCCTTATCCATTCCCCCTTGGACAGGCTGGTGTGAGGGTTGAAGATGCAGATGGCTCCATTCATCATGTCAGCTACAGCCACCATTCCTGTCCGAGTCACAGTCACATCTTCTGGCAAGAAAGTGCTGCTTTCTTTCCCCGTTTGCTGGCATGGCAGGGACTGCAGCGTTTGGCCTGTGCTGCTGAGGATGTGGACCCAGGGAGCACTCTCAGCTGTCACGTAGATGGAGCCATCCAGGGAGCAATGGATTCCATTTACTCCCCCGTAGCGGCTGCCGGTGGGGTTGGGGATCTGCCGGACGAGGTCATCCTGGCAATAGTGGAGGAGGTTCTTGATGTTGTCCAGGTCTCCGCACAGGCTTTTGGCCTTATCTGCCAGCTGGTGGACTTGGTACTGTGTCACCATGCCCATGCCACGCTGGTTGCTCAGCAGTGGGCTGGCTGTCTGGAGTGTGGTGATTGACTTCAGCTGGAGGGTGTAGATCGTTTTCAGAAGCTTCTCCTTTTGCTGGCTGGTCTGCAGACTGTAGTCCATGACAAATCTCTCGTCCCTGTTTGGGGGAAGCAGTAGGATTGTTACTGTCCCTGCCTGGTGCCACCTCTGGGGACATGCTCCGAGCTCGGGTGCTTGCTGTCTACCCAGGGTCAAGGTGTTGGTGCTAGTCTGGATTCACTCTGATGCGACAAAGACCAGATCGTAGCCCTGCCAGCTAATTACATGCCCAGGTTATAAAGACAAACAGAGACTATGGTGCAAAAATGAAAGAGTCAGCAAGCTGGATCTGCAGCTGGAGGAACCAGGCAAAAAGGTCCCTTGGCTTCAAGGACAGCTTGACTGGTGCTGGATCTGGCCTGAGGAGTTATGTGTAAAGCAGAGCCTTGTGTGCGAGCACATTGAATGGGATCTCCACCTCTCCAGTGTCTGAGATTAGTGGCTTCTCTCAGGCCTTTAACACTTCCTAACGCCTCATCTCTCCAAACCATGTTCAGTCCATGCTGTACATTTGAGACACTGAGGATGACTCTTCCTCTACTCCCACCTGGGTCAGATGTCACACTTGGCCAGCGTGTGTCTTTGCTAAGGGCAGTCCCCTCCCCATCCAAATAAAGTTATTCCTGAAACAGCCAACTTGTCAGGAAGAAGAAGGGAGCTACTGCTCTGAAGGACACATTCAACCTACACAATTTTTTCAGATGCAAGAGCCACCATAAGAACAACAGTTTCTTTTTTGCTCACTTTGTTTTAAAACCATAAGTGAGTCCCCCAAAAGGTGGAGATGACAGCCCAGCTCCGCTTTATGCTCTCCAGGGGCTGGCTGGAGCACGGCTTGTAGCAACACAGCCGGGAGCTGGTAAGAGAAGTGTTAAGAGAAATGTGGCCTCAGTAAAGTTCCTGGAGAAGCAGAAGTTAACTTTGCTTTAAATGTGATTATAATTAGTATTATAATGGACACACTTGGCTGTTCTGAGTTGTTTGCAAGCCCCTCCTCCGCCTTTATCGCCCTGTGTCCCACGATTGCCGGGTGTCATGTGCTCTGTACTGCCTGCAAAAGTAACGCTTCCCCAACCCACAGCTGAAGGAAGCTGGGCTGGGCTAAGGCGTACTGGGTGCAAATTGTCCTTCCCATGTGCAAATACCACAGTTGACTAAAAATCATCCCCTGAATACTTGCAGAGCTATCAAATGCAAATACATGATGGTGGAGATGAGTGTGAATATGGAGGGAACCCAATTTCTGCTGGTTTTGGGACTTAGAAACAGCTCTGCCACCTTCTTCCCCAAAGTCTCTCCATGGAAGCAAGCCCTCCACTGCCTCCCTTTAACTGCTTGTTGGGGTCCTCCTTCAGAGCTGGACAGAGTTCAAGAAACTGGATTTTACAGATGGGGAAACTGAATCACCAGCCAAGGACCCAACATGCCACCCGCCGCACACCCAGCACCAGGAGCGTCCACTGCACTTCCCAGGCACTGGGCACCCAAAGCTGCCATCAGACCCTTGGTGATGTGTCCTGAGCCAAGCCTGAGCGGCTCATTTTGCAGGTCTAAGCCCAGAAGGAGGGCCCTGACCCTGTCCCCAGCACAGCTCAGGCCAACAACCACATGTGTGACCATGAGCCAAGCTCAGCATATCTTGTACCTTTGTCCTGATGTCCTGGGGGTTGCCTGTCCTTCCGTGGCAGCGCTGCCCTCCCACCGGCTCCGTCCTGCTCCCTCACCGGGCTCAGGGCAGCAGGGCTGAGGGATATTGTGTTGTTAGTGACGGGCGATTGCCCTTGAGTCTTGGTAAACACAAAACCTCCTGGTGCTGACAACCAGAAGCAGCGAGACAAGGGCTGGTATGTGCGGTTCTTGTTCCCTGCTGGTCTCATGCCCAGAGAGAAGGTGCCTTTCCTCCAGGATTAGGCCATGTCCCATCTACCTGCTCCTGCCAGAGGGAGGAGAAACCCCAAGGTGCCCCACTGCAGGGACTATTTGGGGCTTTTATGTAGAGGCACAGGGGCTGATTTGCTGCACCTCACCCTTAGCGTGAGACGCAGCTGCTGGAGTGGGGCAGGGACACTCACACCTTGAATCAGGACTCCTGCCTTATCTCACTGCTGCTTTGCTGCTTCCCCATCTGCTCCCAGCCTGGGCGTTGTGCAGTTGAGTGCCTCAGTCTCCCCACTTGCAAAAAGGAGATTGGTGATTTTTAAAATGTCAAGCTTTGAGGTCCAGCGATGGAAGAGACAGAACAGCCAGGACTCCAGGGCACAGCCCCCCTCTCCATCTCCATGCTGCTCGACCCTGGCTCCCCCGACCTGGGCAAGGCCGTGTTTGGAGTTGTCGGTGGTGTTCATCTGTTCATCTTAAACAAAGAGGGTCAGGAGTAAAAGCAGAGCCAGCTGGGACCAGCCTGCAAGGGGCTAGTCAGAGCCTGCCCTCCCTCCCTGCCAGCGCTTGCTGACAGTGCTCAGTCCTCCTTTGCCTGCAGTGGGCTCAAAGCATCCACCTTAAACCTGGCCAAGGCATGAAGAAATGTGTGTCTTTTCATTACTCAGATGGGCCAAAGGTGAATGAAGTTTGGATCAGATTCTCCCTGCCTTTTGGGATGCTTGGAGGGGCTGTGTGTGCCTGGCCCTTTGGATGAAGGAAGCGGGTTGGGGCCCGGTTGGCTGCAGGGTGGGATCTGCCTCCAAAGGCCCAGGGCTGGGTGCTCCTTTCTGGGTGTTTAGGGCCCTTCTGGTCCTGTAGCAGAGTGTCCCCAAAGCTCACAGCGTCTGGGAGGCTGCTACAGACCTGCTAGCAGCCAAAATTACAAAAATAACTTGACGTGACAAGCGCCGGGACTGCTCCATCCCAGCCCCAGCAGGATGGTAGGCAGCTTCAAAAACCATCTCCCAGGGCAACAGGGTCTGACCTTTTGTTTTGCTGTTGTGTGCTCCGTCACTAGGATAAACAAACACAGCCTGGCCCTGGGGCTTCCGTTCACCTTTCAAGGACCGTGGCTCTGTCACAACCTGTTTGAAAGCCACCCCCGGACCCCAGGAGACACCTGTGTCATGGCAGGGCCCTGGCACAGCCCATGCCCACACCGATGCCAGGAGCTGCAGGGTTCAAGGACAGGGGCATGGTCTGGCTCCTGGTGCTGGGAATGGACCAAGGGGAAGAGAGTTCGGGTCCAGTTCAGGCTTTTCTGGAGCATGTTCCTTGCAGGCATTAGTGGTGAACTTCTCCCCTTGCGGCTTTTCCTCCCCTGGCCAAGGAACGTGCAAGCCCTGGGTCTCTCCCAGTCCCTGTGCCCAGGGAGACAGGCACATCAACCGCCTGGCACTATGCATGTGTGCAGGGAGCCAGTGGGAGATGCCATGGGATGAACCGATGTCATTGCTCACTGAGTCACAGACTTGTGGAAAAAACTCCAAACCCATCTTGAGAATGTTTCCCCATCCAGATCACACCTCCGTGGCTGGGGAGAGGCTCGAGGGGACATTGGTGGCCACGGCGTCAGTGGAGCGTTGATTGTCGTGGTGCAGCTAAACATCCCTCTAGCTCAGGTCCACACCGGACATTGGAGCGCTCATGCCCTGAAGGTCCCAGCAGTCCCCAGCCTGCTCTGGGCCATCGTCAGCACGGGGACATTTTGGCCGAGGGCTGTGACTGTTTGCTGAGGCAGGAGCGGGCGGTTGTGGGGATGAAATGGGGCAGCGGGTGGGTGTCCGGCTGCCTGGGGCTGGACATGTCTTTTCTTTGCGCTGACGCCAGGCGGCTGCGTCTGTCCGAACAACCAGAGGGATGATTGGCACTAATTATCAAAAAGCTGCAATTCACTATGTGTGTGTGTGTGTGCAACAGAAAGTGGTGTCCCAGGACTGCGCGAGAGCTTTCAGCGGGGAGCCGGAGCATCTGCCTGCACAGCCACACTCAGAGAACATCATCTCCAGCCCGAGCAGAGCCCTTGTCCCGGCTGCGCTCCCCCACTGTCCCCGAAGGGCCTGCGGTGCCCAGCTGGGGACACGCAGGGGCTCAGGGGGATGCTGGAGGACGGTGCTCTCAGAGCCTGATCCCCACACAGGCTGGGGCTGGGCCTGGGGCTTTCTAAACCCAGCTACATGGAGGCGAGAGCAGCAATTCAGCTCCTCTTCAGACATCACAGAAATTCCTCCACGAAGGAAAGTTGTAACTACTCTGGTCCCTAAAACTGGTCTGGCACTGTCCTCCAGCTGGCATGGGCATCCCAGAGTCCCTGCTGCTGGTTAGCCAACCCACGGAGAATATTCTCCGGGGTCTGATAAGGGCTGAGCTGACACCTCAGCTTCTCCCTTGCTCTGTTCCTTGCTCCGCAGCTTCCCACTCTCACAAGGCTCACAAGAGGATTAGGAAGTTAATCCTCTTTGAGTCATCAAGCTCCCTATTGAGCCTAACCGAGAGGCCCAAAAGCTGTGAAGGACAGCGGGGCACCGGCACAAAGCCCCTTTCCTTGGGGGGAGCAGCCCCATTGGTGAGCCTCGGCTGGCCCTGGTGGCAGTGTCCCCATTGCCACCCCTTCCACACCCACCCCAGGCACCAGCCTGTCCCTGAGACTATGGGAGCTAGGCAGTGGTCCCACCAGGCTCACTCCCTCCATCCCACCCTGGGCCAGATCCTGCAGCCTCTTCCACACCGGCTCCAGGAGGTTGGTGGGAGGAAAGCAAAGCATCCTCATGTCCTGGCAGGGCTGACCTGCTGGAAAGCAGCTCTGTGGAGGGGCCCTGGATATCCTGGTGGACGACAAGCTGACCATGAGCCAGCAGTGTGCCCTTGCTGCCAAGAAGGCCAATGGTATCCTGGGGTGCATTAAGAAGAGTGTGGCCAGCAGGTTGAGGGAGGTTCTCCTCCCCCTCTGCTCTGCCCTAGCAAGGCCCTGTCTGGAGTACTGTGTCCAGTTCTGGGCTCCCCAGTTCAAGAAAGACAAGGAAATACTGGAGAGAGTCCAGCAGAGAGCTATGAAGGTGACTGGGGGACTGGAGCATCTCTCCCATGAGGAAAGGCTGGGAGGGAGCTGGGCTTGTTTAGCCTGAAGAAGAGAAGGCTGAGAGGGGATCTTAGAAATGCTTATAAATATCTGAAGGGTGGGTGTCAAGAGGATGGGGCCAGACTCTTTTCAGTGGTGCCCAGCGACAGGACAAGGGGCAACGGGCACAAACTGAAGCACAGAAAGTTCCACCTGAACATGAGGAAGAACTTCTTCACTCTGAGGGTGATGGAGCACTGGAACAGGCTGCCCAGAGGGCTTGTGGATTCTCCTTCTCTGGAGATATTCAAACCCTGCCTGGACGAGGTCCTGTGCAACCTGCTGTAGCTGAACCTGCTTTATCAGGGGGGTTGGACTAGATGATCCCCAGAGGTCGCTTCCAAGCCCTACCATTCTGTGATTCTGTGAGGAACAGAGGCTTTCTGCAAACACAGCCCTGTTCTCATCCCAGTGGGGAGAGTTCCTGGGGGTCCAGGGGCACTGATGACCCCCAGGGACACAGGGATTACTGGAGCAAAGCTACGTGCCAGAAGCATCCTCTAATGGACAGTACTGGGCCATTTGGGCTTGCAGGAAGGGTTGCTCCAGCTCTTGGCGAGGAGGCGTGCAGGCTGGCATGCCGGTGTGCCACAGGCTGGTGGGCACCAGCTACAGATGGGCAAGGAAGCAACTGCACTTTCTGCTCCCCCTTCCCACCCAAAACACAAACCGTCTACATCCTTGGGTACCCCACACCTAAAATTAGGGAGGAAATAACAGTGGCTGTGGGGGTTTGACCCTCTACAGCCCCAGATCCAGGAAAACAATGTGGGCATTTTGGCTTTGTAACAGCCACTGGCTGGGAAGGGAGAGCCAGGGCTGCTCAGGTATCGTACCTGGCTGTGCAGGTGCTCCTGGGTCTTCAGGCAGCTTCTGCATTGCAGGATTCTTTCCTCCTTCCCTCTCAACCCTTCAACCCTCAGCATCTTCCCCTGCAACCCAAGGATGCAGCACCAGGGAGCACCCAGCCCTGGTGCCTCAGCACTACTCAGCATCTCCCGCATTGCCTCCATCCCAGCAAGCATGGGTCCCCTGCACACACCCTCCAGGCAGGGGAGTGGGCAGGTGAGACAAGGGCTGATCAAACATCATTGTCATCTGGGATCTCACCCCGCCATAGCCCATGGTGCCTGAGGGACACCCTTTCCCTGTCTGGCTTGGCTGCCTTTGGGGAGGAGCATCAGCCCCGGTGAGTCAGAGGGCTGTTCTCTGTTCTCACCCACCCAAGCTCTTTTGAGCACTTAAACCCTCAGTGTTTCCCTCCATGGGCCTTTGATCCAACTCTAAAGCCAGAATGGTTCTGCCCAGGGCAAATATCCAGGGAAACAATTCGTTCAGAGGCATCCACGAGCAGGGAAAAGAAATCTCCAATTGCAATAACAGATAGGAGGGGAATAACACAGCGGGGAAAATATGTAGAGTTTTGTACTCTTTTTCCTCACTTAAAACTGAGGAGATGGGATAGCTGCTCCTCCACGCTCGCCCACGCTGACTGCATACCATGGAGAGATGGAGAATACAACCGCTACCTGAGCAGCTCTGGAGATGCAGTCCGCCAGGACGGCCCTGCGGTCCCGTGTCTGCTGCTGCCTGCTGTGGTTCAAGGGCTTGCAGCAGATGAACCACTGCAGCAGTGTCCCAGCAGAGCCAGGACACAGTCACCAGGGTACGGCTGGAGGCAGTGATGCCACCACAGTGGCTGTGATGGTGACAGCAATGAGGAGCAGTAGCGCTGCTGCCACAAACAGCTGGGACCAGAAGATCCAAGATGAGCAGCGGGGGATGCATGGGGTGATGCCTTCCGGCCTGCCTCAGCTCTGCTCCTCTTCCTCCTCCAGAGATGATCCCAGGAGGCTGAAGAGGACTTGATGTTCCTTCACAAGAGCTGCAGTTGAGTGAGAGCAGGCGTCTGCAGGCCAGGATGTCTGTCCATGCGGATTCATTGCCCTTGCAGATCAGCCCCTTGCCAGGTCGCAGCACATCTGTGCTGCGTCCCTGGTGTGCCACCAGCCCTGGGGGATGACATTTCTGCCTTGAGAGGAGTTGGTGTCCTGCCCTGCTTGCTCCTAGTGTGTGGAAGCTTCCAAGCAAAGGGAGGGAGGGGGCTGAGAAGAAGACAAAGGAAGAGATGAAGAGGATGGTGTTCGTCCTTGGCAGTACCTGCTACTACTCTTTGCTTGGAACTTCTGAAAACAGCACAGCTCCTTATTTAAGGTCATGGGGAAACTACCCCCTCGCGTGCAGTCATTTGGCAGAAAGAAAACCTTGCATGCCTTTCCCCAGGTGGGAAGTGCAAGGTGGGCTGGGACAGGCTCCCTGGAATTATGGGGACCCTTTGGGGGCAATTCCTGATTTGTCTTCCCAGCTCCAGAGTCCTCCCAACCTGCTATCTCTGCCTGCCCTCGGCTCGCAGTGAAAGATCATGCATTGCACTCAGCCCTGCCGCCCCGCAAAGCCGGTTCATTACTTCCCTCCTGCCCGAGACAGCTTCACGCGTCTGCCCAGAAATCTCCTGGCCGACCTTGGCCCTTCTTTAGTCCATGTTTGGTAACTTTCCACTGCTCCGAGCTCTGGCATGCCCATGTTGTGGTAAGAGAAAACTGGTTGTGCTGGGCAGGAACCACTTCTTGTCCCCAGCTGGTTCCACCTGGTAGCCCACTGTTACAAGTGAGTGCCCAGCTCCCCGGCCCTGCCGCCGATGGGTTGTGGGATGCACCGACACGGCCGGCCGGGCAAGATGCAGCAGGCAGGGCACCTCGGCACTTGCCTTGCTGTTGTTATTTCATCCATGGCCTCTGGATTTGTGTCGTCCCAAATCACTTGGATATCCCCACCCAGCTGCCAACCGGTGTGTGCAAGGCATCGAACACGTCCCCATTTCTTGGTGCCACAGCAAGCACCCTGCCAGTGTGTGGCAGCACCCTCCTTCCTTGAACGTGGGGTTGTGTCTACCCCAACTTGTGGGCAAACCCAAGGGCGTTTGCAGCTTCATCCCTTGGCCCGTGTTGTCCCCTGCCAGGCTGGGGTGCAGTGGGAGAAGGCACCGCAGACCGTGACATCCTCCGTGCAGCCTGGCGACTGTGCCTCTGCAGTGACCGACCTGTTCCAGCACAGGATCCATCCCCTAAATTTGCTGCTGCCCTTTGCCACCAAGCCAGGGAAGCTGGAGGACACAGCATTTTCACAGGGTCCATGGGATGCTCCCACCTCATGCTTGGGGCTGCCCTGCTCACGAGAAACAGCCTGACTTGACGTCCTGCCACCCTTCCCTGCAAACTGTGGCCCCATCTCTGTGCATTGGGATGCCTGGGTTGCCCCTATGCTGTCTCCCTTTGCTGTTGACCCCAGCAGTGCACTGAGCCAGAGCTCACAGCCACACCAAAGCGACTGGAAAACTGGTTGGGGATGCAGCAAACCCACCCTCGATGTCCCAGCTCCACTCTGAGCTCCCCTGGGGCCACGTCCTTGTGCCAATGGGACGGGGAGAGCAACAACGTCCTCTTTTACCAGGAACTTTGAAATCTTGTTCCTTCCACTGCCTTGCCCGAGATAAGCCTTCCCTGAGGGTTTGTTTATTAGGAAACTTCTCTCCCTCCCAATCCCTGAGCTCTCCTTTGCTCTTGAACCCAGAGGAGAAGGAATACTTGAGCAGAAGCAGCTGTACCCACCTGGGGTTAGAAACCCATAAAAGTTGTGCAGCTCCATTGACCAGGAGCTGCTGGGCTCCAAGCTGTGCTCGGGACCTGCTGTGACCCCGCGTTCCCCTGCCCCAGAAGAAGGGGGGCTGCTGGCCTCGGCGCGGGGGGGAGGGACTTGGCTGGGTCCTCCAGCTGGCGATTGGGACTGGCCTTGGCTTGGCAGGAAGGTGGGGGGGACATGCAAGTAGGGGGACTTTGGTCAACCATGACCAAGAAAGATGGCTATCGGGTGGGCCTGCCTTAAAGGGCAGGTAATGGCTTGCTATCAGATGCCTTTAGGGTGACCAAATAGCCGTGTAATGGGCCCTGTGCTGGAGTGGGCTGAGGGCCCTGGGGGTGCAGATTGCAGACTGGATAAGCCACTCCAGTAGTTCAACTCCCATCCATTATTTAAATGCAAAGGTAAATGCTTTCATCTTTTCAGCTGGAAACTGGAATGGTGCTACCAGCTCAGCCACCTTCTGAAGGTCCCATCCTGGTGACCTGCAGGCAGGAGTCCCTGGGCAGGGGACTGCCCTGGACAGACCTGGCAGGTCAGGGAGGGGAGCCATCCCCTTTGTGGGGGTGCCACCAGCATCCCTGGGGACAGGATGCAAAGGCTTAGCAGCAGGGTGACGCTGGGGACCTGGGACTTGACCCCACGCCCTCCTCTCTGCTCCTCCCTGCACCAGAACCCAGGCTCTGGTGCTGTGGCCCCATGGTCCAGCCATGGTAGCTCATCGAGGGAGCTGGGCTGCCTCTTTCCGAAGGAAAAGGCTGTTTGTGTGTACAGGGACTTCTGTGGGAGGAATTAGGAAGCTCATGGCTTCTGCAAGGGCATTTCTCCTCCTGATGACTGCCTGCAGACATAGTAGGCTGCCCCCCCCGCCAGCTGGTGAGGTCTCAGTGCTGATCCACAGAAGAAAACAGTCAAAATCCACCCACAAGAATACAGACCACGTGCGGCCAGCATTAATATCTGGCCACATCCTGCTGGTGGCTAACCCTGAGCCTCTGAAACCCGGGGAGTGCATGGCTCCATGATGGAGAGCTGTGGCGTGGGACTGCTGCAGGGTCTGGCCAGAGCAGGCAAGGCTTCCCGGAGAGGAGAACAAAGCAGACAGCCACAACTCCCGCTCGGAAGTCTTCCCTTTAATGGTTTGGTTTTTGTTTTGTACATTCGTAAAACTGTGAACAATAAATACTGTGTGGTCGGCCTCCACCTCCCACTTGCCCTCCCGTCTTTCTGCGGAGGTGAGGGAGATCATGAGTGACACGGCGAGGGCTGCTGGTGCCTGCTCCACTTGCCGGAGGGGTGCCTGGCTTGCAGCGTGGGCACTGTGGGGCAGGGCAGCATCCCAGCTCAGGGTGGCAGGATGGAGTCAGGGGCTGGGGAGGCAGAGGTGACTTGTGTGTGAGCAGTATCTCAGCTAAAAAGAGGTGAAAGGCAGCACTGCCTGGTGGTCTGATCTCCTGCTGAAGCCCAGGGGTGCTGGTCACAGAGCTCAGCTACCCATCCGGTGTCTTGGACCTCCAAGGTGCCCAAGTTCAGATGGGGATCTGCAAAGAAAAACCACATGGTGCTTGGGGCTGGGAGGAGATGGGGCTCCTGGGTGGGCGGAGGGACCCGCACGTCCTGTTGTTCCTCAGAAGAGGTAACGTTTGGGTAGAGAGGGAAGGGTGTCAACTGGAAAATGGGGGTCCAGCTTCTTGGCTGTTCTATGCATGCCCTGCTGTGCTCTGTGTGAGGGTCCTGGTGTGAAAGATGCACAGAGAAGCTGGTGTGGGGGACAGTAGGGAGCCCTGAGATATGGGAACAGGGAGATGCTGGAGTGGGGAACAGCAGTTGCCAGGGCTGTTTGAGCGAGGGAGCTGGGAAGGGGTGGGTGACAGAGGGGCACAGGGTGGCAGAAGAGGCTGAAGAGAGACAGGCAGGCTTCTGGGAGTGGGTGATGTGAGCAAGGTGCCTGGTATGGAGGGGGCTGCTGTGCTGACAGTGTTACGACATCCAAAGATGACAGCACTATTCAGATCCAGAAAGAAAGGTTCAATGCCACCTTTCCTGGGCTCCAGGATTGAAGATCCTGCACCCAAGCTCTGGGGTCTCTTCTGGTGGGCTCTCATGACCTTCACTTGGGCCTTGTGGGGCCAGGGCCATGCCGGGGCATGGCCCATCAGGAAGATCTGGAGCTGGCCCAATAGGGTCTTGGTGCTGAGCATCTCTCCTTTTGAATGCACCCCGTCCCACACTTCTCCAGAGAGAAGAGACCAACAATTCCACAGGTCTCTGTGCTGTGCCTTAAGCAAAGTCCTTGAGTGAGAAAGAAACCCTTTGATGAGGTGGAAGCTTTGTTCAGAGAGTAATGAAGTGAGAAGAGTCAACTCTTCCTGTTGTCTGGGTCCATCAAAGTACTTGGGAGTCCCAGGTCCCGTTCAGGGACTTGCCTTCTTCAGCCACCCGCAGCAGCATTGTCCACTTTGTGCCCAGAGAAGAGCCAGTGTCAAGAGCTCCTTTCCTGTGCTGTGTAGGTCACTTATTTGCGGCCTTGCTTGCTGTCTTCTTTGTCCTGCCCTTCCAACTCCCATCCCAGCTCTTCTCATTGCAAAGATCAAACCACCAGGTCAACTTGGTGAAGGCCCTGGGTGCTAACAGGAGACCCCACCATCTCCTGAACAGGAAGAGTGGATGGGAGAAGAGAGGGTGCCTGGCTTTGCCAAGCTGAGGAGAACATGTTAAACCACCCATGGTGGAAGGGAGTCCAAGAAATCCTGGCCCAGGCATGGGACATCCTGAGCCAGAGCAAATACTGCTCAGCAGGGTGGCAGCGGACAGGGAGGTGTGACTGCCCTGCAGTGGGTACCAGCCTACCCAACAGAGGCAAGAGCCCCCAGCCAGCTTGGGGAGAAGGTGGCATTTCAGGAAGGCCAGCGCTCATCCTGCAGATGACAGGCAGCAGGTGCCTGCGCGGGTGGTTGGTTCTCCAGTGCTCTGGCTGAGGCGTGGCCGCTCAGTGTTGTTCTAGCTTGGGACAGGACAAGTTTGTCCCTTCACTGTTGTTTGTAAGATCTTTGACCGCTGAGCAGTGGAGCTTGCAGCAGCAGCATCTGACTGATTTTGCTGTCCCCTCTGCCATCATTTGGGAGATTAGGACTAGTGGGCAGGAGCTCATGGGAGCGGTGCTCTGTGGGGACAGGGCCTTTGTGAGGAATGCACATCATGTCTGCAAGGGGAGAGGCCATGGGTGCAGAGGGAGGGAAGGTCCTTTCTGTGTAAAGGCAGAAGGAGGAGCCAGACACTGGAGGACTGGTGGGCAGAAATAAGTCCCCACAGCCCAGCAGTTGACACACATGGCAAATGCCCTTGGCAGGAGAGCTTAGGACCCAGATATGGAAGTGTGGCAAGGTGGCTCCTGTGACACCTTGTCATTGTGCTTGGGAGGATGTTCTTGTCTCCACAGTGCAGAAAGTACTTGGCATCTGGGTCAATCCAGCTGGGCATCCGATTCCCTGCTGTGACGCTGAAGCTGCTGTGGGACAAAGCCACCGTGTCTTTGCTCTGTACAAGGTGTCAGCCACAGTCTGTATGAGCACAGCCACAGCTGGACCCAGTCTTGGCCTTGTAGATACCCTGTCTGTGGTCCCTCCGCTGTCTGCAGGGCATGGGAGTTGGGTTGCAAAAGTCCCTGAGTGTCACTGATGTGAGGGCTGGATCACCTTCTGCTGAATCTTGGTGCTTTTAGTGGTTTTCTTTTCTTGCCTGCTAGTGATTTGCCTTTTCAAGGAAGCTCCAGGACCAGGGAGCTGAGGCGGTGGAGCATGCAAAGTGCAGGAGTGTTGTCCTTGATGGTGGGGCAGGACAGGGACTTGTTTCTTACACCTAGTTGGAGTCAGCCGGGGGAGCTAGCTGGGACCCCACACGACGCGGCCCCAGCCAGACAGTGCTTAAGCTTAGCTTTCACCCATGGGGAAGAGGTGGGGCGGAGAGGTGGGGCACTAGGAAGGTGAAGTATGAGGTGGTCATTGAGATCCAGGAGCTTTCAAGCAAGGTGGTCTTAGGGGTCAGCATGCAGAGGGCTGTGGACACACACTGTGTCTGTCTCACTGGGAAGGCTGCAGGACAGGGAGCGCTGCATGGCCCGGCAGCCCAGGGGCCCATCCTCGGTGGTGACCGGGAGCTGAGGGCCCTGGGCAGTGCTGGATCTGCCATCAGAGCAGAGCAGGACACTGGAGTCTGCCTCGCACTTGGTGGTACGGCTGTAGTAGGGTTCCATCACGTGCCGGAGCTCCAGAGGCATGGTGAGTGGCAGGACCTCAGCTTTGATAACAGCGCCCAGGTGGGCCTCAGAGGCAGATGCCCGGAGGCTCTCAGAGCGGCTCATCTTGATCAGCAGGTCAATAGTTTTGTTCTCAGCCTCGAGGAGGCAGTTTGGCAGCCCCTCCGTGTCTCCACCCTCCCCAGTGGCCACACATTTGTTGAGGGCTCCTTGGTCTTTGCTGTGTTGCTTCTCACTTCCCAGGCTCATGTTGCAGGGCTCCTTCTTGGCCTGCTGGACCTTCTCCAGACCTTCAGAGGATCTCTTCACTGAGAGGTCTAGTGGACCCTCGTGAGGTTTGGTGGCCTTCTCCAGTGCCTGGTGGATGTGGTAGAGCTCTGTTCGGATTTTGACTAGCTGGTCCCTCAGCTCTTTTTGCCCAGGGGTGTCCTCCTTGGCAAGATCAGACAATTTCTTCTCCACCTCTTGGTACTCCTCTAAGGTTTTGGACAGGTCCCCAATAAGCACAGTTGTGGCCTCAGAGTCTGTCATGGTGGCAGAAGTCTCTTGGGGTCTGCTCTGCTTGCAGAGGGCATGGTCCACACCAGCACCCACAGAGGGAAGAACTTCAGTGTCATTGCCCCTCTCCAGTTCCTCAGGCCGGCCTGCGAAGACCTCCGTGTGCCAGTGGTCCAGGACCTTGGGGATGTGACCAGAGTTGACCCTTGAACCACTGCAGAGGAGAAATGGATAGAATCAGTAGGGAAAGAGAGAGGAAAATCCTTGGGCATATGTTCAAGGCCAGAATTGCCAGATTGAGCTAGAGTTCCTCCACTGTCTGCTGCCAACGTGAGGCCCTTCCAGGAAGGTCTTTGGTCTGAGCATGCAGAGCTCTGGCTGGACCTGCTCCTGGCATCATTCTCCCAGAAGGTGGATGGACCCAAACACACACTATTTCATAACACTGACCAACAAAGGGAGAGACCTGTCTGGTCTCGGTAGATGGTGTTTGGTAGAAGCTCCTCTGGGTGCCAAAAGAGATGGGTTTTACAGTGACATTTTTCTTGGACCCACGGCTGGACTTGCACAATCAGGGGAGAAACTGAAATTTTGTTGAAAGGAGCTGTGCACGTTTCTAGCCCCAGGTAGAAGGAAATGTTTGGAAATGTGACCCTCCCTATGAGCTTTGAAACCAGAAGGCAAATGAAAGGAATGCAAATGTGCATGTTTAAAAATAGGCAATGATTGTTCCAGCAACAGTAGGATATCTGGCGACCCAGGAGGAGATTCCCTGGTGCCTGAGGAGCACAGGTCCATGTTGCACAGACACCACATCACTTCTGGCTCTGTACAAAACAGGGGGGAAGCGAGGGGCAGCAACTGGTGACACAGCCCAGGTGCTTGGATGCACCTGAAGGCTATTCAGGTCCTTTGTTCTTGGAGGGCAGAAAGCCCTGCTCTGGGGCTATGGACCACCAGCCTGGAGCATGCTCAGCCCTTGGAGACTCATCTCATGATTTAGAGGCAAGCGGGTGGGTCAGGGAGACGATGGGGTATGAAGATGACGTTTAGGGCCAGCCAGAAGTGAGGAAGAGGCAGCAAGATCAAAGGCACCTTACCTGCTCTGGTAGCTGAGTTTTCCAGGCATCAGTATTTCAGGTCCCATCAAATCCAGCCCATTGGCAGTGAACTTCCTCTTCAGGGAGTTGCCTGGGGGGCTGCTGGTCTCCAGACAGGTCACCACTGGTAACTCTGTCTTCTGGACACTGCTGGGGGCAAAAGTGCAGTCCTTCATCCCCACCATGTTTTGGTAGATGTCAGTGGCTGGCTTTTTGCGTACATTGTTGAGGCCCAAAGCTGGGTTGCTGTCCTTCTCTTGAGACAACCATTTCTCCTCTCCTTCCTGCCCCAGCATGGTGGGGTGGCTGAGCTCAGAGGCTGGCTCCTCCCTGACCCCTTTGGTCCAAGGAAAACTTGTCTTCAGAACTGGTACCTTCAGCAGCCCTGGTTTGGTTGGCTCACTGGGGAGCTTGGCTTGGGGTTGCGTGGGCATGACGGAGCCCACGAGCTGCTGGGCTTCTGGCTTGCTGGAGGACATCTTGCTTTCAGTGGAGCCAAAACTGTGCTCAAAGAGCAAGGGGTAGTAGAAGCGGGGAAGAAAGGCTGAGCGCTCGGGGCTCTGCAGGGGCTGGAAGTGGGAGGCATGTGGGTGCATCAGCTGGGCAGTGGAGGCCAGGAAGGGCAGCTGAGCCAAGTGCGGGTGTGTCGTAGCACTGTTGGCTATGGTTGGGCTCAGGTAGGAGAACAGACTGGGGTTCAACGGGTAGTTAATGCCCAGCAGTGAGAGGTTGAGGCCCTGAGGTTCATGGTAGTCACTGTAGGCTGGAGGGGGGTAACATGGGATGATGTTGCTGTCAGTACAGGGTGGGGAGACCTCAGGTGTGTTTCTCCTTTGCCCATTTGCCACCAGCTTCCACTGTTCCATGAGTATTCCACTGCTGGCCAGGCATTTCTTTGGCACTTTGCAATGTTTTGGCTTAGCATCTAGGTCTGGGGAGGCCATTTCTCTGCTTTTCATGACATGGTTCTTGAGAGAGAAGACATCCGTGATGATGAAGTCTGGTTCCATCTCCTTGCAAGGTTTATCCCTTTTGTTCTTGAAACCGAAGACCAAAGTGTTCACTTCTGGTTCAGGTGGATCACCTTGGCAACCTGCCTCTTCGTTTTTCTCCTTCTTTTCCCCTGCATCCATTTCCCTCAACAGACCAGCAACGTCCTCCTCCTCCTCTTGGAATGGGCCTCCTTCTTCACCAGGCCCTTCAGCAGGCAGGATCTCCACCCCTGATGTTGGCTTGTCCTCATGGCCGTCCCTGCCAGAGGTCTGCTTGGTCCTAACTGCCCCTCCTGATGTGGCCAAGGAGTCGCAGGTCTCCTGCTCATCCCGCCGCCCATGCAGGCGGGAGGTCTCTGTTGCATGCAGGAGCCGCAGCTCCGGGTGGAGCAGATTGCCCTTCTTGTAGGGCCAGTCGGACTCAATGAGGAGGGAGAGGGAGTTCTTGCACAGGCTGTACTTCATGTGGTTGTAGAGGTGGGACTTCTCCATGCAGGTGAAGGGGCACTGGAAACATTTGTAGTTGTACGGCTTGCCCCATGGCCTTGGGATGTAGTGAGGCTTTTTTGGCTTCCTCTCCTTGTGCTTGTAGACTGAGGTCAGCTTGCAGCCCATGTCATCCTTGGACATGGTGGCGGGTGCCTGGAAATGGCTCCTTGTGGGAGTGGAGAGGCAGGGTGTGAGAATCTTCCCACACCTCTCTGGGAACCACTGTGTGCTCTGGAAGAAGGACAGCATGGAGCTGGTGAGCCATGCCTTGTCTCCCCAGGATGGTAGCTCTGCTCCATGGGCACCTCCTGGCCCCAGGGAGTGGAGCTGCTGGGACCTCAGTCTGGAGCTCCTATGTTTGGGATCTAAACCCAGACCGGTGATGGAATTTTTGCCCAAACCCTGTTGGTGTGCCCATACGTGCTGGCCCCATTTTTAACCCTCTTCTGTCAAACCACCCCAGAGGAAAAGGAAAACAAATGCTGTTAAAGGCGTTGAAGCTAAACCATCTCGAGCTGACATTGAAGAACCCAGGCGACCTGCCCGCCCAGCCGGAGCCTCCCTGGGGCAGCCCCAGCCCAGTCCAGGGATGATTTCCCTGCTGAGGGCAGGGAACGAAAAAGAAACCTGCCTGCAGCCCGGAATGCTGTGCCGGGCATGGACCTATGCGGCTTTGACATCTCCTGGGGTGCCGCAGCGCTGGAGCCGACCGAGCTGTTCCCAAGCTCAGGTGCTAAAGCTGGTGCAGAGCTGGGCTAAATGCAGACACCTGCAACCCTGTACGTGAACATGCAGTCGTGGCATAAAGAGGACAGTTGGACAGACAGACTGGACAGGAAGAGGCTGAGGACTGACTGCCTTTAACCAGGCGTTGCTGCTGCAGAGGCGGTCCTGCCTCCCCAGCTGTGTGGGGCTGACGCTGTCCTGTCCCAGCACGGGAAAATCCGGCCTGGAAAACCAGTCTGGGCTAAAGCACTTCCAGGTGTCTTCCCCGAGATCAAAATGTCTGGGAACTGTCCCCTGCAGCCCCCTGGCCACGGGGCTGGCCCTGTGTGCTTCCCACCCCAGCCTCCCCGGGGACAGCGGGGTCGTGCCTATCCCGCAGCCCGTCACCCTGCCTGGCCCGGGTCCGGGCAGGGGACCGCGGCACCCCAAATCCTCACCTTCCCCAGGAGCCAGATCTGCAGAGGCTCCGTGCTCACAAAATTGGGATCCTCCACACACGGCCAAGAAGCAACCTCCCGCAGTCGCAGGGCATCCCACACGATGCATACACCTGCATCACCGCTCCAGCCGCCATTTTGCCCTTCAGGGACTCGCCGGCTTCTTCCCCATTAAAACAAAACCCTGCATTTCTGCTGGGGAGGGCAGCGAATTTGAGTGCTCATTCTGAGTGGATGGGGCTCATTTCTCAGGGCCAAATCCTTCCCCCACACGGCAGGACCTGGGGCAGAGCTCTACCTCGGGAGACCCCGCAGCTGGGCTGGCAAAATGATGTACAGCCTGGGAAGGAGAGGGGAGCAGCAGCATCTCCAGACTGCTGCAGACATGGCAGCCAGGGCTGTTCACAGAAACAATCTGCTCCCTGGCTTTTGGGGAGGTGGAGACAAGTTTTGCAGGATGGGAAGGGAAAGAGCATGTCTCTGCACAGCAGAGCACACTGCGGCTTTGGGCAGGTCCGGACAGTGGCTCTGGGAGCTGACGGCCTCTGCCACGGACATTGCTCCCCACTGGACCAGCGTGTGCCCAACCCAGCCCAGCCCAGCCATGGCCCCGGGGCCTTCCCTGCGAGGCCAGGGAGGAGCAGTGCAGCTCCCGGGGTGACCGGCACAGCAGGGCTGAAGAGCTGGGATCAGAGCAGGGTGGGCACAGAAGGGGCTAGCGTGGCAGCATCACCACACTGGGATACAGGTGGCCATGTGGCCCTGCGATGCTCCCCACCTCTGGGTGCATGCCTGCTGCAGATGGTTCCCCTTAGGGAGCCCACGTCCTCGCGGCTGGCTGCTCACCCCATGGCCCTGTGCTTCCTTCTGTGAGCATGCTGCTTTGGGGACACATCGCTGCTCTGGCTGCAGTCTGGGATAACACATGCCCTCCAAGAGCAGTGGCCTTGGGGACAGTCCCACCAGCCCCATGCCCAGGCGGTGGCTGTGCTGGGCTGAAGGATGCTCCATGCTCTGCCACCCACTCTCATCACCACTGGCACCAAGGAGCATCACCTTCCCCTGGGAGCATGGTGAGAGCATTCGCGTGACAGGAGAGGGAATCACCTGCGTAGGACCCTCTGAACTTTCTCCCTGAGGTTTGCTTTCAAACAGCAGAGACCATCTCCTGCCCCACTGGGGACAAGGAACAAGCCGTGCTGTGGCTTCCCCAGTGCGGCGCAGGAGCCTACGGGTCTGCCTGGGATGCAGGCAGGGTTTGGGGACAGCCTGCTGTGTGCCCATGTGCAGGTTGAGCTGAAAGCTGGCCCTGCCTCTAAGATCTGGTCTTGCAGAAAATAGGCAAAAACGTCCCCTTGTAATGAACCCGTGTCCCCGGGGATTTCGAGGGGAGCTCCAGGGGTGCAGACCTGACCTGCAGCAGCCTAGGCTGATTTCTCCCACTGCAGTGGGATGTGGCAGCAGAGCTCAGGGCCTCCTGCCTGCAGGTTCACTGCAGCGAGCGACAGCCCGCCTGCCTGCCCGGAGGGACATGCTTGTCCTTGAGCCCTCAGACTCTTTCTGTGTGCGTCACGCCTGTGAGCTGTGAGAGCTCTGGACACCCACTGCGATGCTCAGGGGAGCAGAAGGGATGCTGCAGCGGCTGGGTAGGATGGGGTCCCTCTGAGCATCGCTCCCTGGCTCCAGCCACCGAGCCTGGGGCGCCCGGAGCATCGTGGATGTGGCTGTGCCCTGGCCTCCTGGTCCTCTGCCCTATCTCCCCACACATGCACCCTGCTAGAGGGCAAGAAACGAAGAGCGGCTGAGCAGGGAGCCAGGCACCTCAGCCCCACTGCGATGCACGCCGCCTGTTTGCAGGTCAGTTGAACAAACATTTGCTGTTTATACGCCAGAGGCAAATTAAATCTTTGCTGGGAGACTGGAACTCGTTGTTCCATTCCTGCACACCTGATCCTACTCCTCCAATGCTGCTGCGAAAGCCGTTCCTGTCCTGTGCCTGGCGATGCGAGGGATGGCAGGGAGACGTCCCACATGGGGACAGGCAGCTTGGCTGCTTCAACCAACCGCCCTAATGCTGCAGAGAGGAATGGCATGGGAGGAGAAGAGGGAAAAGCAGATAAAAAGAAGGAGAGAGGATGGGAAAGTGCCTGGCGTGTGAGCCAGGCAGGCTCCGGCAGAGCGGAGGCATCCCCAGAGCCAGATCAGGCCCTGCGGAGCTGGGAGACAGGCGTTGCGGCTCCTGGTTGCTGAGCAGTTCCCGCACCAGCAGATCTTCGTGGTCTGCTGAGTCTCTCTCTGCCACAACACATTATTTCCAGTGGGCTGTCAGCTGCGGCGGTGGGGGCTGTGCCTGGGGGCAGCGCGCGGCGGGGACCACGCACCTGTGCCTGGGAATTGCAGCATCCCTGCTCTCCTCCCCGGGCACAGTCAGATGGAGGGAGCAGAGCGGCAAGGGGAGAAGAAAGAGAGGGAGAGACAAAGGGAAGGAAGAAGGGAGAGATGCCCAGGAAAGACATCTGCAGTCCCCGGTGCTCCAGTACATAAAAAATCCCAGCCCCAGCCTGAGCTCCAGACACAGGGATGGAGGGAAGTGCATACAGCCATTGGGGCAGCTGAACTGTGTCACATCAAATGTCCCTCTAGCTCGTGTCTCTAGTAACAGTCAAAAGCAGATGTCCAGGATGTAGGGCAGGCATGTATGGTACTGCTCCAATTTTCCCAACCCCTCAGCCATCACAGCACATCCCTACAGCAGACCGGGTGCTGCTGTGTGCAGTGGCCCTCCCCACCATGAAACTGCACGGGCTTCTCTTGAAGCTGTGGAAATGTTCAGCCCTCAAAGCATCCTGCAGCGAGGAGTTCCCGGCACACCGTGAAGAGCTTCATCCTTCAGCTTCCTGAGCTTCTTGGTCCCCACAAGTTTCATCTGTTGCCCCTCAACTCTTTAGCTGAAGGGAGCAGCAACCACAGTCCCTGTCCACCCTCCAACCATGTGGTTCACCATCACACCCCTGCTTCACTGTCTCCTTTCCAGGCTGAAGCTGGACGTAGGGCCAAACCCTGTCAAACCCCTTCCCCTTCCCTGACCCTCCTTCCAGACTGCTTCAGCCATTTGCGAGGCAGGGGCTCGGGCCAGTGGGTTTCCTCTACCAGTAAAAACCCACATTGCAGCCCTCTCCACCCATACCTAGGCATACCTGCACCCACCACTCAGGGGAGGGAGAGACAAGAAGACTGTGCTGGAGTGGAGCAGTCTGGTTCAAAGACAGGTCTTCTCCAGAGTGTGTGTCCATTGGAGAAGCTCTGCCTCTGTGAACCTGTCCTGATGCCTGCTCTTGCAGACCTCCAAGAGCTTTTCTGGCTGGAGCAAAGACCCCATCTCTCAAACTGATGCCTTCCCTTCTTTGTTGCTGTCCTCTGAGTCCTCCAACCCTGTGTGTAGCCTGCCAGTGAGCCGTAACACTCCCATGGAAATTGGCTGCCCTCAACCTTTCCCAGATGGCCGTAGGACATGGAATGGAGGAAGGGGCTCAAGAAAGGTGCTGAAGTTCTTCTCAGTGATGCTGGCATGAACCTCCGGCCTCACACTCATCCTGCAGCTGTGGACTCTCGTGGTCTCTCATGAGCTTCTCCTGCTCTGCACAGGCAGGAATTCATCTGCGGTCACCTGCACGCCCAGCACCAACTGCAGGGACAACTCTTCCATGCACCTACGTCCACCCAGCTGCTTCCTTTTGGGCTGCCCAGGTCGCTCATGCTCCTAAGGCTCAGAATCACGCAAATCTGTGTGGTCCTGACACTGCAATTCGTTGGCAGCAATTGCCATCCCAGGGACCTTGCTGCCCCGATGACCGTGCTGGCCAGGACGGTGCAGTGGGGAGCAGGGGGAGGGTGGCTTTTCTATGAGATCTCACATGAACCCCACAAGCCATCCCTTTCCTGAGCCTACCCAGACTCTCCCATTCTGATGCCTCCCATGGGGTTTTATCCCTTTTTCGGCAGTGGCGAGGCTGGAGCAGCCAGACAGGCATCGCGGGGAGGGGAGCGGGTGGCAGTGGGGAGCCACTGATCAATGCAAACCACTTTCCCTATGCTACATGCTTTTGCCGCAGGGGCTGCTTGGCTATTAGCAGATATCGGGTCCCTTTTTGTTTTCATAGCCTGGGGTTGTGTGATTTGAGCTTTTAAGCGTTTATCGGAAGCTGGGACGAGAGCAATTGGCCATGGCAAAGCAGCAGGCACTCAGCAAGAAGAGGGAAGCCTGGCTGGTGGGGCCTGGGAGCTCTGCACCCTGCCAACCTCACCCCACATGGCAGCTATGTTCTGAACGGCTCTTGTAAAGTGACCACGTGAGGCCATCCTGCTGCCCCTGCCTTTGGGGGTCCCTGCATCAGCGGCTTTGAAACTATTCCTACCTCGAGATGTGTGTTACTCTGGCTTGGTCTCAATTGTTGCACAAAAATCTCTTCTCTTCCCACAGGAACAAAATGTCTTCAGAAAGGCCTGGGGTTTCCCACCTGCCCCAGACTGCCAATCCTTCCATGTCTGCCCACCCACCATGTCTTTGCATGCAAGGCCCAGAGGCTGTGACCCAGGTCCCATAGCTCAGTGGGGCTCTGCGACTCGGAAGGTTCTGTGTCACCAGTTGCATGTCTTCATGTGTGGGGTCACTAAACCATGTGCTTCACGTCCTGGGGGCAAGACAAAGTCAGAGCCATGGTCTAAAAATCTGATAGCATTTAGATTCCCAACTTTTAGTTTTCCAGCATTTGGAGGGATCTGGAGTTTCTGGTTGGGAAAGCTCATGGTGAGGGCCACTGAAGGGCCAGTCTGTAGCCCTTCCCAAACACCAGCCCAGATGTGAGGTGGCTCCATCTTTGTGAGCGCTCCTACCTTTTGAAGTGCAGGCTGTCTGGGATTGCCTGCCCAGCCTTGGACTGTCCTTCAGGTCAGATGATGAACTTACTCCCTGCCACATGCCAGAGCCACAGCACCTTCATGCATACAAGTCTTCCCTAATTTTGGGTCAAAATCTTCTGCCTTCTGTGCACTTACTCAAGAGGTGTTTCTATGTCTCTGACCTCTCCTACGCTCCTCTGCTTCTAGCCTAGTCCCCAAAAAGCAGCTGTCTCTCCCTGAATCTCAGTTAGCCTTGAGACTCCCCGGGGCAACCCCAGCATCCTGTGAAAAGCATGCATGGTGGCAAGCGTTCAACCAAGTGACAATGGGGTGGAATCATTGTCTTCTGCCTGTGACACACACAACACAACTCACAGGCTCCTTGAGAAAAGAGATCAGGCTGTCACAGCCTCCGGGCTACTCTCCAGAGATGCGAGGGTCCTCCACCACAAAAGGCTTTCCTACCACAGCCTTTCCTGCCGCAAGCCCTGCAGGGGAAGAGATGTACATCTCCTGGTGAGGAGATGTAAAACTGTCTCTCCACATTATATCAACCACCCACACAAGTTTGTGCCTGGGCCCCACTACAAGAGTCTCCTATGTCTTCCTCCACCTCCACTTCTACCTGCTAATGGAGGCCCAGGAGACCACAGGCTTCCAGCTGTGGGGTCAGTGGCTCAGCAGCAAATAGACCTCCAAATCTGTGAAGACAACATCAGTCTCCGAATGAAGGTGTGCAGCTGGATAGAGGGGAAAGTGGCTGTGTGCAAGCCAGGAGGGTCAGCAGCGTGGCTGGCACCCAAAGGTACACAGAGGAGATGGTGTCCAAGGCTGGCATGATGAACAGGAGAAGAGGATGAACATCTGGAGAGAAATGGGGGGTGCTTGAGAAGTGCATGCATCTGGAATAGGAAGGTACAGTCCAGATCTCCTGTGTGGTTAAGTCTGTGTCATTCCTCTGATGTGCAGGGCTCCTGGAGGTCCAAATGGCACCACAGTGTTACCTTCGCTGTTCCCAGGGGCTGGAAGGGTGCTTGATGTAGTCACCTTTGTGCTGGACATGATACACCACATATGAAAAATTTCCATTTCTATTCTTCCTATTTCTTCCTATTTCTATGACCTCTGAAGTTTCTTTGCCCACTTACAGGTTTCTCCTCTTGCTGCTCTGACATCCCAGGATGGTGTTCCACTGCCTGTGACCACCTGCCCTGGGAGATGTCCTTTCAGCTTTCAACTGGGCAGACCTTTGGGGATGGTGGCACATCTCCAGAAGGCCCTTCCTCCTGGGCACCCAGGCCCCTCATGTGTGCCAAGGCACACAGCTAGCTGTCCGAACAGGGCAATGTGGGGCTTGGCTCTGTGCTGATTCCCGAAATCCACCTCTTCCTCCCACCACAGACCAACCCATGTGAGGGTCCTCAATGTGGACACAGACATTAGATCATCTCTCCTGCCCCATTGTGAGCACAGGTCCCCAGGCTGGGTATGGCCACAGTGCACCCTGCCACCTCCCCTGTGCTCCATCGCACAATGAGATGTGTTTTGTCACCCCTTGTCCCATCAGAAAGCTCCATGACCTCTCCAAACCTCTGCAGTCAAGTTTCTCAGCACCATTACTTAGAAACGTTCTCCTCCTTTTCACTTTCCATTTATCCTTGGACAGTTCACACTCCTTAAATGCCCTGGGGATGGGAACGATAAGAAAAGAAGGAGATCTCCTCTATACTTTGCTTTTGCTGGCCTCGCAGAGTCCAGCTCTTATTGTGTCTCCCAAGACACCCCAAAGGTGGCCAAAGGTTCCTGTCTTGCTGTAGCCTTTCTCACACCCTAAGCTCTCTCCCACGATGTACCTGCTGTGCTCATACTAGCTGCTTGGGTGTTGCACTCCACCGAATCAGTCTCTGTTTTGCAACCAGAAAATTCACCTTATTCCAGTTCAAATCCACTCGATTTCTTTTGAGGACAGGGGCAGAGAGCCTTCGCTCCTCCTCTGCCTGCCCACCTTCTCCCTTGGAGTCCAACCTTCTTCTGCTCCTGTATGTGTCCATTGCTGTATCCTCACTTGCCTCGTTGCCTTTGCTACAGGAGAGGATGTCCTCACGTGGACACTTCCCTCAATCTTCCCCGTCCATGTCTTCGTGTCCCCATTCAACACTTCCTGCTTTCTTCAGGGTCTTTCCCACCCTATCCTCTCTTGGTTCAGCTCCTGGCAGACACCATTCTGGCTCTGCTCATGTGATGGATGTGGCTTCTTCCCTGCAAAGCTGCCTTTTAGCCAGTTGGCACTGGACATGTCCTGCTTCGCAGGGTTACTCCATCTCAGACAAAGGACTTTGCAATTCCCTCTTTGCTGAGCTCTGGCAGGTCACTGCCAGCCCATTTCTCCAGCCAGGACCTGCACTTTGCATTGCTCAGCACAACCCATTGGGCCTGGCAGTCCAGACAGTTTTTGACCCACTGTGTCTGTATGTCTCCAGTTTGGGCCTGAGGATACTGGAGGAGACCATGGCAGGGGACCTGCTAAGGTCACATAAACATCCCTTTCTCTCCCCTTACCCAGGCAGCCAGCTGTCTCCTTGCAGGAGGCAGTCATGCTGCTCCAGCACAATTTGGTAAAATCACCCTGACATCTTCTTGTCTTTTATGAGGCTGGAAAGGACTTTGAGGAGGGCTTGCTTCACAGCCTTCCCAGAGCCCAAGATGAGGGTGGCCCACCCTGGGTGCTCTCTGATGGGTGTGGGCCACCTGTGCTGCAGGGCACCTCAAGTCATGGGCCATCGCGTCCCTACAGGGACCTCTGTGCATCTCAGCCAAGAGTAGGATGGAGCAAGCAGTGCTTGGGGGATTGCTTGGCTGTCCCACAGCTGACCCTCCTGGGACATTCTGAGATGGGTCAGCATCCCTGGGGGCCTCCCAGGCAGAGCTCTGCTGCTGGCAGCTGCCCAGCCCTCATTTTGGATTGCACCATGCAGCTGAAGAACCTTCCTCAGTGCATCCTTGGGATATGGAACAACTAGCAGACACCCTCCTTCACTCCGTCTCTCCCTCCCTCCCGCTGGAGCCTCCTGCCAGCCCGGGAGGGCAGGGGGGGCAGGAGAGGGGACCGCAGGCACAGACAGAGCACACCCCTCCTGCTCTCTTCCAGGGGATCCTGGCCCTCCCAGGGCAATCTCCAAAAGATCCCCGCTCCCCCAGGTTAGAGGACAGGTCTTTTTTTAGCAAAACATGGCCAAGATGGGCCAGTGATTTCAACCACCCCTAGAAAAGGAGGGAGGAGGCGGGGGGGAGGCTGTAGTAATGCTGCTCGTACACCCGGGAGGACATGAGCTTGTCCCTCCCAGCCCTCCCCTGCTCCTGCCTGCCAGCTCCCGGCGCTGGCAACCAGAGATTTTAGGATGCAGCCGGCGATGAAAATATTTAAATCATGACAAGGTCTAACCAGCCACCAAGGAACGGCCACCTGCCAAGGACTGGGTATATTTAAGGTAAAAGCTGATAAACTGAACTGCTGGGGGGGTTGATGCGCCAGCCCGGCGGCAGCGTGTGCAGTACAGGCTGCGGCACTGGCGCAATTTGGTGACCACATCCATGAAATCCAGCCGGTTGTAAACACCGTTTCAAAACAGCGCCAATTAGGACCCTCCCCTGCTTCTCCCTCCCCATCCTTAGGTGAGCACAAGGAACTCCGAAATAAAAAATGAAAGGGGAAATCATTTGCTCTGGTTGGGAGAGACTGGGAACAGCAAGGAAAATTGCCGAGCGGGAGATATTGTTGGGATCGACTCCTGAAGGTGCGAGAGCTGAACCAGCCAGAAGATTTCTTACAGGGCTGGGATTGCCCTGGCTCTGGGCAAGCAGGCAGGGAGGCCCTGCAAAGAGTGCAGGAGAGAAAGGCTGATTTTTCCTGGGGGATAACGCTCCGGCAGAGAGGAGGGAAGCAGAGGGGACACTGCCCTGGGGGGAGGCTGCCTGGCAGGGACCCTGAGCTTGCCAGGCAGCGCTCCTCTTTGCAGCCGCTTTCCAGGCAGATTTACCCCCCCCAAACCACGTATTTAATCTCAGGCAGGAACTTTTGGGATGCAGGCAGTGGGCACCTCTCTGCCTTCTGCCTGTTTCTTGATAAGGGTGTTTGGAGGGGTTTTTTTAATGCAGATCAAGGCAGCTCCAAGGGTGACGCTGCCTGGTGGTCTTTCTCCCTGTGTTTCCAGCTCTTTCCTCCCCCCAAGACAAGGCGGAGAAGCTCAGCCCCTGGCCCCGCACAGTGGGCAGCATTTGGGCTGCAGTGCGGGGATGGGAGCCGAGGGATGTCACTGAAAGCAGAGGCTGAGATGCCAAGTGGGCAGGTAGCACTTGGCCACAAAATCACCCAGCGAGGGCTCTACTGGCCAAGGAATGACCAGGAGGAGTGATAACGGCCTGAGGCAAAGCCACCGGGACTTTACACGCTGGGATGTTATTAGCCGGTGCATAAAGCGGGGAAGGCAGCTCATTAACCCGTGCTGTGCTGTGGGTCCGCACAAAATGGCCGTGCAGCCGCCTTTCAGTGAGTGCTGGGCTGCCCGGCACCACACGTCGGCAGAACCAAAGGGTGCCAGGCCGGGGATGTCGGCAGCTGCCTCTGTGACAGTCCCCAGGACGCCTGTGCAGGGAGGGGGTGACTTTCTACCTCCCCTGCTTCAAGCCTGTATCCCCCTCAAACGGCCTCTGTGTCAGGCAGGGCTCTGGAGTGCCTGGGGTGCTCCAGAAAAAGGTGGGAAGACCCGACGGGATGGGGGGTGGCACATCCACAACCTCCCACCTTGGTTTTTCGCAGAGGGGAAGCCAAATCCTCCCCATGGAGACGGGGGAGTGGGATGGGGTGAGAGCAGGGCAGCCCAGTGCAGCTGTGTAGGCAGCACCCGGCAGATGCCTGAAACCTCTCCCAGTCCCGGTCCCAGGGTTTGCCACCACCGTGATACACATTTGGGACTTAATGATCTGATTTTCTTGCTTTTTTTTAAAAAAAAACGAGCCTGAGAAGGCTTTGACTGCTGTGAACTGTTCCTTGTTGCATGATTTCTTGATTTAATTGCCGAAATCACTGTAAACATGCATTCTCTAGTGTGAGGAGGAATATTCCTAGTTGACCCCTTTAAGCATTTCAGTAACTCACCTCCTCTAACAATTCAGCAGCTCAGTTTACTTTTTGCTTCCATTAAGAAGGATTTAGAGGAAAAAAAATATGGATAATTTAGATAATATTGTCTTACTGCTAATTTTCACCCTTCCCCTCCTTTTGCATTTCTTTTTCACAATTGCAAATTCTTGTCATGTCTCCCAGCCTGCAGAAAACCATTGCTCTCCTTGATTATTGTACAAACATGAAGAGGTAAATAACTTAAAATTAATCTGCACGCTGTGCCCACCCAGGCCGGTTCCCGACACATTGCTTCATTTTTCAGTGAGAAGAAAAGTCAGACCTCTGCAACCCACCACACGGTCGCAGGGAAGGTGTCCAAAAACCACCACAAACTTTCTGTTGTCAGAGACTTGCGTGAGCAAATTCCCAGCGAAGGCAATCGGACATGTCATTAGAAGAGCAACCCAAGCAGAAAGGCCCCATATGACCTCCCCAGTGCCGAGCGCCTTTAATAAGAAGGAGTTACGACGCTTGCAAAGAGGTGAGTTGAATCAAGGAGCATCACTTGGAAATGATCACGTCCCTGCACCCAGCGGCTTCTCTGCCTGTTCCTGCAGTTTGCACATCCCCTGTCCAGGTACCAGCTCCTGCCTCACGGCCGAGATCCTGGCTGTCACATGGCTGGGTTGTGTTTTTGCGAGAGTGCAAAACTGATGGGAGAAGGCAGCTTCCAGGTCCTCAGTGGGTTTTTGTTCCCGCAGCGAGACCCTCAGCCACCCCAGCGCCTTCCACCCCCTGCCCACCCCAACCAGCCCCGAAAGAGATTGAAATGCCACGACTTACAGCTCGGTCCCCTTTCCCGTCCCAGCTGGGTCCCTGCTCGGGACCGGGAGGCTGTGAGGAGGCTGGGGGAGCGGGGCAAGGGCTGTCCCCTCCAGCTGGGACCCAGCGTCCCCAGACCCCGCCGAGGCGGGGGGCAGGTGACTTCTAAAGCTGCTCCTGAGCATTTACAGGGTTGTTTGCAGGAAACGTCAAACTCGGGAACAGAAGCGCCAACCCAGGAGTCATTCCCCCCCCCCTCGCCGTCCCTCCCCACCCTCTTGCTTGGTCTCATTTGTACCGATTTGCCCCGCAGGCTTCTCGCTGATTTGCCATGTCCCTGGCAGGGCTTTGACCGGGGAGGGGGAGCGGGAGCCAGACGGGGAGCGGATGGGGGGGAGCCAGCCATGGGGAGAGTGGTGGGGAGAGGGGTAGGCCAACAGGAGCCTGGCTTGCCAAAAGCAGTTCAGACCTAGAAAAAGCTTTAATGTGCACAGACGGAGCAGGCTGGGAGCTAAACCAGCTGGGCTGGAGGAGAACATGCTCGGCAAGAGGCTGGTTTGGGGCTGGGTGCGTGCGTGGCTCGGGGCTGGCTCCTCGCTCCAGCCCTCTGCCCCCGGGAGGGAGGCAGAGGTGGGAGGGGGAGGTTAGTTGTGAAAATTCCCCTCCCAATGTCAACTTTTCCTATCGACAAGTGACGGGCAGGATGCCAGCCGGGTTTTCTCCAGCATTAATCATTTACCTGCTCCAGCCGCCACCCTCACCCTGACAGCTCCTGCACCACAGCTCCGGGGAAAGATGCCCCCCTTTGCATGAAGTGATGGGTCCCCTTGAGCTGGGACTGCCCTGCCATCGTCCCCACCCTGTGTCCACCCTGGAGCTTGTGCCATCTCCCCCGCCACATGCCCACTCTGGAGCTCGTGTGCTGGTATCTCTGTGTGGGGCTGAGCACCACCACCTGTGGAGAGAGATAGAAGCCCCTCCATGGGGGTGATTCAAACCTTGGGTGCCCTCCTTCTCCCCTTGCTAGCCCCTTTCTTCTACAAGAGTGAGCCGCAAGCCACCCAACTGTGGTGTCTCGTGCCCACCTGAGCATTGGCCCTGCCTGGAAGGACCAAGGGCAGCTGTAGCCTAAGAAACCCCTTGCAAGATGCTGGATGCGGCCCAGACATCCCCATGGGGCTGACTCTGCATGGCATTGTTTCATGCAATTCCTTAAAATGGGATCTTCCCAGAACTGCCCAATGCACTGGCCCAGCTCGTCTCTTCGGGGCCAAGTGAGGGGACCCTGCGTCCCCCCCTAGCTGTTGAGCCACTGGCTCCCTGTCACCTGACCACACCCCTGGTTTAGTATTTCACAGGGCTCTGGTGCCAGTGTCGAAGCGCCGGATCTGGCACCACAGCACAGGAGACTCCGGTGCCCCCTCAGCTCTGTGCCCCCGCACCGGGGGGGGGGGCCTGGCTTTGCTCTTGTCCCCGAGCCGACGCGGGGACATGGCCCTTCCCGGGCGCATGGCAGGCAGCCGGCCGCAATCTGCCGTGGCGCAGGGCCACCTGTGCTGGCTGCCCATGCCATCTGCGAGGGGGGAGGTCGGGGGGAGCCGGCTGCCGTCCCCCCGCCCGGGTCAGCGAGCAGGGGGACAGCCGGGGGAGGCCACGGCTGACTCGCTCCACCCCGGGGTGCTGGCACTGCCACCTCCACGTGGTGGGAGGAGGAGGAGGGCATGGGGGCAGCCCCCCCACAGGTTTCTCCCAGGGTCTACCGCCATAGGGCTGGGGAGGGGCATTCTGAGCCCTTTGGTGGGGTGCCAGGGTGGGGATAGGCTGCACGCCAGTCTCCCCGGATGGCTGCATCACCGCACTCCCTGCTGCCTCTGGATATCCCTTGTGCACAGGAGCAAATGCGGGTCCTGAGGTGTGTCTTTGGGGTGCCCAGCGCTGGCACAGGGGTGTCCCGAGGGGAGCAGCCCCCAGCAGCCCCGGGAGCCTCTTAGCAGGCAGGGGACCTGGAGATGGCTCTCATCTGCCCTCCTGCCCGTGCTGGTGGCAGTCACCATCCCCTCACCCTCCCTGCTCAGCTCCGGGAGCATCCTAAGAGCTCCCGGCCGCAGCCGGAGCCCGCCGTGCATCCAGCGCTGTACAACCGCCGGAGCCGGGCACCGGCAAGGTTCATTCCAGGAATCCCCATTGGCGCTGCAGCAATCGCTGTCCTGCTCGCAGGGGACGTCGCCCTTTGATGAGACGATAACAAAACCTGCCCTGCGCCTTCCTACAGGTAGCCGGAAAGTTTTATTCGTCACTGGCTGCTGGAAAGGTCACGGTGTCCTCCTTCCCCTTCTATTTCTGGCCTGTGCCCTTTCGCCGTCGGAGCAGGGAAGCGCTCCCATGCCCTGGACCCCGGACACGCCGTCTTGGTGCGGCTGCATCCCCGACGCCTTGGCCCCAGAGGCGCGTGGGAGGGCTGCGGGGAGGATGCTCTCTGGCTGCCCGCACACTGCCCACGCCGGCTGGGCTCTTTACAGACCAGAGAAGCTGCTGTGGGGCGATGAGAGCTGTGTGCGGACTCGGCACCGTCAGCTTCAGCCCTGGCACAGGGAAATTATGGGAATTTTGGGATGCAGGCAGCGCACGGGATTCTGCTGGAGTCTCCTTTCTGCAAAACCCACGGGAGAGGGTTCTGGCCCTGGGTGTCACGGGCACAGAAGTGCTTCCGAGGGGGTGGACCGAATCAGCCCATGCTGTGCCCGACATGGGGCAACAGGGGTGCAGTGGGAAGCGGGGGTCTGGAGGGACCCCAGGAAGCGCCGGGCCCTCTCCCAGAGGATGCACACACACCCCGGCAGGCAGACAGGCAGCTGCCAGGGGCTCTCAGCGTCCCTGCCCAGGCCGGGCTGGCACCAGTGATGAGTCACGGGAGCACTGGTGAAGCACAGGCTGCAGGATGCTCCCAGGTCTTACTGGTGCCACCCAAAAAGTGGGGAGCAAAAAGGGAATACCCACAGACAACAGGGGACAGAAAAAGAGGATTTGCCCTGAAGATTGCCCTTTGCCCAAACCCTGCAGGTTTTTTCTTCATTCTGGGAAATACCCAAACCTTCATCTGAGCCCTTTTCTCCTGGGGTACCAGGCAGGACCAGCCTGGGGATCCACTGGGCTTCCCAGCCACAGTGGCTCAGCATGCATGGATCACCTCACAGGGAGTCCCAGAGACCCCTTGCACCCCGGGAAGGGCAGCTGCAGACCCCCATTGCCACCTGCTTCATCCCAGTGCATACTGGGAGGACTGTGAACCCAAGAAGATCTGCAGAGGAGCCCAGCTTCCATTTCCAGCCTTCCCATCTTGCTCAGATGGTGTTGTACCATTAGACATGGCCTTGCTATACAGAGCCGAGCCTTTTCCAGCTCTGGGCCAACCTGAAGAGGCTTAAGAAAAGCCCTGGGGAACTTTTTCATGCCTCTTTGTTCGTGGAGCAAAGATATTCCCAGCCCTGAATCTATAGATTGGCCCTTAAACTAAAACAACCTCCAGGGACTGGAGAAACAAAAGTAGATTTTGGTTGTGGTTTGTTGTGTTTTGTATTTTTTTCTTTTTCTTTTCCTGCGTAGACAGCCTTTGCCCAGGAGGGGTTAGCATGAAAAATGCATGTGGGGATTGGGGGAATGGGGGAGTGCTGGGAAGAAGCTATCGATCAAGTATCTCTGAAAGCCACACAGCTGTGCCAGTCCTGCTGCCTCTGCCAGCCCTTCCCAGCGCTCCCGGTGCCAGGCCCGGTGCCCGCCCTGGGTTTGGGCTGAGGGGCTGATGTCCTGCCTGGGAAAGCACTCTGCTTCCCTGCATCTCCGTGCTGGAGAGCGATCGGACGCCTCTGCTGTCACGGCCCCATCTGTGGCTCCCTCCGGCCGGGCTCGCAGCTTGTGATATGGCACATCAGATACGAGGTCGGTCCCTTTTCTCCCCCGATCTGAAGGATGCTTCTGCCAAACTCTGCAGTACCCTGAGGAGGACTTATGGGACAGCAATGGCTCTGCCCTCTGTACCCACCAGCTCATGCGCCAGCCCCACACCTCTGTACTGCTCCGCTCCAGCATATCAGAAATAATGATTGCAAATAATAACAAGCTCAACCTTGATGCAAACGCAGAGGGCAGCACCCAGCGCTTGTGTCCTGGTGCATTGCACAGCCTGAGCATCAAGGTGGGTGGTCGAGCCGACCTCCCGGCACAAGACCAGCAAGCTGATGGTCCAGCAAGTGCTGGTGCTGGCAGGAATCTGCTATCAGCCCTAGAGCTGCGCTTGGTCTGGTACCTGCAGTGTTCCCATATAGGCAGTGCCCTTGCAGCTGCACGGGGGCTGCAGGTGCCACCGAGTAACCCGAGGTATGATTCCTGGCATAGGGCAATGCACTGCAGGGGTAAAAGCTTCTCCTGACAGTGCTCTTCAAAGCATCAAGAGTGGGAACATCAAGGGATGGTGCTGGAATGGATGCTTTGTGCTACTGATGTGTTCTCCCCCCCAAACCAACACTGCTGGCTGAAACCAGTCTGCGGACTGGGAGAAGGGGCAGGGCTGACGTTAGGCTTCAGCTTGGCCAAAAGTGCCCTGAAATTTGTCCCACATTTGAAATTTGGGAAGGGTGGGAGAGGAGAAAAGCAGCGAGGAGAAAAACAGGGGGAGAAGGGGATGGTCTGATCCTGTGAGGGGGAAAAAAATCCCTGACATTTTTGCTTCTCCCTCTGGCTGGGCACGAGCGTATGGCACTGCGCATCTCTGGCTTTGCCAGCGGGCACCGGGACGGGGGCACCAGGCATCACCTGCTTTGGACCCCTTCGCCTGATATTGTTCCACTCCTGGGACACATGCACATCCTGGCACAGGGCGTATGGCTCGGTGCCCTGCTCGTGGCTGGGATTTTGCATTGGGAAGCTGAGCGACCAGCTTGGCAGGGGAGAGGAGTGGGCTCGAAA
>Ga0065711_1029590_pt1 | contig 35589 bp, 16 predicted proteins | sample Hoacrofraction12_FD_59098 | JGI IMG/M metagenome (GOLD analysis project Ga0065711, IMG submission 59098) | Hoatzin crop microbial communities from Cojedes, Venezuela - Epithelial fraction 12 v2 (version 2) | ecosystem: Host-associated > Birds > Digestive system > Esophagus > Crop | place... | reverse complement strand
AAGGGTGGGTGTCAGGAGGATGGGGCCAGACTCTTTTCAGTGGTGCCCAGTGACAGGACAAGGGGCAATGGGCACAAACTGAAGCAGAGGAAGTTCCATCTGAACATGAGGAAGAACTTCTTCCCTCTGGGGGTGATGGAGCACTGGAACAGGTTGCCCAGGGAGGTCGTGGAGTCTCCTTCTCTGGAGATACTGAAGACCCGCCTGGACAAGGTCCTGTGCAGCCTGCTGTAGGTGACCCTGCTTCAGCAGGGGGGTTGGACTAGATGACCCACAGACGTCCCTTCCAACCCCTACTATTCTGTGATTGTTTGACCTCTGTTATTTCAATCCTGTTGTGGATTATTTGTATGTTCAGGTAGTAAGGTAAGGGAATAAGTGATTAGCTGCAGTGAAAAGTTAAGTCGTGGGTAGCTGCTGTTGCGTTCATTACCATCCGTCTGTAGGGCCCTCTGTTCCTTTAAGAGTATGACGTTATGTTCTCTTCTGCTTTTAATTCCATGTTTAGTTTTTAACTTCATACCATTTAAATTTTGAGGTGACTTGAAGCTGTCAAAGATTTCCACTGATTTTTAGGTGATGCGGATAGAAGTGACACAACGGGCTTTTTTTTCTCTCTTGCCAGGGCAAAAGGAGATAGGGGTGGATTCCAAAGCCTTAGGGCTTTTGCTGTTTGATTACCATCACCTTATATTAAGCACTTCAATGGACCTGACTTTGAAAATAGCAGGAGCTTGCTTTTCTGCCAAACTTTATCAAATTTAACATGCAGTTTGATTTATTATTGCAATTTGAATATTAGCATGTAGAAATGACTAGTTGGGCACAAAGCAAGTTATCTGCTTGTGCAGGCATGCTGGTTAAGAGAACATGGGACTGAAGGGTATTTTCCAGCAACCAAAGGGCAAATCCTGTCATAAATTGAACTTCCACAACTCTGTTAGCAATGCAAGTGGAGTATCTACTCAGTGCTTTGCTGCACTTACTCGTTTGTTTTAAGCTTACACTAAATGCATAGTGGTGATGCTACTTCTGATTTCATCCTTCCATTTTTCATTTTAATGTGTTTGGCTTCTATGCCTTGTTTTAGTTTTCCTTCCAAGGGCTGACTAGCACAGTTTTTGAACTGAGTTTCCTTGCTTCATCAGTATGCTTTGACTCTTTCGTTTGGATGCTAAATATTCATAGAATCATAGAATGGTTTGGGTTGGAGAGGACCTTAAAGATCATCTAGTTCCAGCCCCCCTGTCATGGACAGGGACACCTTCCACTACACCAGGTTGCTCAAAGCCCCATCCAACCTGGCCTTGAACACTGGAGGGAGCATCCACAACTGCTCTGGGCAATCTCTTTCAGTGCCTCACCACCCTCATCGTAAAGAATTTCTTCCATATCTAATCTGAATCTACCCTACTCAGTTTAAAGCCATTCCCCCTTGTCCTGTCATTCCATGCCCTTGTAAAAAGTCCCTCTCCGGCTTTCCTATAGGCCCCCTTCAGGTACTGGCAAACAGGACAGGCTGCCCTTGTCATTTTAGTGACCTGATAGTCATCCTGTAGTCTCCTTGTTGCTTCTGTTCTTGCTCCTAACATCTTTTTTTTTCTTTCCAGATATTAGTCATTCAGTTTATTCATCAGTCTTTTTCAATGGATTTTCCACTGTGATGAGGATGTAAATCTTGCAATTTTAACTTGAAATTGGACACCTAAAGTGTCAACACGTGTGTAAGTCGTTGAATGCGTTAAACACAAAAGTGGTTATTTGTACTGTTGCCTTCCCTAAGAGATTCTACAAAGCTATCACCAGTCTCTGTAGGAGTAAAGGTACTCGAGCCATGGTTGGCCCCCTGCATCTTCTTCACAGCAACAACTAATTCTGAGCTGACTGGCAGTTTTCTCACGAAGGAGGAGTTGTAGGGCATCTTGCACCTCTCCAAACTCTTTTAGACCTGTAAGCAGTAGCTCATAGCCAAGCAGTATCCTCGCATATCAACAATGTTGTGGCAAGTTAGATCAGGATAATCTAAACCTGAATTTAGACCAGGATTTTAAAGCTCCCTTTACGAATAATATATCTTTATTAATTTTATTAATATTCCATATTTATCACTTGCACACAAGACAATTTTATTTTCCAAATTCTGCTGAATGTACTTGTTAACTTCAAAATACAAACTTTTCTTCATTTCATAAACTTCAGTTTCACAGTGTTTCTCGGTTTCAAGGAACAACTTAACAGCTGCAGTATTTGTTATAATTAAGTGCTTCTGATGGATATTTGGAGCTTTGTGCATTGTTAATGAATGACCCTGATTTATATTCTTGCATGTTTGCAACAGGATATCCTGCATAACAAGTGATATATGGCAATTTTAACAGACCAAAGACTGAGCAGCTACATACTTTTATTTTTCTAGATTTGTTTTTACTGAGACCTCTGTGTGAAGCATCTCTTATTTTGGTCTTAACACACTAAACTTGCTTTGAAATAAAGGGACAAACATGAGGATATACTGGTCCATTCATAGACACTCTGTTTTCAAGAGACAAGGCAGTCCCGCTCTTAGATTTGCTAACTAGCTCCACCTTCTGGGGGATTGGTCATCCTTACTAATTGTGAGCAAGAATTCGCAGTGTGAGCAACGACTAGATGATTGTTACGGATAACTTAATCACGTGAAGGTATAGTTTTATCTTCTTTTGGCAAGTACAATTCTATTTATAGTCCATAATAAATTAATTTATCTTTCCTCAGTCATTAGGGTAAGGTTTCCTACAAACTTACAATTTTCATTGTTTTATGTAAAGCAAAATATATACATGTAAGTAAAATTCTGTATTCTTTGGGACATAAATACTCGGTAGGATTTATTTTTAATACATTTAGCATAAGTCCTTTAATGAAAAAATGGCCTTAAGAATATCAAATCTCTGAATTCCTTCCTAATGCAACTATTACTGACAAAAATTACTTATGTTAAGAAGTTAGTATTCCAAACATGTAGTCTCCCCCAAAAAATCCTTGTGAGAAAATGATGTTGAAGCTACTTCAAGGTATGTACAAAATAATTTGGAACATCATAATAGGAGGTAGCTATCAGTTGTTTACTGCCAACTTGGAAGGCTGCATGAAGTAGAATCCACTTACATTTGTTCTGGGTCCAGTATTATTCAGTATTTTAATTACTGACTTGGCTTATGAAATATGGATGATGCTCATAAAATTTGCAGATGCTTTAAGCTAGGAGAGGCTTTAAGCACCGTGGGAGCAGGATTAGAATGGATCTTGATGAAATGGAGCACTGAAATACCAGGATACAGTTCAGTAAAGACAAGTACAAAGTTATGTTCCTAAAGAAGCAGAAATACACAGTGCAGATTGACTGGTTAAGTGGCTACTCAGTAGAAACAGATATAAGTGTTACATGACTTGTGGCCAGTAAATGAACCCCCTCTTCTATGAAGAAGAATGTCAGTAAAACTCTTTAGCCCTATCCACGTAACCTGAAATGGTAATAGAAGGTTCACAAAGTGTGGCAAGTTCTATAAATTCAGCTATTTCTCTCTTGCCCTGGCTGTCGGTGTACTTGCAAGATCCTTGGCTGTATCTGCATTCAGCTCTGCTTTCCTGTGGAAGTGGAACAGATGTTTATTAGTTGTACCTTCAGTTCTAATTTAAAGCAGCCAGGTATGATCTTTTTCATTATTTGCTCAAGTCAGAAGCAGACAACAAACTCTCTTCTTATCACATACAGTCCTGTTGGTGGTTCACTATGCATTATGTGTTCTGATCTTATTCTGCTGCAGTTGCTTTCCTTGGCATTTATTTACTGAATCATTTAATAAATTACTATCATTAAAGATTTGAAAGGAGTGTTTAGATTGTCTGGCCTGTCTAGTCTGACTTCCAGTATGTCATGCCTTGTTGTCTACCTTATTTCCAATTTTGACTGTGTCTTACAGCAGCCTCCGGCCATTGTTTGTTCTTTTGCTTTTATTCACTACAATCAACATCCTGGTTAGTACTTGTTATTTTCTCCTCATGAAGAGGGGAAATCAAGTTGCTGCTCAGCCTTTTTCATAGGCTTAAGGAGATTAAATCTTGGTAGCTTTCCTCTGCAAGCTCTCCATTTGTTTCAGTGGTCTCTAAAATGTGTACACCAGACCTTGAGATGCAGTGTATCAGTGCTCTCTTAGCCAATGGCGTGTATAAAATCGCCTCTTTTTGCTGGATCATGAAACTGGGGGTGGCTTATGTTCTGTTTGGTTCATGATGGCTCTAACTTCATAACTGCTGTTTTCCAGGGAATGGTTCTTCAGTCTGTATTGCTTACGCTTAAATATGTATGACTGTGTTCTGACCACAAAGACATTGTTTGCAAAGGAACCCAAGTTGTTCTCTGTGACTGCTCTGTCCTTGCTCCTGTTTCCTCTTTCCTGCACCTTATTTTTTCACAGTTTCTACTGGCTTTCAAAGTTGTCTCCAGTCTTCTTGGCTACAGTTTTATTCATTTACATATTTTTCTGGAGCACAGCCAAATTGACTTTGCAACAGGCAGCTATGTCTTCCTGCCTAAAGAACTGCTTCAGTGACTAATGAGTCTTTCATTGGCCTGACTCAGAATGTTACCTGATTCCTTCCACCTAATTACAATTTAAATGGAAGAGGTTTTAATTATCATTGATTCTTAATTGCACTAATCTACAGAAGATATGAGTCAGTGATGGACTGCATAAAGACAGTTACTCCCTATTTTTATATGGTTTCTTTTGGAATGTTGATTTCTCTTTCAATTTAAACTATAACAATGAAACTGAGATGTAAATTCTGAAGCAGGGTGATTTTATTATTGTTGTTGTTATTGTTATTATTATTAGCTCAACTTAGAGGCATAGTCAAAACCATACACAACTACAATGCAGGTGTGATTTTATTAAATTGTGAAAAATTCAGGAACAGCTTGTGTGCTTGGGCAAGTTTGAGTAAGCTGTTCCATTCCTAGTTATCACTTCATTTCATTTGCAGTGTATTGAGGAGTCCCGTTTTTCAATCATTTCACTAACTTATTTTTTATGATATTGTCAGCAGATATTTTAACAGAGCAAAACATATTAGAAAATAGTTCTAAATTTCTCTGCTCAAAGTAGCTAAAAAGAGTTCAATATTTATAAATATTTAAAGAGAACAATATAGAAAAAAGCTAAAAGAAGATGGAATGTGACCTGAAGTTTAGTATTTTTCCAGCCTATATATTAAACAGATAGTATCCTTCCAGAAACTTATTTGTTCTTCTGTTTTGCCTTCCAGCATCCACTTTTTCTTAAACATAGGTTCTTCCTCCCTTTTTTTAAATGGTACTTCATTTGTTTCGATAGCAAGTTGTCAGTGCTGTAAAGAACAGATCTTCATCTCCACTGTATTCATCTTGTGCTAAATGAGTTTTCACATGTATCCCTGTATGCTCTGTTTATGACACTTTAATACAAGTTTTACAGAGAAGCTAGGTCTGTTAAAAAGTCATTTTTTCAGGATATAGTTGGATTCAGGCCAGGGATTTAGCCCCAGTCTTGGTGGTAAGCTGGAGTCCTACCTCTAAGCATATTCTCCGGTGGCGTTTGCTGCACCACAAAGGTTAGGATAGAGCTGCGGGGTCATTTTAAGTTGTGGTATGATTACGCAGCCACCGCAGACCTCCTTCCACTCCAAAAAGGATTTTCACTGCAAGTTTTCTGTTTTGGAACAGATGGTCTGTCTTGTTCTAGGTGACTGGTATGAACAGCTTTATCCCCTGGTGATTACACTGAAGGACTGCATGGGAGAGGTGGTGACCAGGGCGAAGCAATCGATGGCGTTTGTTCTGCTCCAGGAACTTGCCTGTGGTTTGCCACAGTGTTTGATGCTGACCCTAAGAAGAGACATCGTCTTTAGTCAAGCAGTAGGTTGTCTTGTGTCACTTGTCTCCTACTGTTGCTATAATTAAGCATACCATTAATGCCAGTGTTTGTGTTTTTTGGTGGTGTTGGGTTTTTTCTTTTTCCAATTTAACACCACTTTTTCATATATTTTCCGTTACATACACCTAAATATTTTATAATGCGATAGAGAAGTTAATAGTAAATGGAAATCCACAGTAACTGTATCTTCGAGTCAGAGAAGTAGGTCTGCAATGGACTGGAAAAGATTACCGCGTCTCCCTTTTGCACAAAGAAGGATCCATAAAGCTCTGTTTAGTCTTACTAGATTATATGAGATTCTGAAGTCTAGCCTTGTATATTCCTTGCTGCTATCCAAGCTAGATATTTTTTTCTCCTGCCTGTCTTGGAAATGAAGAATAGATTATTTGTTTTTGGTTAGTAGCAGTATTTTATGTGTTTGAAGAGTATTAGCATGTCTCTTCTCAGGCTTGTCTTCTAGTGGTAAGTAACTGAAGTTCATTTTATCTTCTCCTATAGATGATGTTTTCCAAACAGATGTTTCTCTAAATGATTTGTCTAATTTTTCCCTTAAGTTATTGTTTTTTTGCTAATATAATTAAGGAGTTAGGGTGTGATTGGTAAGGTGACTCAGTTGCATTAGGTGCCTAACTACTTTCAAATGCATCATAATTCATAGCCTTATGTGTTTATAGCCTGCCAGTGGAAGTTCTGGTCTCACTTGTGTCAGCATAAATAACACACAACCCCACAAAACAAATGAAGTTTATCTAATGTAAAATAATAATTTCACTGCTTTCTACACCAAAAAATGCCTCAATAATAATATGAAATTATGTATGTAGTTACTAAACAGAAATACCTATGCTGTTTTCTCAAATATCTAAATATTACTTCTGTTGCATATAATGATAGCAAACCTCATTTTAACTATGTTATAACAGTGCATGTGTTAATGCTGCATTTTTTATTGTCTTTATAGCTCACTGGATTGGTCTGTGGCTTTATAATCAAATTGCACACAGGTTTACACGATCAAGGATTTTTACAACAGCTTCATACTATTGGATTGCTTGTGCAATATGAAGGACTTCTTAGTACGTATAGTAAGTATTGTTATTGGACAAAGTTCCTTACGCACCCAGACCCAGGAGGTTCTTATTTTAATGTCTGTTCTGCTTCCAGTAATTTGGCTTATTGAATCAACAAATACTATACTTAGGAGACAGTATGCTTCAATTCTTCATCAAGAATTACTCATTTATTTTGTTCTCAATTCCTCTGAGAGTACTAGTTGCTAATTGTTCCATGCAGAGTGCTGAGCTACATTGTCTTAAAATACAGGAGACTCCTTCCTCAGTACAGTTAGTGGAACTGCTCATTTTAATAAAAGCTCTCTCCATTTGTATAGGCATTGGCCTGACCTAAAATAGCAGGTTTATAAAGCTAACCCAAACAGCAGATTTAAACAGTTACTGACTCTCAGCCTCTTCCCTGACCACACCAATAATGATGATGTGAAGACGGCTTGAAACTGTTTAATTCCTAGCTGGTTACAGATGCCATCATTTGATAGGTACTAAAAAGGACATTTGGAGGGAGAAACTGCCTTCTGTTTCAAAATGCTTTGAACTAGATGTATTGGAATCCTTCCCCAAACTGGAGACTTTAACCAAAGTAGAGGGATTTAGCATTTTCGCAGCTGTTTAAGGCACAGGCAATTGCAGATCCTCACTTGGAGATTGCTTCCAGGCTCCCTTTTGCATGATACTCGTTGTTATTCTCAAAACCTTTGTCCTCCATCAGCAGGACAGTCTTTAAAAATGCTTTCAGAATAGACAAAAATGGCTTTTCTGAGATTATTCTATGCACTTATAGAGCAGGCTGATTTTCAGAGGTGCTTAATACTCATTTAGGCCACAAAGAATCGTCAGCAGTTCTAAAAATCAGTCTGCTTTTATGTAGGTTACTTTAATGTGGATTTAGGGCTGTGATTTTTAGATGCACAGAGTGGAAAATATAATCCCTGTATTACTTTACTATAACCTATTCAGTGAGTGATCTGTCTACTCTGTTAATAACCTCTGTAATATTTCCATATAGGTGAAGAAGCAGGGATGCTAGAAGACATGGCTGTGGGAATTTCAGATTTGCAGAAAGTGATGTTTAAAGTTATTGAAGCCAAATCAGAAGATTTTTTGCCTATTATAACTGGAAGGCGGTAAGAACTTTGTTTCCTGGAGCCCATGGAATGTAGTTTTAATCTGTAGCACATGAAAAGCCACATAATGGTTTTCTTGTTGCTGAATTCTGTTATATGGAAAGTGCAGTAGTTTTACTTTGTGTGAGGTGAAGGGAGATGTAATGAGGTAGTAGGGATTTGTAAAGCTAGTAGTAATATGGGCTCTGGGTTACTTTCCTGATGAAAAGCAAAAAGTTCCAACTATTAATACAAACTAATCAAAACAGCATCGGGGTTGTGCAGAGTTTCTGTTGTGTTTTTTGTGTATAAATACTGAATCAGAGAAATGTGACAAGGTCAATATTTACAAAAGTGGCCTCTAACTGAAGAAATCTTGGTGTTGAGGTGTCCACAACTTGTATTTCAGTGTGACAAATGAAATTGCATTTCTAAGAGTTAGGCCTTGATTGTCTTAAGATGGAAACTGAAAAAGTTGGATGCTGAAATGTAGTGGTCACTTTTGAAAAATGAAGCCTATCTTAGTTGCTGAAGTTCACACAGGACACATGCAACCTCAGAAATCCTTGCATAAAGCCACTAATACGTTATGCATCTCACATAAGCACTGCTGAATATCAAGACATAGACAGAAATACTTCCTTAATTGTGGCTATAAGAGGGTTAACAAGATTGTTACACAGGAAGAATGGGTTTTTCATCTTCATTATTATTCTGTTCTGAAGCTCCAAATGTTTTTACTTTTGCAGAAATCACTTTCTTAATAGTATCATTATTCTTAAGATGACTGTAAATTAAATTCAGCTAAAAGCAGCAACTTTTTGAAAAGATTTGTTTCCTCTGAAGGGGGCTTTCACCACTGATTTACTTAATTATTCTGGATGATTCACTCTCATCCTATGGGCTTTCCGAGAAAGGATTGAAATAAATAGCAGGAAGGCCGGAGTATGATAGGCAACACATTGGGAATAATTAAGAATAATTATGGTGTGTAGATAAAACAGAAGAAAGACATCCTTTGTAAATCACAGCAGTGAAAAATTTTGAAAAACCCAACAGCTACATTTACTCGCTTACTGCTATTACTGCGGTACACTGAACTGTCACGCTAGGAGGTCCTGGGTTTGAAAGATACTCGAGCTTTAAGCTGCGTCAGGCATTCTGGATTGATGGAGTAGCCAGTCTTTAGGAAGAGGAGCTTCTGCCTGTGGTAGCTGCACAGTACTTACTGGCAAGTATTCACTGGATGGTATTGGTATCAGACAAAAAAAAAATCTTTAAGGCTTATGTGGAGGAGTCCTATTCCTGTTAGAGCTGTGATGAGAGAGCACCTATCAGACAGCACTGGAAGTCAACCATAAAAAGAGAAGGCAGTGGAAAACCTAGTTATTTTCTAATAAGTGTTTAAAAATCCCACAATTTTTAGATCATTTCAGTTGTTATATGGTGTGGCTTGATAGAATGAGACTAAAAAACTGTAGAAATGGAAGACAGAAGGTTAAGCTACAATTTCTTATCTTGCAGAGTCGGAGTATTCACTTGTAATTGTTTTTCTAGGGAAGTGCTTAAGACTGAGGTTCTGTGTACACAAACAAATCAATCCAAAGAGCATGGCATTGACTAGCAGTATGCTAACCTGCTGATGTCAGTGCCTGACCCCGACCATCCAGGGGAAGTGACGTTCTGTTCAGGCACTGAGGTTCTTTTCTTATAGGCAAAAGTAGTTAACGCTTACTTTTATAAATTCTTTGATAGAAAGTATTTGATTGTGCACATATCAAACAGGGTTTGATACCATGTTTTCAGTGAAGCCCACGATTGGACTAGCACTTACAGCCACATTGAAGTGATCTAAAAATTTGTCACTTAGCTCAAAGAAGAGCTGGGTAAAGCGCCTTCCAGCTGAGGTGCGTGACTGACTGACCCTGTGTGCTTTTTTTTTATCTGTTACAAAGCAAAGCAAAGGTGCATGTAAATGACTTGGTTTGCGTTTATTGCAATGAACTGAATGTGTGCAATTTCCGCCAATTGCAAGTAGTTGCATGGTCTGTAGCCCACAGCTGTGTGGGGGTAATTTTTAGGAGCCTTCCACAAGGACTGCAAGTGTTTGTCTGTCTTCATATGTGATGATAACAAATATTAGAGAATAAGGCAAATAAAGTCAAAGAAAGGGATATTCTTAAGCAGTCCTGTTTTAGTGAAATCATGTATGTTTAAATATTTAATACCTAAATTTGTACAATTCATTCTGTAAGAGAATAAGTTTTATTATTTAGTCTCTTAAACATGCTGGATTTCTCCACCCTGTTTTCCTGAGAGATCATGAAATGTTAAAAATGGTGTACTGATTTTTTCTTCTCATTGGAAAATGTAGTAGCCACCTTAACCATCTCATGCCAAAATCACCTGGTAGCTATGCACTGAGTCTAGCAGTAAAAGAGAGAAAAGATATGGCAATAAAATTCACTGCTGTTATTACTGTTTCTTGCTTAAGTAGAAGCATAGGACCTGTAAGATTTTTGGTAAATTAATGTCGGACAAGTCCTCTAGATTTCACTACTTTGAATTATTTTTCTTTTTTTTTTCCCCACCTGACTTCAGTACCATTCCTGGATTTTCTAGACAGCTTGATAGCCTTCTCCTTACATGATTAGAAGTGGGTTGTTTTAATTGTGCAATTGGTTACAGGTTTTTAAAAGTTACCAAAGATTATCTCTGAGACCTCAAAAAATGTTATGAAAAAGAAAAAAAGTAACAGACAAGAGGAAGCTCTCCAATGGTACTGATGTTAATTTATCATGTCTAAAAGTCAGCATTTCTTAACGTTCTTTCACACACTGAAAGTTTTGTAGTGATTTTGGGGGTGTGACGTGTAGCAATGCAGTGATTTGGTGGAATTTTGGTTCTGTAGCATATGCTCTTTGAATTAGACTAAACCAACATTTCTTCTCAACCTCGTGAAAGCACTCCATCACAGAAAAATGTTCTGGTAGCACTTGACAGCAGCTAGGATTACTCGCATGCAGGCTGAGACTGAATGCTGCTATGCAAAGGTCATTTGTACAGGCTTCTTTACTGTCATCCTTGCTAACTCTCCATTTCCTTCACATGGGTGAATTAATTAAACAAAACACAAACCAAATAGACTTATCTGGGGAGTAGAACTATTTCACTTTTTTCACTTATTTTTTTTTTCTTCCCTGTGTATCCTCCATTCAAAACTGATAACCCCCCCTCAATAGGGAGCATCTGGCATTTGCTCAGAGATTACACACCAGTTCTAGGCCGTACCAAAACAAAGCATGTGCTGTTGCCCTAGCTGAATGTAATTACTTTTCAGTCACAAGTCAGTACTGGATCTGTTTTATTTTGTTCTCAAATATATGGGCAGGATAGAGGTTCAAACACGACTGCTAGCTCTGCTAAGCTGGAGCTGTGTATCCAAACACCTACTCTGAGATAGTGCTGCTCATCCCTCCAGCTTGCCAGGGGTGTCAGAGCTACTGCAGGAACTGCCCTTTTTCTTCAAGGTTTTCTGCCTTTTCGCCCCAAGCTCTACACATGGGTAATCCAGATCGTATTTTAATTCTTTAGCAAGCACATGACTGATCAAAATGAGGATTGGAGGGACTTCATAATAGATTATTTTGATAGGTGCAAACAGTTTTCCACCTTAAATTTACATGTAAAAGTTGTGTGACTTCCGAGGCTTGGTTTCTGTAGGTAAAATACAGATCCTCCTTCTCTCCTGTTGCTGCAATACTCTTCCTTCTTGGTGGTACAACAAATGTGCTCTGCAGGAGAGAAAATTTCAGTCTTCATTATCAGTTGGCCCTCTTTGAATGACTGATATGCCAAATCCTGGAGACAAATGGATTTGCTTCTAGTCTGTTCTTTTTTTATTAGACTGATTGCTCTAATAACAGAAAAAAAAGCTAATAAAAACTAAGCTAACAGCCTGCCATTGTTTCTGTTGTGGGGTCAGGCATCAATCCTTAAAGACAGGAGAAATTCAACTTGAGAGTTCCACATGATCAGATTTTGAGCTGGCAGCCACAGTAACATGTTTTCTCATAAAGTCAGACTGAACACAAATATAAAACCAGAACTGCTATATATCATAACCCTTCTCCTAAACCAGGATTCATGTTTGTGTAATGAGCCTTCAATTATTATCTTCACAGAGTCAATTTTGTTATTGATGGTGCTTTCTATCCCCAATGAGAAAATTCAGCCACTGAGGAAAATGGGAATTTTGCTTTGGGTTTTTGTGTATGATTTTTGTTCATATCACATTTAGAGTGGATACAGGATCAACTTGTGATTTCTGAAAGGAAGTTAGTTGTTCTTGTTATTCAGCAAGATGCATTTTAAGGGTTGTGTTCTCATTGATTTTTTGGTAGCAGAAGAGTTTTTTCACTGCTTTCATCTTTAGTCCTATTTTCACTTCAGTAAAGAAGTCAGTATCAAGAGTGTATAATTATACATATCTGTCTTTTTCCATGTAGCTTGGTTATGCTCTTAAAATAAGCAAGCTGAATCATCTCATTTTATGGTTCGGTACAATTAAGGGGACAAGGGGGGAACTGATTTACAAGTCTACATGTTCTCTGTAATTTAGGGATGTTATAATTTCAAGTAAACCAATCAATATTCATATCCTTATTCTTTTTATTTTTCCTAGTGAACATTACGTTATAGAGGTCCAGCTTCCAGCAAAGATGTTTGAGTTGCTGCCACAAGAGATTAAAGAAGGAAAGCTACTTCGCATGTATCCAGTGCTCTTTAATGTTGGAATCAATGAACAGCAAACACTTGCAGAGAGGTCAGAAAAAATCATGTTTCATTTTCTGTCCAAGTATGCTACGCTAGTACAGGATATCTCTCAGGATTAAAAATAAATCTTGTTATTTGCTTTTGGTCCACCTTACATTGACGAGGTGTGTATTTTAAAAAGTATTAAAGGAAATAAGCTCAAGCTGTGAAGCAGGGCAGAATAATTTAGAAGTCCAAGTGAAGATATGACCATATGCAGGACTTTATTTCAACACCAATTTTCCTTTGGATACAGATAAAACATGGATTTCTGTTTTGTGCATGTAGATATTTGTTCGCACACAGTACTTTAGCCATCTCAAACATGAGTTTGAAAATTTGAAATTATTATCTTAAAGGTTGGGTTGAAGATGCTGGAGAAGTCATAAACTAGAAAGAGATCATTTTTCTCAGCTTTTTAGGGCTTTTTTCCAGGGCTGAGGAGTGGCAGTTAGTAATAGGGAACATGTTAGTAATACGTTGGCAGAAACAGGAAGGCTGATGTTAAGGTTCTGGTGTGTTAATATTAATCCTCTGAAATGAGTGCTGGAAACTAATTAGTTAGTACAATAATAGTCAAGGTTTCACCAGCCTATTAATTTTCTCTTCCAAAAGAAAGGTGTCTGTCGGTCGTGTTAAATCACCAAGTTTGTGCAGGGCTAAAACTGCAAGGTAGACAGCAACAATGAGACAGCTACTTTTTTTTTACTGGTTTTATTATCGGAGCATCCAAGAGATGTAATACAGATCTCTACCTTCGCTACAAACTCAAAACCAAAAGCAAAAGTATAGCTGGAGAGACAGAGAGACAATGAAAAACTGTTAACCTGGACAATAGCCAAGATGTTAAGCACAACAGGAGTTTCGTGTCCTGTTGTTTGTAGACAGCAGAGTAAAGGGAGTCTTTTAAGGAAGACTTCTAAGACATGCTGTCAGGTAGCTTTATGGGTGTTTATGGGAGACTTCTCCAAGTTGTGAGTGGTGATGTGTGAGAAAATTAAGGTAAAAAATTGAAATGGGAGAGACAGGCTGAATCAGAAGACAATAAAAACTGGCATTTTACTAGTGAAGGAGTTGAGTAGTTGGTTAGAGAACCTGAAACATTCTTGAAAATGAAAATAGCTAGTTCTTAATGCCATAAAGAAAGGAAAAGTGATGCTGTGAGAGAGGTGACATGACCAGAGGGATAGCATACAAAACCAACAAAATCAGTCATGACAATTGTAACTAGGACACATCACGTTTTTCCAAAATCAGAGAAAAAGAGTATGCAGTAACCAAAAAGCAAGTTTGTGAGAGCTTACATGGGTGGGATAGGAAGGAAGAACTATAAGTTACAAACGTTCTGAAGAAAGATTTGACAAGATTTAGAAATAGCCTGGATGTATGGGGACTTGTAGAGGAGTCAGTGTGAAAAGCTGTCTGGCTTGCATTGGAGCAGCAGGAAGAATGGTGACATTGTTCACAGGGGTGATTTTACATTGTGCACAAAGCAAGCCATGAATGAAAAACTAATGTATGTATATTTGTAAATATAGTTATATATTAACATCTCTATCAAGCAAATCATGTTCAATTATTCCATGCAGAAACAGCTTGTCCACATGGACTTACAGGTATAAACATTAGACAATTCAAATATATTGCTTAACTCCTAAAGCAGCACACTTGTCTGTGAGATTGGAAACACTGCACATGCTTTTTGGTAAAAAGCATTTTTTTGTGGGAAAATGAATATGAGAATACAAATAAGGTTTTGTGATAAATATCTGGCTCTTCTTTCAATAAAGCACAGAATATATCTGGTTTAAAAGATATATTCTCATGTGACTGCAGCAGTGGCTACTGAGGAAGTAGGAGAGTCTTTTCCCTCTTTGGACTATTTAAATATTTGATGCCCTTCTGCATGATGTATCAGTACATGTAGTACTTCTGATTTGTGTCCCCTTTTGTCTACCTGAATTTCTCACTTAACCTGTCCGTGCCTCTCTGTACTCCTCCATTTACTTTCCTGTCTTCGTTTCCTTCATTTCAAGGCTATTCTAGAGAGGAGTTGCAAAAACTTGGCCTTAACTACCTAAGGGTCGTTCCTGTCTTTACATTCATTCGTAACTCTCACAGTAGAGGTACCAGGAGAGGGGTTTGAGGAATTTTTTTAGCCCATGTGTAGCTTGTGTGGAACTTGACTGTTGTAGAAATCTTGGCCTCGGAGAGAAAGTTCTTTTCCCATATAGCTATACTCACTTCATGGATAAGCATAATGACATCCTGATGTTGTCTGGGTTTTCTGTGAGGTGCAGGATAGTGAGGAATTGGGTGATGTGTTCCCAGCAGACTTGACTGCTGCAAGAAACCGCAGGCCGTGCTCCTGAGCCAGCTGCAGCACTGTGGAGCGACTGCTGAAGTCTGTGTGCAGCAGCAAGCTTAAATGCAGGCGACTGAAGCCAGCCAGCCTGTGAAGCTTAATGGTGAAATCACTGCTCAATAGGAGAGAAATGATTCTCTCATTAGCTTTAGATACAAGAACCCAAGATAACTAACAGGTCAGGAGCAATGTAGGGCAGAAAGGGTCCAGAGAAGTAATCCATTTGACTATTTATGGCAAATATTCTAAGACCAGAGCAGAAATCAGTTCCTCAGAAGGTTTTCCACCTGGTAATTCCGTTTACTCCATCTTGTGTGGCTTCAATATTGTCCAGCTCTGGTAGAAATTAATATACGTAAGCAACAGCAGCAGTAGGAGAGGTAGGAGTTGGTGTTCTCTGCCTGTGGTGCCATTTGAAATTCCCACTAAGAGCTGTTGCATTTATTCAGGATTGGTGAAGGGAAAGAGAACGTGTGCATTATTGAATGTTTGTCTGTAAATTAATTACTTTGTCCATAGGTTCTTGGAAAAATTATCCATGAATGATGATCTTGTTCCCTAATACTAGTTCCAAAGTGCATGAGAGATTAACAACTGTACATTTGACAAAATCTAGTACATTCAACACTAGGAAAAAAATCAAAATTACTTCTTTATGCAAAGAAATAATTCTAAAGGTTAATTTAGCACTGGGTTTTTTTTCATCATTTTACTGTGCTTTTTTATAGGTTTGGAGATACCACTTTGCAGGAAAACATTAACCAGGAAAACTTAGAACTTCTAAAGGAATATTACAAGCTGTTTACAGAAAAAATGCCTCCTGATTGTGAGTACAAAATAATGAAATATCCAAATGGCTTTGAAAAGGTTCGACAAGTGAAATATTATAATTTAGTAATATTAGCATAATATCAGGATGCAACTTTTAGATTGAGGCCTCAGTCCTGTAAGTTGTTCCATAAAGTTAAACACTTTGTGCCTGTATACAGCCCTGCTGAAGTCAGTAGTGATTGAAGGCCCAAGGCCATAGCAGAAACTACAGGGAGAGTGAAACACAGTAATGATGAACTAAACAGCTCTTCTAAATTATTAATATAATATGCTTTTAAATATTTCAAGTAGAGGACAGTCTGTACCTACTATATTTGTACAGAAATACTCAGTGGGATTTTTCATCAGTTTCAGTCTTTCCCACCATTCTTACTTTGCATATGTATTAGGGTATGGCAAACCACAGAGAAAACTGCAGATGCAAATACAAGCAATGAGCCACATCATAATGTCACTGATATGAATAACACGGTTCCACTAGAATAGGCCCTATAATCCAATTTTACAGAAATTTGTTGTCATAAACATTACTATTCTGTTACTCTGTTGAAAGCAAACACTGAAAAGACCATTTATATCAATCTAATCCTGTTAAAGTAGTCTTAATGCCTAAAATATATTCCCAAATGTTTTAGATTTTACAGCCTGATTTTAAATAGCTTGCATTGAGATCTATGCCCCTTCCCCTTGGGTAAGGTTTGGGTGAATCTTTTGAATCTAAAGATCTGTCATCCTGCAGGATGTGTGTAACTCAGGGTGAATACTGCTGGTTAGAATCCTGTGCAAAGCTTCCGTTCTCTTACAGAACATCTTGTGTTGATTATTTTTGCAAATTACCCATTTCATGTATGTGCTTGAAGTTGTATCTGAAGTGTAACTGTATGTGTGTACATGTTTATTTTTTGTATCAGGATGATTTTCATTTGTTAATAATTTTGACAGAAGTGAAAGCTCTGTTCCTAAATGGTGGGCAGCAGTCCCATCCATCCACCCACATCTCTAGTATTTCTAGGATGTCTACAGAGAAACTCATACAAGAAGTTAGGAATTAATTTAGGGGAATCCTGCCAAGAAAGCATCCTGAAAAACTAACCTCATCTGAGGTTAGGTCTAAGGTAGATCTGCTACCTCATAAATGGATCTCATTACACAAAAGCAAAAATTTGTATGCAGATAGTATCGGCTGCTTTTCATTAACAGAAACTAACCTTGTACTGTCTTCCTGCAGAAGGATTATTAGTGAGCCACACAGTATTCCTGGAATTCTTCCAGACTGTGCAGGCTTTTGAGAACTACACTTGTCTAATTAAGCATGTCTTTTCTGGTTATTATTACCTTCTTACTTTTTTTCCTACCTCTAAGATCTGAGTCCGTTCTTTGTCCAAATTTTTACAAAACACAAAGTACCTCTGGTTCCCTTGCCCTTCCCAGTAGCTCCCTGCCATTATACGGAATTACTCTTTTGGCTTCGAGGAATGTGCCTTTTAAACCGGCTCTCTGGAAACAAGCAAAGCTCGCCAAGTTGTTTAGTGGGAGGAGAACTTCAGTTCTTTCCCTGTTCCTTCACCTCTGTGCTCAAGTTCTTAGGAAGATAAACCTCCATCCAAACTGGCAGCAGCCCTGGTGTTGTAGCCAAGTGGGAGTCATTCAGTATTGATGGCTCATTGATGGTTTTGTCACACCTTTCCAGGTAGTTTCCTCTAGTGCCAGATCGGTGCTACAAAATAATAGCAGGAGCTGGTTGACAAAGCTGTTAGTTACAAATAGTGCTCCTAAAGCCAGACAGAATTTGAGGACTCACAGCCCTATCGGCCATGCTGTTGCATACGCCGTCCATAGGCAGCCTCACTTGCCTGTGGCTTCATTTGTACATTCCATTTCAAAGATTTCAATTTTCCACTCCCATAAAGGTATTACCACCTTTGCTGTTAGTTTTCCTCTCATCTCTGTAATTCCTTTTTCCAATAATATTCTAGCTTTCTCTCTACTCCCAATTATTAGAAGTCTTCAGCTGCGTGTAACTGCGTATGCTGAACACTGACTTTCTGTCTTCTTTTAGATGAATATGCACTCTGTCACTCTCCTGTTTCTTAGTCTCTTTAATTCTTTAATAGGAAACTCTGAAAACAATAAATAACAATGCGCTCCCTGAAAGTTTCCTACCAAAAATACCACTCAAATGTATTTCTGGTTTAGGCACCAAAATAGCACTGTGTTTATAGAATAGCTAATAATAGTAAGGTACAACAATGTATGATTGTTGTTTAGTAGTACATAATTAATTGAAAAAGATGGCTTAGAACTCAATTTAAACAGCTGAAAGCATAAAATCGGAGAAACCTATGTCGTGACTGATATTTGGTGTTGCTGTTTTGATACCCAACACCCACAGCAACATCAGTGTTGCAATGTGTTGTCCCATGTGAGAAGAGGGATGCAGGCAAGGTTTAGAAATCCTGCAAGTAAATATTTTCTTCCATAGCATCATAACGCATGTAGCAGTACATGCATTTTCAACATAAAGTCGGTGAGTCTGTTTTGTGCTTCCAGACTTCTCCCACTTATAGTCTACGAGAATGATTTGAGAGTTTGATACTGCTTTGTGACACAAGGAATTTAAGCCATCAATCACAGCCAGTCAGGATGCAGCTCATTTGGCAATATTATAAATTAGGAGAATCTTGCTTTACCTATGGTGAAGTCATCGCTCTGAGGTGATGCATTTTCTGCTGTGAACCAAAGGAAAATCACTTTGAAGCACTAAGATGTTTACCTAGTGATACACTCTCATAATTTGGAGGCATCTTTCTAGAGTACTCATTGTATATTATGTGTTTTAAAGAAACAGCTGCAGTGTAATAGTAATAGAGATGTATTTTTATATGCTCTGCATTATCTAATTGTATTATCAGGAATTGTAGTACACATAAAACAATCGTCATGAAGATTATTACAAAACTAGTTTCAATGTACTTTTTCAGCTTTTTTTTTCTTTTTGACAGCGCAGTATGGATAAGGCAACATAGACATTTTTAGAATAGTTCTTTCTGAGTATATCTGAATTACTTCTTACTATGAATCATGGATAAGGGAAGCTATTGAATTCATTAGAGATAAAAGGCAAAAGCCTGTTGATAAGAGGGATCATTCCAGCTGTGATCAGGTTAGGAGAATGGATTTTGACCTGCATTAGTAGTTGCCTCCTTTTCACTCTTCGAATTGAATATTAGTCTTTGGTTTTGGGTCTGGGGCTTGGGTTGTTTTTTTCTGCTTCATTGGATGGAACATCCTGCTTTTTCTTTAAAAAAAAGAAATATGTCAATTTATCAATTTGATTTAATTTTGTTTCAGCTGGTTTTGAGCCTTTCTTTGGTGATAAGCATTATCAAATTTCTTTTTACTTCACTATCATAAGAAGAAATCATTTTGAGAAACAGATTTTGGTTGTTTCTACTGATTTTCAAAATTAATGAAGATATAGGTAGCATTAGGAAAAAAACCCCTCCTATACATACACACAAAACAGAAAAGCAAATTACATTTCCTACTCCTGAATTCCTTCTAGACATCTATGATTAATAAAACTTCAGCTCAGCTGCCATACCTAAGGCAAGTAGGTAAAATTTTGGATTTAAAGTAAACCTGAATTTATTTTCTATTCCAAAATTAAAGTCCCGTTTAATTTCAGACTGAGAAATATCCTTTGTGTTGGGGTTGATGTAGCTTGAGAGTTAGCACAACTAGGCCGCTTAAGCAAAACAGTTAGCATAACTGAACAGGTCGCTGGAAAAGACAGCTAAGAATAGCCATTGAGAAAGTTCTGATAGTGCACATGATGTGGGTTAGCAAAAACAAGATGTGTTCAAGGACGTGGAAGCTGTCTGTTGCTATTGGCGTTAGTGCATAGTTACCAATCATAAGGGAATGTGGGGCGTGTGAACAGTGTGTAATTTATGTCTATAGCCTTATCCGAATAAGCGTAATTGCGTGTACAGATATGAAAAATGAATATAACCGCACAAGCGGAATAATAAAGGGAACCGACTGTGCATCGCATCAATGTGTGTGAGAGTCGTTCCTGTCCTTGCACGGATGCTGAAACTCGGCACCTTTGTTAGATTTTAGGGGGAAGGGAGGGGTTATTTAGTGCCATTTAACCCTCCTGTTATGTTACATTAGGAATGAAAGCATTATTTTAAAACAAAAATCAGATGTTCCATTTTGAAAACAAAAGCAAAATATTTTGGCTTAAAAATTAAAGAATCATCCCATTGAAGCAGGTTTTAATGCAGTGTTATTTCTCTACTTACACTGAATGTCTATAATCATAGGTAACAGAGCTACAGCAAAGATTTGAATGTTTTCACCACCTGTTTAGAAGATAAAATTTGAAGACACTTTAATTTTCCATGGTGAAGATCTTAGGGAGTACAACCTAATAGTTTGAAAGAAAGGAGGTCTGCTTATTCTCTAAATATTTAGCTCTTGCTTTTCATCCTGTGTTTCCAAAGGCGGCTGTAAATAATAGATCTGTTCTTTAATATGGGCATTCTTTAGTCAGCAAACCATATCATCAACCTTATCATAATGAGGAACGTTATAACCCTTTTTTTTCTAGGTCTACCACATTTTCAAGAACAGAATGATTTAAAGGGATTGCTAGAAAATCTCCATCAAAATATCCAGGCCAAAAAGAGAAAAAATGTAGAAATCATGTGGCTGGCTGCGATGGTAAGCTTTCTTGTTTCAAATACGTTCAGATGATGAACTAATTTTCACATGCCTGCTGATATTGTAAGTGAATTGATTTTGAGTATATGATTGGAAAACTCAATGATTAAAGTAGGTAGCTATGCTGAAATGGCTCTTTAACATTTCCATTCTGATGGTCTCTCCTCCCACTCATGAATATATTTCTTCTTCCTACACTTAAATTACAGGTACTTTCTTTTTCTCACTTCCTTAACTGGTAGAACTGGCTAGAATTCAAAGCAGGAGATGGTGCTGGTCGCTTTGTTGTCCCCTACACCCTCCACTCACTTTTCTGCAGAGCCTGTGCTGCTGCTTGGGGTTGTTTTGTCCCTGATGCAGGATTTTTCATTTATCTCATTGACTTATGTAACAGCGTACAAGAGGTTTGCTTTTTGTTTGGGGCATGTTTTTTCTTTAACTTACAGAGCCTATTTTTAGGCAGAGGTATCCCTTCATCCCCAGTATGGGCAGAATCAACTCCTTGGATTATCGTGCATAGCTGTAAATATATCACCTTATATGAGAGAGACAATACAGTATTCAGTTACAGTATCTAATTTTTTTTTTATTTAAAATCATATCCATCCTGTGGTAATACAAAAATTGATTACTCAAAATACCACTGACAGCAACACAAATAAGCTAAATATGCAAAGGGCAGCTATTCAGACACAGTGAGAACACAAAGGAAAATGTTTATCAAACAATGGATAATACTTACTTTGCTTTATTCACAATACTTACTCTGCTGTTCTTTCCCAGTTCTGTGGGTTTTGCACATACATGTTAGAAAAAGACCGAACAAAACCATCCTTAGATGTTTATAAAGAGCTCAAAGTTTTCAAGAATGTGACATTCAACCAGATAATTGTCTCAGATTTAGAAAAGTACCGTTGGTGTGTCTGCCCACTTATACAAGCAGAGACTTTAGTCTTTGGTATTTACTGAAATTTGAAGCAAGACCTTGTGTTTTGGGGAACTTTCAATTGCATATACCCTTCAAGGCAAATAAATATTTGGTACAAAATATTAATAAAATTTTCCATGACTTTTCATTAACACTAGGAATAAGAAAATATTAACTACATCTTTGTATTAATAACACTGCTGTAACTTTTTTTATATTGCTAATAACGTTTTGCATTGTGGTTAGTGAATATTATCACATGCTATTGCAGTATAAATCTGTTGACAGTAAAAATATAAGCTTTTCTTGCAGTACTAGCTCTGAAATTACTATGAAACATTGCTTTTTAAAGAAGCACAAGATAAAGCAGTATAGGATAGTGTAAAATGAGCTACAAAGAGTACGACAGAATTTACTTGATCTTTGGATATAGAAAGTTGTCTTCAACCATCTATTCAGGATTCCCTGAAAATAATTTCATGGATATAAAGCATTCTTTGGACATACAAACTGTTTCAGATTTTTCCTTCACTGTATTCTATTTCTCTTGATGTTACCTTACTGTAACCTTCTGAAATGAGTAATTCTGGACCCATCTGCACACTGTTATACAATGTTACATTTACTTATTGGAAAGGCATGATTCCCTGCTGTAGGGAGATCACTTTGTTATTGCAGTAGATGTATGAGATTCTACACGGGTATGCATCTGCATGTAATCCCTGTTGTAATGGGACTGTGAGAATACATCTGCATTTTAAACATCAGCTTTTGCAAACTGGTATCACAAATGTTTCTTATTCTAAATATAACTGGACAGAGATTTAAATGTTATATATTTTTATTTCCTAAGCTGCACCCTTCATTTTCTGTCTTATATCAGGAGAAACAATCACAGTATTGATTCATCCTTGGTTTAGTCTTCATGGTCTTATATGTTTTTATTGTCCCCTCTTTAAGTTTAATCACAATCCTAATCATTTAAATCTGTATTCCTAAGGGAGACTTTCTAAAGCTCTAATCAATGTTAAGTCTATTTCTCCTTCTCCTGTATCTTCAATATATATGGGGAAGAAGTGAGTAAAGTTCAGTATAAAATTCAGGCTGGACACTAAACTGTGTGTTCTGATATCATGATATTACCATATATTTGGCATCGTCCCTTATTAGATTTCTAGAGTGTCAGAGCATTGTGTTTTCCCATTTTAATGATTTAAAATGTTTAACTGCTGCTGTTTAGTGAACAGTCATTCTGAGCATTTATCTGGGTCAGCCTGTCAGGTTAACCTACCTTTCTCCTTAAATCATAATCCAAGGGGTTTTTAATTTGTTTATTTAAATTAACCCACGGTTTTCTATTTAATCCACTTTAAAATGATTGAGACATTTGTGCTGAACTTCAGTGCAAAATAAGCTTGTGGTTATGGGCGTTTGCCTGCTGTGCATAGAATGTTACTCAGTTCAAAACTGACTTGCACTAGCCAGCACTTTATGTGTATGCTGTCAGCCCAGATTTGGGATCTAGTTTCCCCTCCTCGCATCAGAGGCCATCACTCATCCAGAATAATAACCTGGTTTATTTTCTTATGACTCATTCACTTCAAATAGTTACAGTGACTCATGGACTTCAGAAGAGACTAGTGTCAAGAGAATTAATCTCTTCAGTTAAGCAGTTAACTTCTTTCGCAGCATTATCAGCCCTGCTTTATACTTTCTTTAGAAAAAAGTCTTATAGTACTTTATTTAAATCCCAATGCAACTTTCAAAATTTTTAAACAGATTTAAGTTTTAAAATTTTGAATTATAGGAGGGAAGAAATACTCGCAGTTTCTCCTTTACTAGCCTGTACTTCTTTGGGTTCAAAGTTAAGATTCAATCAATTAATTCCCTGTATTTGACTTTTGAAATCGCCCTTACCACCATATCTCAAAGACCTTAAAGACTGTAAGTATTGTCTGGGCCATCCATTTTAATAGAATTTCTGAGAATGCAATGAATGGATATAAAAGTGCTTATCTGGTGGTGAAGTGAGGTTATGAGATCATGCTCTAGTTTCATCCTGAAAGATCCCAAGTAAACACTTGATAACCACGCTGAGACATTCCTGAGGATGAGCCCAAACTGCTGTAATTTACTGCCTTGCCCTATTCTGGTAAATATTTTCTTATTTTATACTGTTATAGCTATGATTGTCCAGGGATAGGACCAAGAAAAGCTGGGCCTTTTGTTAGGACAAAGTACCTCGGGGAAAGGTAGACCCATATTTGAGCACACCAGCTCTCCTTCAAATTTTTCTTTTTTCTAGTAAAATATTGTTTGAACCCAAAGTATAAACTAATGAGCTGATACAATGCCAAACTGATTCTTAAGGTGAGAAATTATCTCTAACAGTATGTCGTGGTTCCCTTATTCCTTATAATTTTGTCAAAATGTACAGTGAAAATGGGCGTTCCATGGCAGTCATTTGTGTTAAGCTTTAGTTGTCCTGGGTCACGCATTGAACAGTTCACTTGTTGAAAATAAGGACTATATTTAAATTCAGATGTGTCTGAATCCATACCCTCATGAGGAGTTAGTCCTCTAAGTTCCTGAGTCTGAGTTAAAAAAGACTTCTCAAAGTTTTTATTCATTTTTTCAACATTTGTTAGGTGTTCGGACAATTAAGCTTTAATTGAATAGGGTGGTTGTCACAGAAAGTGAGGAAAAGAATGAAGCCACTTTACCTTTCATAGTCTAGGCTAACTCAAATACTTTTTATGTGAAGTTCAGGAAATTGGATGCAGTGGTTTGGTAAGCTGTGGTACATGTAGACATTTTAGTGACTCACTTAAAATGCTTAGGACTAAGAACAGTAGATAGTTTTTGTTGAGTCCACCATCAGTTTCTTGCTTCACTTTTTGGGGGGTGTTTGAGTGGGCAGGAGAGAGACTTGATTTCAACTGCAGTACATGATTATGCGCATCTCTCTCCTAAAACCAATAAGGGCTGCTTTTTCCTCAGTGGGCAGGAGATTTGCAGGCTTGTCCTGCTAAGGAAAGCCCTGAAGGTCTGCTTTTAAAGTGTGTCATTTGGACAAATCGGAAACAGGCTATAGATCAGTAACTATAAGCTTTTAGTGCTGTTTTTATAGAGTGTTAATGCTGCTGATCTATAAACAAAAGATGAATTTACAGTTCTTTTCAGCACAACATTTTCACCTTTTGTGGCACTGTGTCAGGCCAGCATAGCCATAATCCTTAGAATATGAGAATACCCCAGCGCTAAGAACTGGTTTAACTGCAAAGACGCACGTCAGCAGCCGTATGATTCAGGCTGGAGTTACTACCTTTCAATAGCTGTTTTCTTGAGAAATACTGTAGTTCTCTGTATGCATTGTGATTGCAAAATTGTGACGGTTTCACAGTCTGCCTAGTGTGTAGAGAGCGCAAGGTGTGAAAAGGGCAATCATTTCACGTCTGCCGATGTTTCAGATTTGCCGCAAGCTGAATGGAGTCCGTTTCACCTGTTGCAAAAGTGCCAAAGACCGGACATCCATGTCAGTGACGCTGGAGCAGTGCTCCATCTTGAGGGACGAGCATCAGCTTCACAAAGACTTCTTTATTCGGGCGCTGGATTGTATGAGAAGGTATGTGGAGGTTATTGCATGTCCCTTGCGTTTTGGGCTAAGCCAGGAACTGCAGCACAGAGCCCTCTGAAGGTAGTTGCAAACGCGCGAGAGGCCCAGTCCTGCTTTCGCAGAGAACTGGCCAGCAGCGTGCCAGCGGGTAAGTCCCTTTGCGTGCGAGGTCTTTGCAGCTGCGTGTTTGGTCACTAATTACCAGTTTCTGAGATAGATATGTAAAACCTTGCGAGTGTCACTTCATCGACTGTAGAATTTGACCAAGGTAAATAACAGTTATTTTATCAACTTCTTAGGCTTTCATAAAGATGAAAATTTTAACCATATTCTATGACTGTGTCAAAGAAAAAGTTATTGTCTCTTTTAAGAAATTTTTTTAAATGTTTACACACTCAGTAAATCATTTGTATAAAATTTAGACAAATATTCTGAAAGCAGAATAATTATTTGTTACAGATGGCAATTCTTATTAGCTAGTGTTATTAAAAATAGAAGAAACAGCCAAGCAGGTTTGGACTCATGGCAGTTGCCACTAATATCTGACAAAATCTTTACTGTGCTAAATAAATAAATTAATGTTTCATTCTAAATTACAACTATGCAGAAATTGAGGCTGGTGTTATCAGGAATGTGTAATTAAAAGTTGTAAAGATTTCTGATTATCTGAATCTGAGAAATAAAAAAAAACATTGAGCAAACAAGTTTTGGTCGTAAAATGAATCCAGATGCGTTATTCTCTAAAGAGACTTTCATCATTTGCATTATTAAGTACTGCACTGTAGTTTCTATAAGAGTTTAAAAAATGTATCCACAACATTCAAATAATATGTACCAAAGATCAATGCAAAGCTAATAGAAAGTATTCTGGCCAGCCTGCAAAGTAGGAACTGAATCGTATCTTGCACTTATGTGAAACACAAATTATTTGTATGTTGGATTTGCAAAGATAAGTAAACAATCATGTTTAAAGTCTGTAATTGAGAATTTTTGACCTTAGTATTTAGTATTGTTCGATTGTTTCATGTCTAGATTAATATTGTAGGTTTACACATGTAGGATCCTTTTGTCTTTTGGCAAAGATAGATATTCTAAAGGAAAAAAGTAATATTTACAAAGAGTAATTGAGCAGAGGACTGAGATGGCTTAGATGCAGGATTGGTTTTGCAAATTGCTAGAGTAGTGTGATGTATTAGGTGTGTTGTTTTGTATGTATCATTAGCTTGCATAAATCTCTTGGTCTCTGCAGTATTTCAGTGAGTGAATGACTCCTGTGCAGTCTTTCATAACTATGTGTTTTATCATGAAAAAGTTCTGAGTTTTCTGTGTTAAATTTCATTTGTGTTGGCATTTCAAACATGTTTTTTTCTTTTATGTCTCCAATAAATACAGAAGTGTGTAAGCTACAGTAAATTACTAGATACATGCAAACTAATTATGTAAAATCGTTATTATGTTAGAATAGCATTGAGTAGTACATTGGAAAAGTTTCACCGATGCAAACCTGATTTAAAAAAAAAAAAAGCCCTGATATTTAGACAAACTAACTTGTTAGTGTAAAGGTGTAGGAGGTTTTTTGTAGACTAAAACATAAGCAACTTTGAGTGCTTTCGTATCACATACCTGATCTGAAAGCTGAGAAGATTAACACATAAATACAACCGTATTTGAAGATAACAATAAATTGGAGTCACAAAAGAATGGTGAAAAGCCCAGAAAATCTGGAAAAAACATAAAAAATAAATGAGCAGATGGGTATATGAACTTCAAGCACCATCACAAAAATGTTAATTCTATGTTTTCGCTGTAGTTTTAGACAGAGAAAAGCTTTATCCTGCTAATATCCTGTAAATGAATTTGAAACAGCCTTGAACTGAAGTAGATGCTATGTTGGAAGGAAGGTAATCATTTTAACTTGGGTGGTAGGATTGTCTGGGACTTAAAGCAAAGGCCTCACAAGTAGTGGCAGTAGCATACAAAATAACCTGCACGATCAGGATAATAAATAAATAGATCTTTTACCTATGCCAGTTTCTGTCTGTATAACACTGTTCACACAACTGGAGGTTAAGAAAAAAAAAAAAAAAGAGCCGCCAACTTTTTTTCTCACAAGCTGGTGAATTAAAGCCCAATAATTCAGAACAGAATAATAAAAATGTCAAAGGGGGACACATAGTACTCCATGGTACTCTCATTCAGAGTTGGTTAGACAGTTTGAAGATCTGTCTTTGGGTGCCTGTTTTGGTATCTCTGGTGCTACAGGCATTCAGCAGGGACTGTTTCTCCCTCCCTGCTGCCCATCTGTTGCTGGAGGTGCTGATGGAGTAGTGCTGGAAGCAGGGCAGACTTTCCTCCCTCTCCACCACTGACGAGGTAGCGTGGCAGGCACCCTCCAGCTGGGCTCTCTTCTTGTAGGCAGATGGAAAAGGTCAGTTGCAGAGAAAGGCAATTTGAGAGAGCAAACTGGGAAGGAAGGAGCAGCCAGGCAAAAGAAAGGGGGAAAAAAGCTGTAATTTCCACAGGAAGAGATATAATGGCGTTTCAACTAAATCTCCTGTATTTTACTGGAGGGAAGTTTGGCAGCTATGTTTTTGAGGTTTGTGTGAATGAGGTCAATGGACTTGTTTGGTAGTCATTGTGGTGCTTGCCCTTTTATCTTTTCTTTTTATTTGATTACTATTGAAGAATGTTATTTGAAAGATTATGGTGTGCATTTCTAAGCTTTTCATTGACTACCTGTACAAGCTTTTAGAATGATTTTCACATCTAAAAGAACCTATTTTGTTTTAAGAGCAGACAGAGAAAAACTGTTTGCCATTTAATTTACAATTTTAGCGATTTTTCCCTGATGAATCTTCTCTAGATCCCTTAGTTAAACTCTGTCAATCAAATCCCTTTATGCTGATTGCCACAAACCACTTTTAAGCCTTTCAAAAGAACAAGTAGACAAGAAAAATTCAATTTTAACACCCAGAATCCTAACAGACTGAATTGATCTTTGAAAGGCTTCTTTCAAGAGTTAACAGTAGGAGATAGAGAGTACTGTGAAACAAAGTGAATTGTAAAAGCAAGTGGCAATTCAAAAGCAGCCTTTATTGGAAATGCCATAATTTTGAAATACTAAAATCGTAAAGGTGCCTGTGAAGCTGTAAAGCTTTTTTTTTTTCCTGCCAGTGCTGACACATCTTTGGTGGCTGTTGTAAAAGGGAAGCATGTGCTTACTTCTTGCCACCAAAAGTCTGGAGATGCTGGACCTCTGCACGCTGCTGCTTTTCAGCTTCTCTGGTGTCCTTAGAATTTTGAGCAAACCAGAGGCAATTTCAGATGTTTCGGTTTGTTTCTTCTATGTATGTTGCACAGCGCTGTTTTGCAAAATACTGCCAGTAGCTGTTATTTAATGACTTAGTTTGTAAGTGGAATAAGTGTCTTGTAGTGATAAACTATATGATGTTTAGCATATCTTAAAAAAAAAAAATACTTCCCTTAGTTGTCTATTTAGCTTATGGAAAATGTGGTGAAACAATGATAGGAATTCAACCTTTTTCACTTACAATATATAACATATGTTTTTGTCTTCTGAGTGTGACTCTAGCCATTATGATGCTGCAATTGATGTGTATGTGAAGCGGCTATTCCATAAATAATTCTACATATTATAGTTTCTTTGGTATATATGTATGTGATTTCCATGGATCTTAGTGATATACATAGTGCAGAATGAGGAAAATTTGTATATTATCCCCTCTGTATCAAGTGCTTGTAATTCACATCATACTAAAATCATATTTGTAATGTTGCTGCCACTTTCAAATCATCTTTTTTTGCAATCATAAATATTCTTTTTTTTTCATTCACCAATATATGAATATTTCCTGTCATTCAATGTTAGCTGTATTCCAAGAGACAGTATAGAGACAAAATGGATTCACCTGAGTTCATTGCAGAATCTGTCACACAATTCTACTTCTCATCGTTAGACCTGGCCACTGCTTAGAGGAAATTGGACCCTGGTAGGCAGCACTCTATGAATCAGTTCTGTAAAACCCAGCTGATTTTTTTTCTTACTCGTTTTTTTTTTTTTTTTTCCTTTCTTTTATGAACTTATTTAATTTTAATGTTTTGGTGGTAGGACCCCTTTTAGAGTCCCTGGGTAGTAAGTAATCTCCAAATCTCCTGAGTTTTGAGCATGTTTCCAATAAAGCCACAAAAGTAAAAACAAGCGAAAGAAATGACAAATCTACTGTTTACGGTGAAGCCTCCAGGCTTCCAGCCTTATCATTTTTGGCAGGGCACAATACCTGTCAGATGTTTCTGACATTGAATACAAAATTTGACTCAATGCAGGATACACTCTTTTCACTGGAAACTGCAGTTAAGGATATTTCAGATTAGTTTAGAGAAATTGCCTGTCAATAATCTGATTGAAGCACAAATACAAAGAATGAATGATCTGGGCAGCAAGGTGTGGGCTTTTGGTGGCCCGATTATGAAGCAAATAGCTCCTTTTTAAAGAGCTGTTTGAGGGCATCTTTTCTTAAAGATCATCTTGAAGATGTGTGAGTTGAGAAGGAGGGATAGCTGTAATAGCTCTTTAATCAGAGACTTTCAGATGATCTGGGCAGAATCCATAGGTCCAGGTTGAGAAAGACCTTGGACGTGGAAGGGCCTATACCAAACAACACAGTGTTGTGATTGCTACGTGGGCTAGGAAGCAGGAGCAAAGGGACAAGATGAGAGACTGGGATCCACATGCAGATCTTCCTCTGCCTTTCTCCCATCTCCCTGCCCCTGCAAGCTTGTGGCAATAGATGCAGCATGCGAGGAGTCATACAAAAGGGAAAGCACGCGTTCTTCTCTTGCCTTATGTTTTCCAGCCCATCTGACCTTCCCCAGCTTTTTTTCTGAGAGTATTAGCACAGTGGAAGCAAAATTTACAAAGGGAGAGCCTGGCTTCCAACACAGATTTTTCCATCATTCTGTGATTCTTGAGAAACTTAACATTTATATCATTTATATTTTGAGGTACAAACTTTAAATTTACATTACCTAGTGTACTGAAAGAGGCCTGGCATTAAGGAACAGCAAGGTCCAATTTTGGTGCATTGAACCACTGTCATTTTTGTTTTCTAAAAATAAATTACTACTTTTTTTTTTTTTTTAAATAGCAACAGTGTGCCGAGGAAAAGAAAACAGAGTAGAGAGAGATGGTCACCAGAAGTAATAAGAATCAATGCAGTTGGCACCTTGGAGTGTTGTAGAATAAAGGTCTATTTCCTGAGCATCCTTCTGGAAGGAGGAGGAGAAATGCAGACAACCATTGCAGACAGTGTCAAACAAAATCTTGAAAAAGGCCATGTTAAATCTATGGTTTGCTAACATAAATACTCTGTTTCACAAAGCTGATCTTTAGGTGTGTCCTTAAAGCAATTCACTCAGTTTTAAGACTGAAGCTCAAACACACTTTACTTGCACTATATCACGCTCAGGAAGGTCATTGGTGAGGTTCAAGCATCTACATGGGCAATTAAGCAAGTAAAATTGGCAGTTGTTTCATAATATAGTCTCACACATTTTTTCTGTCTCACTGGGGTCAGATATTCAAGTCCATGTTTTGCAGGGGAATGTTCTCTAGCTGACTACAGAAATTTCATTTCTCCTGTACGTCATTTCTCCAACTTCTTTCCAAATGCTAGTTTCAGACTTCTTTCTGATCTCCAGCCCAGTCAGAGTCCTGAGAACTCTCTCATGAGAACTTTTTCATCTTCCTCTTTTTCAGCAGACTATTGCTTGAATATTTCCCTCTGGTTGCTCCTTCCTCCTCTGCGATGCATGTGGCTGCCTCTGTCTTCTCTTCTTCAGAGCTTGGGCACTGGCCTCAGTACCAAAATGGAGAGAACAGCAGACGCAGTCCCCCTGCCTCACTGCTTTAGCTTCGTACTGCAGCGGTCATCATCTGCCAGAGAGAAGAACGACAAAGTCTTGTCTAATCTTCTGACCTGGCAGACGTTCAGCGTAGACTAAATCCTCAAAAGGGTGTACCTGCTGAATTTTAACAAGTCTTTGTTAAGAAGAGGTGATTTGAGATTCTTGCAGGAGCAGGCTCTTACAGTAGTTATCTCTCTCATACCTTCATTACTTTCGCGTAGAAGATCAAATCCTGCTCTTCAGCATGGAGGTACTAGTAATCATCTCAAAAAAAAAAAAAAGTATTTTTTTTCTTCTTGAGATGACATTGTAAGTTTGAATGTTACTATTCAAAATGAACTAACAATTGAAAGTACAATCTCAATGGAAGGCACTGTGTAACCTTAATTAAAGCGGTCCTTCCCCTGGAACATATAATAACATTCTTGGGCTAATCACTGGGGAGGAAGGGAGTGTTCGAGGGTAAACAGTAAAAACCCTTGCCACTTTGCAAGGAATATTTAGAGATATGACCCGTGTTGTCTCTAAATTTTGACACCAGTGCTAGGTGGGTGAGTCCTTGAAATGCACCTGCTTCTCCTTCATTAATTATGCAGGAAAGGTGGGTCCTGCAGGAGGACTCAGAACCTGACAGTAAATTTTCATTACCGAGTAGTAAAACACACCAATATATCAATTGTGGTGTAATACAGAAAAAAAAGTGTTCCTTTTCCATTGAAAAAGATAACATTTGGCTATGTTTGGGTTTTAGCTTTGTGACAGCAAGAAAGAAACCTTGATTCTCTGTGACCTTTTTGCTGAAGCGAGTCCTTGCCCTTTGACTTAGGGATGTATATGACAGAGTTCTCCAAAGGAATTCAATGGAATTAATGGAATTCCGATCAAAATCTCACCCTACTGTGAGTTCTTCTGCTCAGATTTGTACTTCTTTATTTCTCACTGAGATATGTACAGGGTAAATGATCTTTTAACTGGCCTGTATTAGTATTTGTGGTATCTTGACCCAAATGAGAGTATGGGGAATGGAGCTATGCCTTCTCTCTTAGTGAATGTTTTAGTTATTCAGTATAGACAGGGAGAAAGGTTTGTAATTAATTACCAGGCACACACTACGATCACTTAGTTTTCAAAACCAGCCAAATGAAAAAGCCTTATCCAATAAATTTGCTTTCTTATTTAGTACCACAGTCTGTGTTTGGATCCTTAATAGTGCAGCAGTGAATTTAAACACTGCATCTTGATTAATTAAAAAAAGGAAAAGGGAAGTGCTTTTACGCTATTTTCACTCCTGAAAAAGCTCTTCTAATGTAAAGTGTTTCTGTCACTTTTGTCGTACATAGATTGCAGGACCATAGTTTCCCTGGACTTCACCTGCCATGCCTAGGTAAATTTAGCATGCAAGCAGTCACATCATCTGAAAATATTATTTGGTGTTCAATTTTGAGATTCTTCCAGTCATTCATAGAAGACTCCATTGATTGCCTCATTCATTTTGTGCTTTAATGCTTATGCTATTGCTTATTCAGAACTTCCATGAAAGACTCGGTCTTACCTGAAATCAGCAACTAGTTAAGTTTGTAGTGAGTGGGTAATACTAGACTTCTTCCTATTATATTGCAATTCTTTTAAGGTTTTCTGAAAGAATGTATGGAAGAAGTCCTGTATGCATATTTATTATCTGTTAAAACTGCATATGCCACGGCTGAATTGCCATGGCTTTGACCATGTACAGCTAAATCTCTCAGGAAAAACAACACTGCAAAGCCTAAAGTTTAGATAAGAAAGGAGACGGAAATAAGGATAAGCGGGCAGTAATAGCATACAATAGCTGGTTAAGATTATCATGGATCCAATCTCTTTGAGAATTTGTCTGCTTCTAAAACTGTATTATTCTCAGAATAATATAACATGGGCAGGGAGAGTTGTAACTTCCTTCCTGCAGTTCCAGCCATGTACAGACTGTGTAGAAGTTGGGGGGAGCTGGGGGGGAGGGGGGGGCGGAAGGGGACACAGATAAGAGCAGTAACTAGCTGCTATTCCAGAAAGGTTTTGCTCCTATTTTAGACTCCCTTAATCCCTTCACCCAACTTAGTTTCTTTTGTAGGAATACTCCCTGCTCAGATAATCATCATCTGTTCTCATCCAGCATCCCTGTTACAGCTTTCTTCCATAAGCTCCCAGCCTTTTTTTTTTCTTTTTTTTTTTTTTTCATTCAGGCTGTTGCTCTATTTCCCCTTTCCAGTGAGCATTTCTCTGTTTCTTTCTCTCCTGCAGTACCACCTTCGTGTATGATATCTTGGAGAACTCCTTTGACAGTAGCCTTGCTCAGCTCAGTTTAGAAGTGAGTTTTAGTAGTGGTTTCTCACTGTTACTTTCTGTGGCAGCTCTGATCTGGTGAGAGACATTTTGTAAATGTGTCCGCATTGTTACAGCAACCACGGGCAGACTCACTGGCGTAGCTAGCAGCAGCAGGTTGCTCAGTGGTTCCTTGCAGTACAAGTCCTGGTAGCTGTTCGCAGTGGAGTGACCAAAGGAGTTTCCACTTAGACTATTATGTATTTATTACGGATTTCCTACTTCCATGATGTTATCTGTAGTTGGCTTGAACTACACTCAGTAACAGAGTCAGCAGCATTGTCTTGCCAGCCTTTTCTTAGGAACATTCAGAGAGAAATTTGGGAGATAATTTTGGGAACTTGCATTCCTAATAGCCTAAGCCTCTGCTATAATCTGTATGAATAGGAAGTGTGTGTTCGTAAGGAAGTTAATGGAAAGGAAAGGTCGCAGTCCTCCCAAATGCACAGCTGGGTCACTCCACAGTTGACTCCTACTGTTAAAATGGTGAAAGCGATTTCTGCAACCCTGGGACTTAGTGGTGCTGTAGTTGTATTGTGATTCTGAACATACCTAATGCCAAAATCACTGGGCACTGGTTTGGCTGTGCCTCTGCAGTGCTGTTTCTATGCCCTGCTGTGGATTTCCTTCCCTGGCATCACATCTTATCTTCTCTCCCCAGCCTGGATGATACCACGTGCGTATTGTCTTCCAGAAGTGGGAAAAGCACCTGGCTTTTCTTCTCCATTGGAGATGCTCCTAATGCCTCAGGAAGGTGCCAGAGCAGAGTTTCTACGTGTGCAGGGTCCTGGGATCACAGGCAAGGCTCAAGTCCCATAGACTGGGGGGAGGTTGGAGGGTGGGAAGGGAATCGCTGTTCCCTGTAACTTCTGTCATGGGGTGAAATATTTTGGGTATGTGACCCAGGCTTCTAGTTAGATTGCCAGTTAATGAGGCAGGAGATACCTCTGGCTGTGGTACTCAGAAGCCTCACTTACACTTGTGTAAAAGATTTCATAGTATTGTGGTATTAGGGATATCGTTGTTCTTTTTTTAATCAGTTGCTTGTGGCCTTTTTTTTTTTTAATTCCTTTAAGGAGAAAATAGAACTTTGGGGGGTGATTTGATAACTCTTCAAATATTCTGAACATCTGTAATTTTAACATAAACACTGTTATGCTAAAGCTTACCATACTGGTATAGTTAGCTCAGTGAAGGAGCTAACTATATTAGACCTATCATGGCTTATAGACTTTCTTGGGGAATGATTGTCTGAGGCCCAACTGAAGTTTTTCCGCAGTCAGACATTTATAAGAAATGTCCTTCTTTTTCTACTCCTCTCATTCATCATGCGGGTTTCCTGATGTATGAGCAGCTTCAGTTTCACGCTACAGCCTCCCCCTTTGACCATGTCTCTCTGCAGCTTGACTTGTGTATTTCCTTACACTGGCGATAACGTAATAGTCTTTGAGATTTCTTATCCCTCATTTGAATTTAGCTGAACTCGGTCAATGTGCCCAAAGTTTGCAAGAATACACAGATGGATCTTCCTTCCCCTCACACCAAGCACTAACATGTAACCTTTGCTGCTATAGGAAGACAGACTAGGAAGGCAGAAGCTGATTATTATCAGCAGTAGAGGAATGAGCTGCACCTTGCTTTCAAAAAAATAAATATTTTCTCCTTAGGCACAGACCCAACCCAGTCAACAATCAGCATTGTCAGATCTGAAGAGCTTGTTTAGATTAGGCACATGGAGGTCAGGGAGGTGATTCAAGACGGCCAGCATGGCTTCACCAAGGGCAAGTCCTGCCTCACCAACCTAGTGGCTTTCTATGATGGTGTAACAACAAGAGTGGACAAGGGAAAACCAATGGACGTCATCTATCTGGATTTTTGTAAAGCCTTTGA
>Ga0065711_1029589_pt1 | contig 35599 bp, 24 predicted proteins | sample Hoacrofraction12_FD_59098 | JGI IMG/M metagenome (GOLD analysis project Ga0065711, IMG submission 59098) | Hoatzin crop microbial communities from Cojedes, Venezuela - Epithelial fraction 12 v2 (version 2) | ecosystem: Host-associated > Birds > Digestive system > Esophagus > Crop | place... | reverse complement strand
CAGAGGGAAGAAGTTCTTCTTCATGTTCAGCTGGAGCTTCCTCTGCTTCAGTTTGTGCCCGTTGCCCCTTGTCCTGTCGCTGGGCACCACTGGAAAGAGTCTGGCCCCGTCCTCCTGACACCCACCCTGCAGATATTTAGAAGCATTTCTAAGGTCCCCTCGCAGCCTTCTCTTCTTCAGGCTGAACAAGCCCAGCTCCCTCAGCCTTTCCCCATAGGACAGATGCTCCAGTCCCCCCATCATCCTCGTATCCCTCCGCTGGACTCTCACCAGTAGCTCCTCATCTTTCTTGAACTGGGGAGCCCAGAACTGGACAGAGTACTCCAGATGGGGCCTCACCAGGGCAGAGTAGAGTGGGAGGAGAACCTCCCTCGACCTGCTGGCCACACTCCTCTTGATGCACCCCAGGATCCCATTGGCCTTCTTGGCAACCAGGGCATACTGCTGGCTCATGGTCAACTCATCATCCACAAGGTTGAGGCTGAAGAAGCGGTGATTCAGTCTGGAAACCAGACTGGGGCTGACGGATGCCGGCAGGTTTGGTCCTGGATCTCCCCAAATACCTGGCCACAGGGCTGTGGAGGCCTGGCTGTCCTCGCCCTCCTGCCTGGGAGCTGGGGCACACACAGGCACACCCTATGTCCTTGGTGGGGGACAGGGTTGATGGCTTTCCCCAGTGTGATGCTGTCTCACAAAGTGAAATTCCGCGCTGTGAGCTACACAGGCCACAGTAACTTGGTTATTCTCATTAATTTAGAGGTCTGCGAGTGACTTTGCTGTAGTCATTTTGTATTCTTTGTATTCTTATAGATGGATATATTGAAATTCACAGAAACTAAATGTGCGTGAAGGTGTTTGTCTGCCCGTGCCGCTGATCTCCGCAGGAAGCGGGTACCGAATCCTCTTGCGGCCCCGAGGCCCCCTGGCCTCCTCATCCTCCCTGGCCTCCCCGTGCCCAGCCCAGCTCAGCCCGGCCCGGCCCAGCCCCAGAAGGACAGTCAGCTCCGGATACGTTCACTCTGGCATTCTCTTCTTTGTGACCAGCGAGCATCTCTTCCACAAGCTGGTGCGATATGACCATTTTACGATACGTGTGATCTTCCATCGCTATGGACTTTCAAATAACAGAGTGGAAGAGAACATGATTTTGGCATTCCCCGGGCGCTCAGCTAAGCCTCCCTGCTCATTAATAGCATTACATGAATTAATTAGGCTGAATGCAGAGGGTTCAGGACACTTTTGCCCACTTCTCCATCTATTAGAAAAAGCAGGAAGGAGACTTCGGGGCATTTAAATCCCCCCCTACTGTCTGGCTCCTCCGCAGCTGATTTTTCCACCCCGGTGCCTCAGCGAGGGAGGCAGGGTGTGAAGCAAGGGCAGCCTTGCCAAGCTTTACAGCAAAACACCACAAAAGAGCCTTTTAGCTGGCCGGCGCGCTTCGCCGTGTCTGTCTGCATATATTAGAAGCTGTGCTATCCTCTAACTAAACAGCCAGCACATCGGGTTTCTCGAAACCCGCCCCAGTCCTCATTCTTTCCCATTTAATTCCCCCTTATAAGATATAAAATTATATGTGCTGCTTTAGGAAGTTGACCCCAGCATGATGCTTAATCCCAGCTGCCCGCCTCCTGCACAGAGCCTTGCAGGCCACCTTCTAGAGCCGTACCTACATCTTTTGAAAGCATAGAATAAATATCCAGAGGGAAAAATCCAGCTTGAAGCTAGCCATAAAAGTTCATATCTAATATAAAAGAACATAATGTAATATAAATAATATAGTATCATATAAAAGAAGTGGCCAAGAGGGACTAGAAATACTTGCTGTGCTTAAAAATATGGTACGTTGTGCAGAAAGGAGTAGAGCAAAAGAGAAAGTGCTCATTCTTCCAGGAAAATTAGATTTACTGAAAAAGCAAAATTAAAAGTAGAAGTATTAAATCACTTGAACTCTGGCATTAAACATATCACTTCTTTTCCTGAGAATCCATTTGCTACTAGTTAGGCATTTCTAATGATCACTGTCCTGAGCAGGGATGGGCTCAGCTGATGCTCTGCCCAAGCTCTTGCTGAAGCAAACAGATCCAGAGAGCGATCGTAACTGCTGGCAAAATGGGTTTGGACATGAGATCGTGTGATAGATGAGAACCTGTTTGGGAAAGCAATCACGAGTTGCACGTATCAAAGGAAGAATCAGGGTGGAAGGCGGTTACTCATGGGTTTGTTCAAGGATTGATCGTGGGCCTGTTGTGGTTCGCCGTTTTAATTGATGGTGTCAGACTACACACAAGCACAAAGTCAATGAAGTGCCAAGGCAGCAAAAAATATGAAAGAGGAACAGAGTGTCATGTGAGAGGGAGCAAATGGCGCTGAGAGCCAGGGGAAACACCTCTGCCCAGCCCGCAGCCGTGCATGCCCAGGTACAGAGTTGGTGCTGTAGACTTGGGCTGACTGGTTAGGGCTTGTGGAAAGAGGGCTCCGAACATATTAGCCACTCTTGCTGAAATGCCACCAAGTAACATGGCCGTGAAGAGACAAATGCAATTTCTAGGACCTCTCAGGCAAAGTATTTCCAGCGCAGATGTGTCATCCAGTAGGTACCAGCACCAAATAAGGCACCTGCGCTGTCTCCAGGATACCCCATGCCATGCTGGGCATCCCTGTCCCGTTAGCCAGGCTGGGCAACGCTGCATCCCTCCCACAAGAGACGTGTGAAGGAGCTGCTGTGGGGATCAGAAAGAGTCCTTAGATAGGAGGCTGCACATGCTGGAAGGTTTCTTCACCATTCAATCAAACCCAGTCCTTGTGGAAATGGAAGCACAGGCGTTGGATAACGCCGTAGCGAGGGACGTCAGGTTGGCCAACGCTCAGCCAGCCCCTCGTGCCACCGGAGGAGGAGAAGATGCCTACCAGGAAGACTACACACAGAGACCTTTTTCACCATGGCGAGAGCGAGAGAAAACCGTTCCTGCAGCATGCAGGCTGCTTCGTACGGCGTGGGTGTTACGCCGGGATTACGGGTTTGCTTTCACAGGAAGGGAAATGACCGGAGTGTACGGACAACCAGGCAAGCGATTCGCCCTCTTGGCGTGCACCTCTCGGTCGGAGCTCTACCTGACTGGCAAGGGAGGTTTGCTGGGGGAGCTGAGAAAGGGGGTCAGGAGAGCGTCTGCGTCCAGGAATTTGGTTTCAAGACCACCGGGATAAAAAACACAGCCTAGGATCAGAACCAGCTGGAAACATTTTTAAAGAGTATTTTTTAAAAACTAGCTATTAAAATGTGTTGTCAAAGTAATGCGTTCAGTTAAAAGAGTTCAAGCCAAGCAAAGGCAATTTACATAGCAGCACAAAACCCCCAAAACCTCTGGGTGGTGATTTCCCCAAGTCAGACCAATTCCCATCTGCCTTGTTCCCCAGCACCGTCTTTAATTGCTACAGCCTCACCAAAAGGCCTCTGTGAGGAAAGGAAGATAATAATTAGCCCAGCATTTTTCTCGCCTTTGTTGTGAGTCCGCAGGGACGGGCCTTTTCAACATTTATTATTTGGTGAAATCGTTTTGTTCTAGTGGGTCGATAGAAAGGAGTGCTGGGGTGGAGGAAGGGTGTTTGCACTGTGCTGTGCAGGCGTTGCAGCTTCTGTTGCTGGCTTCAGGGAGATGAGTTTTGCTGGCACGTGTGAAAGAAAGATTTCGCTCCCGTTCCACAAAATCACAGGTTTTTAGCAACACAAGAGAAGAATCCTGCTGCTAATGTAGGGCAGCTTGGGCACCCTAGGAAGAGTACGGGGGAGAAGACCAGAAACTTTGAACAAATCCAACAGAAAAGCAGAGCAGAGCAACGGATGGAGCCCTTTTCTGCTACTGCCCCTCTTCGTCTGCAGCACCCATCCAATGCTCTCTCCACAGAGGCTCATTAAAGAACAAAAACGGGGGAAAAAACCCTCACTAACTCTACAGGGGTTTTTTGTCTCATCTGGGAGAAAGCCAGCGCTACAGACAGCTGGGGCTGCAGCTTGCACAGGAGAGTGTTGCCAGAGGTTGCAGCTCTCTCGTGGGAGCCATCCCATGAACTGTAAAAATCAAATTTCCTCTGAATACTTTCCATCTGACGGCTGTAAGTTCTGTCATGACCTGTCAGACTGGCCAGGTAACGGGTCTGTAGCATAACAAAACCACTCAGCCTGGAGGGGACCTCAGGAGGTCCCTGTCCAACCTCATGCTCAAAGTCCCTCAGCTCTGATGTCAGACCAGGCTGCTCAGGGCTTGAAACAGTTGGGTCTGGAAGACCTCCGAGGATGGAGATGGTACAAGCTCTCTGGGAAAACTGTGCCGCTGCCCGAGTGTCCTCCGTCACCCAGCATCACCCAGCCCAGAGCCAGGCTCCTCTGGGTGCCAGGACCCCAGGGAGGGTTGGGTACAGCCTGAGCATCCGCACAGCCTTGAAGTGCTGGTTTTCATCCTTGGAGACCTCCCAGGGGGACAGACATCCCCTCATCACCCGATTCTCATCAGTGTGGTGCCACGGCTTGGACCCTGAACCCTGAGCATTGCAAACAGGGAGCAAAAATCAGCTTACCGTCTGTAGGTGGCTAGCTTCCCCTAAATGAGCAGCATCAGTAAGAAGGAAATTAAAGTAGGAGCAGCACAAACTGAATGTCAGCTCGCAAGCCAAAAATTACGCGAGGAAAACCAGGGCTAACTGGAGGAACTGGTTATTAGGCTGCAGAAACAACCTTTGAGAAAGTTTGGGGGACGACGTGCAACTGAGGTGTTTATTGTTATGTATTATTATTGTGTATCCCAAAGGAGGTGATGTGACTGCAAGCACGGCAGAAGCTTTAACGGGGCATGTGAAAAAAATCAGGAATGTAGCTTCAGCAAGCCAAATCAGACTACTAAAAGATGAGGGGTTGTGAGTTCTTGCCTCTTTTTAACCACTCCGTAAGAAAAAGGAAGACCCGTTGCAAACCCAAAGGGCATCGTCACGAGAAGGAGGTTTTGAGGAAAACTCTTCTTCTCAGCTGCGCTGGGAGGAGCTGCAAGGCAGCCGGGGTCAGGGCTGGGACTCCAACCCACCCCAGCCCCCCGACCAGTGCAGAGGTGAGATCAGCTTATTTCCAGAGACCCAAATGAGATTCAACGATACGAGGTTATGAGGAATTTTTTAAGACTATACACAAACAAACAAACCAAAAAGAAGGAGCCTAAAAAGAGTGAGAAATCCATGTATTTCTGCACTACTCTTCCAGCAGCACAGGAGATCAGTGCTTCTCTCTTTTATTTTTTGAGAGCCAAGCCTCCTCGGAAAACTCAGTCTCGATTCAGTGTGGATGTAAGCAAATAACTGAGATTGCAGATCATTTTGGGAAGGGGAAGAACAACAGAGGTTTAGAAAGTGAACTTCAGCACCAACGCTAATAATAAACTCTGACGATTCATTGCAGACCCGCTTGGGAAGGGGGCTGGCAGCGAGCGCAAAAACGGAGCTAAAAGTGAGATTGGTTGGTAAATGGAAAGACTGAGGTATCTGATTAGGACCCAAGTGTGGGAAGTTATCTAAAAATAAACAAACAAATAAAGCCCCAAAGCTCTGAAGATTTCAGCACCATCTGGAGACTCTGGGAAAAGAGAAACAGCTTGCTGCTGTAGGAGGTATTAAAGAAGAGGGTTTCTATAGACACGTAGAGATGTATAAAGATGTACATCAAAGCAATGCACATCACCACCAGAGGCGAGTCCAAGGCTCAGAAGTCGAATCCAGTCGCAGATGTCTGAAGGTACAATTTATTTGGAGGGAGGCTGGGGTTTGGGATATGCTGTTTTACTTCTGCTCCAGCTTACTGCGAAAAGCTGCTCTCTGCTCGCCTTGCCTGTGCCCTCGCGTGGGCACTACCCTGGGCAAGTCTGATGGAAGGAAAGAGGAAAGTGAGTGGCATTTACCCCACTGGGACATTATAAGGTGATTTAGCGTTGATGAGGGATCTTTTGGATCCAAAGCAATAACAGACTCAAGAAAAACCATGCAGGCAAATCCTGGAGCGGCCACCATTTGAGAAGGGTACAGAAAATCCAGCAGAAAACTAGCAGAGCTGGAAAGGTGTTGGAAAAACACAACAAGATTTGAATACATTGGCAGAAAAACAATCCCGTGAAAAAGAAATAGATGTTTTTGCCAGTTTGCTGGGCTGAGGTGCCAAGCACTGAGAGAGATAACGCTCAGCCAGAGCCCAACTCCCCATCCCAGAAACCCCGAGTGTCGGGGAGCAGTGCCAAGCCCCCTCCAGGAGATCTTAACCTGTAGCTAACTTTACATTGCTTAATGCACGTGATTTGTCTCGGAGATGCAAAAAAAATAAAAAAAGATTTTAAAATAAGGTTATAATGGGCTTTACTGCTGTGTTGAATTTATTTCAAGGCAGATATAACGACCTGCCAGTCTTCAGAAGAACCATACTGCATCCCAAAGCAGTGGGAACACATGGGAGTGGTGAACAGGTCCTTTTTCCTCCTTAAATCCCAGTTCCATCCCCTAAAAGGAAGTTTACTTCAAGGTGTGGAGAGTTTTTGGTGCAGCTATTGCTTCCACAGCAGGCTGAACCAGTGAGCAGCAGTTGAATTGCTAGTCATGAGCAATTAAATGAAATTAAATTAAAAAGTTAAGCTCTCGTTATCTAAAACTGAGCACTGGAAATTAATAGACACTTACGGCCTTCATCTCTGTTCCTCAGATCTCTGGCTGTAAAAAAGGGAGCAGCATCACCCCTGTCTAATTTCCTCATCTAATTATATAGGAGTACAACGCTTGCAGCTCACTAATGCTTGTGCATCGTTTTGCTGTTTTGGTGAAACAGCCCAAAGGCTTCTGCATTCAGCGCTGCGTCGGGACACGCTGTGATTAATAACGTATCAAGGAACATGCCGATGAGGAGGATAAGAAGGACTGTTGAGTAACTCCCCATTTACTGAACAGAAAAAAGTAGTATTGAAACCTACAATAAAAGAGTGTTTTAATACTTCTCTGCAAGAAGATCAAGCCCAGGATGCGTGGGCAGCCTGAATTCTGGGATCTGTCAGTGCCAGCCTTTGTAACCCCGGAGCTTCCTGTAACAGGCCCAAAATCCCCCTTGCAGCATGATACCCCCCCGAGATGGACCTCGCTTGGGGAGCCATCGCCGCTCTTACAGCCACCACAGCTGATGGCCAGCAAAAATGGTGAGCCCCAGCCCCAGCTCCACCACCGGTGTCTTTGGGGGGTCACACTGCACCCACCTGCTCCACTTCTGTGCCTTTGGGGAACTAGCCCCAAAACCTGCGTTTGGCAGACATAACACTGTAAGCTAGTTTTATTTGGGGGAAAAAATACCAAGGATGGCAAAATTATCCGCCCTATAGAAAAGCAGCCCAACCACGCACCAGCCTGGTTTCCTGGTAAGCAGACCCATCTGCAGCAGCATCCTGGCCCCGGCAAGTCCCGGTGTGCCCCCGGCATCAACCAGCATTTACTGCGTGAAGCCAGAGGAAGCCTTCCTCTGGGATGTGGTGTTGCTTCCCCACATCAGGGCTGGCAAAAAAGAGTCTAACTTGGCAAAAGTTTAATATTTCACTACATATGTTTGTCTTGGGGAATAAAACCCGGGAACAACTAGTACTCCTAATCACATTGCATAAAGCATTAAGGAAGAAAAAATGATTTTCATGGGAAGCTGGGACATTCTGTAGTTCACTTTTCATACCGATCCAGGGTTTCATCTCCGAGCAACTCCCTCGCTTGTGCATCTCACGCTCGCAGCTGATGTCCTCCCGGCAAAGCCTCCGCCACCTTTCCCTCCACCCCACGCCGCTGGCGGGCACCCCAGCATCCCCCTTCGCTGCCTCTGTCGCCAGGGCTCGGCTGCCCGTGGGGCTATATTTAGCTGCCGCGCGGTGGCATTTCCAGCTTTCTATTTTTGTAAATGCCGTTTCCCGGGGAAGAGGCCAAGCCGCCCCCGATCTGCGCCAGCACCAGGAAGCAGGAGCTGCATTTTCACTGCATGCATGGGTGATCGCACCTGTGCTGCTGCCCAGGGACTGCAGTGATTCCTCCTGTCCTGGGCACAGCTTGGCATGCCGGTGCCGGGCGATGCCAACACACAACCCCTTCCCTTTTCCCTACCGTAGCGCATCCCGCAGCCATTCCCCCTTCTCCCGTAGCACCTGGGAAGTTTTCCTCCTCCTTGCCTGCTTCCCCCCATTGCAATCAGTTGTGGAAAGGTTTGCCTTCCACTTGGCATCTTCCCTGAGGCCATCCCTGCTCCAGCTGCCCGGTGGGACGCTGCCGGCATGGGCCAGGGCACTACGGGGCTTGAGGTCGGGTCGCATGCCATTGCAGCAGTTGCTTTCTGCTCACGTGGGGTTGCAGGGAGGTAGCACATAAACACGGAGATAGTATATAAAAAGCACAATAAGGCAATGGGGAAACAACAGCAAATAAATCCAGCAGGGGAATATCCGTACAAAAATCATTCACACAGCTATTCGGAGTTTTTTCTAAGCAGACTGAAAGTTTTGGGCTGCACAGGGTTATTTCTTAAACGCCTTAAAAACTGCCCACTGGCAGCACTGTCCCCTGGAAAGATGACGACTGCTTACTGCAGCCCTGGGACCGCTGGCAGGTGGTCAAGAGGGACTGGGACCATTTCCCCCAGGGAAGCGTGGAGGCACCTGCCTCCCTCCAGGCACCTTACCCCCTTGCAGCAAAGGCAGTTTTGCGGCTTTCTCCCCAGGTAGTAACTCAGCAATGGACTTTTACTGTATTTTCTTCAGCGTGAAGAGCCCTTTTATACACATGCGATGTGTCAGCCTAACACAGCCCTGAAAGACAGAGCATCGCAACATGCTCAGCTGGTCTCTCAGGCTGTAAAAGGTATCTAAATCTCTCATTTCTTTTCACGACATTTGTGCAAAGCCTTTCACAGGCTTTGTGGTGGGATGGTATTGGGGAATGCCCTGGCAGACTCAGGCCTTGTGGGACTCCCACAAGCAGCTGCAGCAAACAAAGCCGAGAGAGGAAGAGGAGAAAAGTGATGTTGAAAACACAAATACACTTCTGGGGTCCAGTGTGGTCCTTGCAGGGTTTCTCTTCAGCTCAACATCTCCTTGGCCCGAGAATAACCTCATATCTCTTTGAATTTGCAGTCAACAGGCTCCGGCCAGATAAGCAGAGTATCCAGGAGAGCCTCTCTCATGTACATTTTGTTCAAGGTAAGCTTGTTCTTCGCTTTCTCGGTGTTCTACAGGCAGCAGCTACCTGAAAGAGCATCTCAGGGCTGAACCTGGTCTTCCAAGCTGTGACGGCTGACTCTCACTGTCAGAGGTATTGCTTAATATTCCTAAATATTTGCTATGCCAAGCACAAGTGATGGAATTGAAGAATGAGATGGAGATTTTTGGAGATGCTCAGTGAGGTGGGTTGGCCAACTAGGAGCTGCAGTTGCACAAAAAAAGACTATCCAAACACTTTGGGCCACTCAAACGCCCTTGCCATCCAAACACTGGGTTTTTTCTGCATATCTGCAGAGGATGTATGCCAGTGAGCATGAATGAAAGGGGTATCGCAGCATATCAACATCGGGACAGAATTTGGGGGCTTTTTGGACTCAAAGAAAGAAAAATCCATGCAGGGCAGATTCTCTCACTGCTTCCAACTTTTTGAAGCCAAACCGCTGGCCCACAGCAGGGTAGCTCAGCCCGTACAACCGAGTGACTCACCCAAAGTATGCAAACACAGCGGTTCTGTCAGGCTCGGGCACGAGAACCGGAGGAACCTGAAGCTAAAAATACAGCTCAGTGGTTACTCTGAGCCCTCTTGGACTGACAGGGCCGGCACGCACGAACAAGCCACCGCCTGACGCGCCATTAGCATCCAGCCAAGCTGAAGGGGAGAAGCAACCAAGCCGAATTCAGGAGCACCACTCTATTTTTAAAAGCTAATTCACTCTTTGTAACTTGCAGCATGAACTCATTCACATATAAAGCACATGGGTGCCTCTGAAGATGATCTCTTTAACGCAGCACTGTCTTGAAGCTGTGTTTAGTTCTAACACTGTTTTCACACGGGAATGTGCTCAAGAGGACCAGCACTGTGCTCAGGATACTGTCCTCTTGCTGCCACGATTCAGCCAGAAGTGGATCACTGGCTTCCAGCGGTTGATGGCTTGCAACAGTTTCAGAAGCTGCATGTTCCCTCTTGTAATCTGGTTTACCTGCAGTAAAAAAATGGAGATGAGGAGAAACAAGCAAATTCTGCCCTGGATTTTTCTTTCTTTTTCACAATAAACCCTAAATTCTGCCCCCAAACTGACATGATATTAATTTCAATTGCGCTCTGAAATCAGTGCTCCGTGGTGCACGTACTCCTTATGTATTCCCAAATTCCATCACTTCTTTGCTTCGATGTATTTTTTCCTCCTAAATGATCCTCTGGGTTTATGACCATTTCTGTTGTCTCCTATTCCTTGCAGGGCCCTGGGCACATACATAGACCGACCACAGGGAGAATACTCCTTGGGTCCAGCGTTTTCCAGTATCCCCACGACCAGCTTGCATGCGGCAGACAACCAATTCCCTGGTCTGGTGTAGCCGCACTTGGGATTTCTGTGCTTGGGTCAGGGCTGCTCTCCCAGCTGGGATCTCAGGCAAACCACGCAGAGCCCGCACATATCACCTGCTATCTTCATGGTTAAAGATGTCCACAAAGCCTAATGATTCAGCTACAAAGCAGCTAAAATATTAATTTAGAAACTTAAAATAGACAGTACACACTCCTGGGTGCAGAAAGGTGGAACACATCCCTCTCTACCACGTGTGTTGACAGCCCAGATCTTCTCCAGGGAGCTAGCAGGTCGTGCTGTCTGGAGAAGCCCCATTGATATGCTCGTTTCTCCCCAGTTTTTGGGCTTTTGTCACAGTGGGCTGATGGCAGTAAACCGCTCCAACACAGGAACAGAGCAGACAAAAGCGTAGGTCCCTTAGTCTATGCTTGTAGTAGAGAATTGAGCCCATACAGACCCCATAAATTACTGTCCAATTTCCTGGCTCCACCACAAAGCCTGCTCATCCATCTCTCCATTGCTCACGAGTGTCTGAGCAGAGAGAAGTCGTGCTCTCTTGAGCCCGGTGAGTAAAACATGGAAAAGCCAGAAACCACCTCAGAACGTAACACCGGAGAGTCCAGTGTACCTTCCCCTGCCCAGATAAATTTCTTTCACCCCTTCCACTACTTCTCCTCAGACAACGTTTCTTCTGATGTTATTCCAGGATTGATATCAGGCTCCTTTGATGCACTGAAATTCCCCAAAGGACAATACTCAACTTTTGCACACAGCCCTTATCTGTATGTATATATTCCTCCTCTCTGCCTCCAAGGAATAGTTTCCTATGATCTTCCAATGTTTATTTAGGTCATTTTTGTCTCGATCCAATTTTCTCTTTGGAGAAGAAAGCCTGCATATGTTTCTTCAGATGTCACTGTCTCCCGTAAAGTCACAGTAAATACGCAGCTATGAAGTCTTTCCTCCATGTAAACACTGAAATACAGAGAAAGTATCCTAGTTCTCTGTAAGATTTACCCTTGGGGTAACTGCTCCCCTTGAAGTCTGTATTATCTGTAGCGTTCACTTCAATTAGTAGCATTAACCCAAGACTGAGGCAATTTCCAAAGCCTCCACCCAAGTTTCTACTACTAGGGTTTGCTTGTCCCAAAGTCTCCAAAGACATATTCTGTGCATTTCAGGCAAGTGCAGTGACTCACTGTATCCATAGGAACTTAAAAGACACTTTTAATAGATCTGATTTCAGCTAAATTCAGCCCTCTGGATACGAAACTGCTCAAGAGCGGGAGCTGCCTGTGTCTGGAGGCAGCCCTGTCCTGCTTCTCCATGGGTAAGGTCCCCTTGTCTTGATTACCAGCTACCCTGCTACAGCCAGCCACTGCACGACTGCAAAGGAAGAAAGTAAGTCTCTATTTTTGTCTAGTTATCAGACAGTGAAATTTATTCTGAGGCTACCAGCTCGGTATTAGAGAGCCTGCTGAATTTCTGAGGGTGTCTGCAATTTGCCATGGCCCAGGTATCACTTGCACACACATAACCAGTTTGTCCTCAGTAAAACAGCCTCCAGCAACACCCAGCTCTGGAGGAGGAGTAGGAGGGCTTGCTCACTGCCTTTCCAGCTCCCGCAGCTGGAGGGACTGGAGCGAAACAGGGCTTGAGCCAACTTTTTTCCCAGGTGGGATGAAGAGGACAAATAGCATCCTTACAATTCAGCTCACAGGCTTTGGGAGATGCTCTGTCTCCGCCCAGGGTTGCTGGTCTTTTGTCGGCGCTAATCTGCTGACATGGCAACTGGATCCACTTGGGTGGATCCTCAGATAAGCACAAATTTCCATGGCAGGAGTCTGCGTGGGCAAAAAAAATCCCCTTCGTGCCAATGGAGCCAGGTGCCAAATTCTGCTCACTGTAATCTCTTGGTGAAACCACTTATCTGAAAAGGCAGGAGGAAGCCGGCTCCAGTTCTTTGCATAATTAAAGGCCTGGTGCTCTGGGCACGTACCTTTGGAGTAGAAATCTTATTCTTCCAATTCTCAGCTCCCAAGGAAACATCAAGCAACAACAAAAAGATCTATACAGCCCTCACTTGCCATGTGATAGACCGAGCACCAGCTCCAAGCCAGGTGCATTTCGGTATTCACAGCCACACCGATGGGAGCAGAATCTGATATTTCAGCCATGGGTATGAGCCTGGGAGATGAATATTTACATCTTGTCACATGATTTAAAAGCTGCTTTAGGTTTTAGGAATAAATAGTCCTATATTCATATATATATGTGTGTGGGTGTGCATAAATGCACACAGGTATAGATGAGAGAGGGGTTATTTATATCAAAAGCAGACCTTTAATAAGCAAAAAAAAAGCATACTTGAGTAGCTGGGGATGTTTTGTTATGGCCACTCAGTGGCTTGCCCACTGGAAGTGATTTCTGGCTGACAGATTTTACTGTAAAAAGTTAATTTTTTTACCTAGAGAAAAGCATTTATTTAACCAAGGCCCTGGGAAAGAAGAAGGTTGGACTGTCTTCCTTACATGAAATAATTTGTTTCCAAAGGGGTTTTTTATTCCTCAAGTAGACATGAGTGGCCAAGTTTAATAATCTTCACCTCCATTTGTAACTTGTCACAGAAAGGTGAGAAAAGGTCTCATCATGCTCTGCATTGGAGACCGAGGCGAGCTCTTTAAGGAAAAAGACCCAAGGCTATGTTACAGGTCTGCTATCTGCTGCAGCAGCTTCACAACACAGGCTCTTGGCTTGTTTCTCACCGTTTCACTGTTCAAGCTCCTTGGTTTTTGCTCGGCTGCTCCCCCTGCGAGGGATATTCATGCACTTTTTACCCACTTTCCTTCAGTTTTTGCCCAGAAGCTCTTCTAAGAGTAGCTGCCTGCAATGCCTGCATAGGGAGAGGTTGCCTTTCCGTAAGACTGGGGTGGGAATGGCAGCTGGTGTAACCAAATAGAGCTGCCCACATCTTGGAGAAGAGGCTTTTAGAGACGGAAACCCACTGAGCTGAAGCCCAGCATCTTCATGGCTTGTCAGCACGGTCCTGCTACTACGAGTGCTAAAACTTGCGCTATTTTAGTGTCCTCTACGAAATGTTAAGCTAGCTATACATTTGCTGGATGACTTTATAAACAAGCAGCAAATCTGGAAGTCTTCTGGATCTGTCTTGTTGGAGCAGGGTGAGGGTCCGACCAAGCCGAGCCAGCACTGCTGATGGGAGATGGAGCTAACACTTGGCATCGTCAGGAGGAGTTCTCTGTGAGATGGGTTCGTACAGCTCAGAAAAGACAGATTTTCCTAACCTGCTCCCCAGCTCACGGCAGCGAGCACTTACGCTTCTGCGTAAGATGCTGATGAACAGCCCTCGTATGTTCACTCAAGCAGACAATCTATTTTTGCATGAGTAACCCTGAAACTCCTGGCGCGATTGAAAGTCTGGCGATAAGAATGCTGTGCTCTGCATCTAAATGAGTTATAATTTTACTTCTGGGTAGTTTATATTCATGCACTGCTGCTTAAGGACATAGCTATCGGATCAATGGTGTTAAAAAAGCAAATTAACCAACAACTCATTTATAACGTCAATTCTGTCCAGAAAAGTGACTATTACTCTCAGTGCTGGAACAAGCCTGATTGTTCAAGTGGATAGAAATGCATCTTCCACGATGTTCGATCCCTGCGGAGGTGCTGTGTATAGCAGTATCAAGAAGCATTCTCACAGGCAAGTGTTAGACATCATCCGGATGACTTTGTCATTACAACACTGTATTGGCATATCTGCACCGGCGGTGCGGGAAGATGTGAGGCATTGACACAAAAGTCAAATTCAGCCCTTTAACAAACACATTTCTACCCCGATGGCTGCCAGCACGCAGGGATCACACGTGCGGAGCACCCCGCAGCGAATTACTTGTCTCATAGCTCACGAGCCTCCAAACGCACGTCAGGTCGCAGCAGAAACACCAGCCATGGTGGTGGTCAGCAGAGAGACTGTGTTAAACATGAATGCACTTATGACCTCATGCTCCCAATCTCTATTCTTAGATTTGTGGGTGCTGACATCTTGCTGATCTACGCTGGTTTTGCCCCAAGAACCGTAAAACCGGCAGGTCTGAGGCACCACTGACACATGCAGTGGGGCTGCTCAGCCCTTATTACAAACCCACAGCGCTGCCATCGAACGTGACTGTTTTCCAAGATTAGATTTTCACACATAAAAATTGATTCTCTGAGCATGAATATCCATTTTTTTTAGGGTTCATCTGAGACTTATCTAAGAAAAAATCTAACAGTATGACGAGCCAGCTCCTATTGACTTCAGTGGGACCATGGCTGCAATCCAGCAGTATTTCAAGCCTGTGGAGCACCTTTCCTCCACCTCCAACAGCCTCCACATCCTTTGCTGATTAATGCACTGCAGTGCACTATGAGTTATTCATGTCTTCATGGTTGGGAATACGTGAGCCCTAGAGCACTTCCAAGCTGCTTATCTCCAGCCGTACAGCTTGTGGGCTGCAAGGTCATGAGCAGAAACCCAGCAGAGATGACAATCCCGGGATAAGAGCTCAAAGTGGCACGTACCTTTCTCAGCTGTGGGATGCCATGACTGGATGTTGGTCCTTCCGCAGAAAGCTGTGTGGCCTTCAACAGGCCCTTGCAGCCATCAGGATGGGAACAGCTCCGAAAGGGGATACTTAGCAGATGAAAGATGGCTGCTTTCAACATCTTCTAGCTTGGATATGCTAATCCATTTTGTCATCCTCAGACTTGGAAGTGGCTGTGTAATAAGGCCTGACAGGGAAACTGTCAGAAAAACGGGCAACCAGACCACTGCTGTCAAACAGTTGACTTCTGAGTCCCCTTAGGTCTCTACTAATTCATTATTATGCAGTTTTGCAATGAGTCTTTTGATCCAAAGAATGGATGGCATGAACTTACATCACGTGAACAGGTTTTTTGTTCAGTCTAACCCAGCCATCCTCTATCAGCTCAAAAATCACACCCTGAATACATGCACACCTTCCTGAAGAAGTCTGATTATAGTGGTAACCACGTCTACAAGCAGTAGACACAAGCTGTCACGCATGGAAGCACAGCCTCCCTGAAGGCAGGAGGGCAAACTGCCTCCAAGAAAACAGAGAGGAGCCCTAGCAGGTTTTCAGGTCAGAAATCCTCCTTTTGCTGGTACCGAATTACAGAAGAGTCCATGAATTAAATGCAACCAATGACAAAGGTTTGTCTACCCACAGCCCAGTGAATTCTACCCATGAGCAAGCTGAAGTTGGCCTCATGAGCCTGTGCCCTAGGTTATTTCATCACCACTTGACCTTTCAGTCTGGAAAGGTGCTTACCTTGTCTCAAGCTCCTCAGAGTTTTCATAACAACCTACTTCTTGGTTATTTACCATGCACTGGGACAAACAAGAGTCACGTCCCCAAAGCCGCCCACAAAAGGCAGAACAAAGCCCGCTTTGGATCTGCCCCCAAGACGTCCCTGTTCTGTGCTGGACAGAGGTTGATGTGGCACCCATTCCCACCCAATTGACACCAGGTTTGGCCAAATTTAGTCAGCTTCTGTATCCTAGGAAATTCACGGTGAAGCTAGGAGCTGATGTAGAGTGAATCGAGTTGTTTTAAAAAGTACCTCTTACAGTAAGGATTCAAATTTAAGATTTTCATTATTCCTCTCCCTTGTTATGTCAAGGCAGCCGAGTACAACAACCACTTCTTTCTTTTTTTTCTAGTGGACAGTTCAGTGGGAACTCTGACACCCCAGAGCAAGCTACAGTCAAAAAATTAAATCGTACCTGACATCTGACGGCAGAGATATGTATTTTACTTCAGACACTGATGCACAGCTATGTGTTAGAGAAAGCAGTCACCATTGATTCACCCTCCCTTCAGGATGCCATTGCCTGTGGAGGATGAAGCATTAAAGGACCGGGGACATGTGAGAAATCCAGCATTTCTCTATGAGGCCATGAAGCCTTAGCCTAAGGCCACAGAGCCTTAGCATAAGGCCGCAAGGGCATCTAGAGGACAAACAGTGGTATAAACAAGGAAATAAAATGCAAAGAAAAACAACTCCCGGATACTGAACAGGATCTTGCTGCCTGCAAGAAGGCCACAAGCACAGCGCGTGAACAAGTAATGTACACCAATCATAATCAAGTTGCTATGTGATTTAATTTGATTATTGCCAACGGGAGATCACCACGTACGTAATAAGGAATATAAATGTGAGCTATCTGGGGCTAATAAACGGCTTGTACCTGATCACATTGATCGTCATGTCGAGTCCAGTTCATCCTCCGCGACAATTGCCACTATAGCAAAGCTGAAGCCTGGAGCAGGCCAAAACTGTATTTCAGGAGCAGGAAGACATCTCTACCACGTCAGTGTTAGCATGAGTTTGAGGGAGCTTCTCTCCACAGGCTGACAACGCAACACAAAGGGAGGTCGAGTCTAATGAGCCCTGTAAAAGCTTCGTAGCATTGTCAAGGGCTTCCACATATGCTACACCAGCTGTGCAGAACCACCTCCGTAAGAAGGGTGCATTTTTACTTTGATTTTGTTTTAAACAACATTTGAGTACTTAGCTTGCCCGCTGTAAAGTCTGAGCCAAGTATTGCTGCTGGCTCAGTAACACCACCTGCAAAGAAAGAAAAGTCCCAAACACCTTCTGAACAGGACGCAAGAAATTCCCAATTCATGAACAAACAAGGAAAAGTAAAACGAGCCTACAAAAAGCCACTGCTTATATTGAAGCATAATGTTTCTCTGATTTAAAACATCTTTTTATGGCTTTGAATGGCCTAATGGGGGCATTATCTAATTAGCTCTGATGACAGGGAATGTCAGGACACCTGACAGGTAACTTTGTTTTCATGTCTTTTGGATGCAGACATTGGCAACTCAGGGATTTGGGGCCAGCCTGGCTTTGGAAGAAATCCTGTGTTCTTCATCACAGTACTTTATTGCTACGGAAGATGAATGTGGGAGAGCCTTGGAAAGTCAGACTTTGCCCCACTGAGGACACGCAAGAGATGAAAATCAATACTGGGAAAATCAAAGGTGCTGATATGTGCATTATTTATCATACGGATTGACACATCCCAGTGCACATGGCATACAGATGCAAGTGATAATCTTCACTTCATTGTTCACAAAAACCTCCTTTCAGCTCAAAAAAAAGCTCATCAAAGCCCATGAGATCATGGCAGGAACCTGAATGCTGAAAAGCTTTCAGCAATGATAACACTTAAAGAATCAACTTCCAAAGAGCAAGGCGGGAGAATGGAAATGAGACAAGGTTTCCTTCTCACCATTGCTTTGATGGACAGCACAAGCCCGCGACACATCTCATTTCTGCATCTTCCGAAGCAGAGCTGGTGGAAAAAGCAGGGTTTGAGACCATTTATTGGCATTCTTGGCAGATGCTCGGTTCAGCCATGCTTGAACCTCTCACTTATTCTTTGCAAGTCATCTGCAAACAGCCAGGGAAAGGGCTTTTTGTTCTCACAAAATGTTTGGGAAGTGCCTCTGTGTACTAAGTATCCAGAATTGTGCACATACAAAAATGTATTTGTTCCTCCATTTGCAGAACCTCCCAAACATCATTCAGAAATAGCAGCCAGGGTGACTGTGTGCTTCGAACACTGCTGCCACAGAAAATGGGTTTTAACAGTTACTATCTGCATACTAACAGAAAGGTACATTCAAAAAAATAAAAGGAGATCTGTGAAATACGGGGTTTTTTTGGTCCTTTGTACAACTGCCAGATACTACTTTCAAAAAAAGCATCATTTAACAGTCCCTGTCACTGTAATTCAAAGTTCACCTGCTTGTGGGGGCAATTCAACAAACTCCTCGGCCAATGTTCGGGTCCAACAGGTCCCTCCCCATGGCTGTGCCTTTGTCCCTGCCCGCCCGCGTTACTGCTGTACCAGATTTAGCAGGCTGCCACATGACAACGCACCGGTCGCTGTGTTCATTCAGAAATCCGTGGCTATTTTTTAAATCCAGTCATTCAGGATGCCCTCCTCTGCATTGTACCAACCGTGGCGTACGTCACCAAGGCGATTGCCTGCTGAAATCCAACTGAGATTGCCAGTGGTGTTCCCAGCCCACAGTTTCCGCGTATCAGCTGCGCAGAGCAGTTTGAATGCTGCAAATGGGGTATAAAAACCCAAGGTAGCTGCAGAACAAAAAAAAATTCAGCTTATCTATGTTTGTGCCTCATTATTCCCTGCCTGTGAACGCAAGTTCCCTTCTCCCCAGCCTTTAGGGAGTGCTGCTCCACAGTCTGATCTCTTCTCATGCAAATAAGAGCGGTCTGTGCATGAATAAGCAGAGAAGATTGTTTTTTTCCTCCTGCTTTAAAGAATTCAACCCATCTGGAAGCAGAAACCATGTTACTTAGGTGATGGCACGGGGCAGGAGGAAGGAACAGCAATAGCGATGGAGACGTGTGTGAAAGCTGAAGGAATACGTCCAAACTATTTTCCATGTGCTTAAAATACTAATTAGCAAGTCAAGATGCAACAAGAACAACAGTTAAAGTTAAGCATATAATTTGGCTGCGAATGCTGCTGGGCTTGCTGTAGTACAAGCAGCCCCTTTGTATGGCACCAGACAAGAAATCTACATTCATGTCCACCCTCGCTTTCCCCATCCCAGTTCTTACATTTTCCTTCAGTGTGATCCTGTCAGTTAAGTGTTAGAATAAGGAGAAAGATGTCTGCTTCCAAAAAAAGCGCTGCTATGTTTAGATAAGCCATAGCCCTCTCTTCCCTTGCCCAGAGCACAGCAGGCACAGAAGCAGCAAGAAACTCAAGCTATGAAGCCTTGGTCAAGGAACTTTGAGCTGCCCAACCTGGGCCAAGTCAATGCCTTTATGGTGACATGTATATCTTGGAATTTCAGCAGAAAAGCAAAATAAAAGTTTCCAAGAATAACACTTTTGGTTTTGTTGCCTTTCTTTCTATTTGAAGGAGAAGAGAAAGGAGAAGACTCCAGAAAGCTGGAAAGCAACGATGATTTTCCCCACCCCTCAGATGCTACATAGGAAGAAAGATTTGCTCATTCACAGCATGATGAATTCCATCGTCAGACCATCACAACGTGAACACCAGCTTTGCCACCCGTTCATAAACCCCCGTATTGGATTGGCCACCTGAAGTCTCATGAAAGGCCACCTGCTGCCCCTCTAACACCTGGGTTGGCCAAGTTGTCCAGCAAAACCCTAAATGGTACAGGTGATGTAAAGATTTGGCACCTCCTGCTTCAGGAGTTTGCTTATCCTCAATTAACCGGGAATTGGTGGGAAGTTCTGTACGTGTTGCCCACTGATGCTGCTGCTGGACATGTTTATTTGGGACATACCTCGTCCTAGTCATTGCAGCTGAAGGGATATCACAGCAGGAGGAGTGCCAGTCTAATTCAACAGGGAAAATCTCCAGTTTTGAGTGAGAGTTTTTTTAGTAAATCTTCAACAGTAGCTGCCATGGCTAACGCAGCTCCTCTGATAAGGTCAGGGTGGAAGAAAAGTGAAGACTGTCAGTGGGCTGGCTGGACCATTTACAGCACATGAAATCACCAGTGACCAGCGTATGATGGGTGAAGCCATACCATGAAGCAAGCAGTCAAAGTCTTCAGCTTGCTTCAGGTAATTCCAGGGAAAAAAGATGTTTTCCATGACAACAAGAGACATTGCAAAACGACAGATGCACTACACAAGTGGAAAAATCCTTCCTCCTAAGCCAGAGTCCACTCCAGTCAGGTGGGTAGCGCCCCACTTTCCTCACCCACTGTCCTCCACTTTAATGTGTGAGTCTCATATGACAACCAGGACTTCGGTTTGCTCTAAGCCATGTGAGCAACAGTTCCCTTCCAGTATTTTCCACCTTTTTCTGTAAGAAGCAGAAGGGAGGGAACATGCAGGTCGGCTTGGGCTGCCATCCAGCTTGGCTCTGTCCCGAGAGTTTGTGTGTACCAGGGTGGCTTCTTGTTTCATTTTCAAGGGTACCCATGGCCCACATCACCAGCTGCTTTTCCTTACAGGAGACCAGGTCCTTGGTAATTAAATCGAGACATTTGGCAGCTCACACACTTGGTGGGGTGAATCCCTCCTGTCTCCTTTGGTGTGGCATCACCAGTCCAGCTCTCTTTCCCTGATTTCCCTCTAAATGCATCACCTAACATGGTGGTCTGCCTCATTAGGTGTGATAAATTCTCCTGAGGAACACCTGAATAATGAACAGGCAGTTTCCAATAGCTGGTCCCTTCCTCCTCCTCACAAAGGTGAGGAGATGTGCTGGACACAGGCTACCCCTGGACCATCCCTGGTACCTGCACAACGAGAACAAATCTGGAGTCTCTCGAACTGAGTGAATTGATCGGGATTTAAGGACGGCACTTTGACAACTGAACTTGCAATAGCCACCCCGTTCCAGGAGATGTTGCTGTGCTTTCAGCTAAAGGCCTGGAGGAGATGCATACAAAGCATGGGAATTGCAAAGAATCAGGGGAAAAAACTGTAAGTGCTCTTGGAGCAAGTAGCGTTAGAGGGTGTGTGAGCATGGGTAAAAGCATTGTTTGGGGCAGTTCTGCATTTTACAGGCTGCGAAGTGGAGACGTAGGAGGCCTCTAGCAAAAAGCAGACTGGTGGTAGTGTCAAGGATTAGGCCCCTGTTTCCAGACATCTCTCATGCCTCAGACCTCAGACTGTGTTGCCTCTTCATACTTTCTGGTCTGATGCCACGCAGAAGACTGGACACTGCTTTGAATAAAAATTCAATTCTCCTCAATTGGCTTTTGACCAACAGTTAGGAAAAACCTCACAAGCTTTCTAGCCTACCTCATGGCCAGTTAAACACAACCCTCTAGAAAACAAGACAACAGGAGATATATACACTACTTCTAAGCTTTTAAACAAGAGGCTGGATCATAATTTCTCCAAGGCTAGGAGCAAAGTCCCCAGCAGCACCAGAGAAGAGACAGGACTCCAGTACAGTGTGACTGGGGAATCACTGACATGCCCAGATGTCCTGGTTTAACTGGGTCTGTCATGGCATGCCAGCAAGATTAGTCAGCACGCTGCTTTGGGCTTTGCTTGGGGCAGAGGGTTTGTGCTGTCTTCTGTGACCCCCACCCAGGCTGCAGCCCTGGGAATAAGCTTGCTCCCAGCAGGAGCTGAGTACAGTCAACTCTTTCCATGGTCATTACCCATGCTTGGGGTCACCCTGCATGACCCAGCCTCAGGGGCCTGCCTCCTACATTTGTTTGTAAAGATTGGCCACCCTACAAGTGGAAATAAGGACAACCAGAGGAAACAGGAGCATGCAAAGTTGCTTTGTTCCCATGTCTACTCTACAAGCACAGAAGGAGCTGCAGCATTGTGTTGTCAACACCCGAGAAGACTTGCAGACCAGGGAACACTGGCAGCTCACCTTGGCTCTGTTGGCACTCAGGAGCATTTCAGTGACCCATTTGCTGTTGGGTTGCTCTCCTGTATCCTCTCTGTCCACCGCAGCATCGCTGACTCTTCTTCCTTCCAAGAGGGTGCAGGACATTGTCTGCAGACCTGTTGCTGGTGAGGAGCAGTGCTAGAGCTCAGCATTGTTGTAGGTGCTGTCTTCAACCCAGACACACAATCTGGTTGGTAGAGCCATTCCCCTGAGCCATAGCATCATCCAACATGAGCCATGAAAGCCAAAATCCCTTTGAGAGCAACTAAAACGTTGTTTGGGGTAATTAAGCTTTTCTGGGTGACTTCTACTCCCTGCCCCAAGGAGATCGCTATCTTATTGTGGGACAAGCACAGATGCTAACAGCAGAAGTTAAGAAAAGACAGATGATGATAACAGACATGGACTCATGGGTTGCTCAGAGGGTTGAGTCAGCATTCATTTGCCCACAGGGTAGGGGATGGGTATAATGAAATAGCTGTTTGAGAAGCCAGCTGCACTCCAACGCCTAATCACTTCTAAATTCCACTTAATTTGCACTGTTCAGAGGCAAGCAAAATTCACACAGGGTTTTCCCAGGTAAAGAGGGATCTAGGCTGTCTGGTTCTTATTCATCCAACCACTTGCGAGCAAAGTTATACACATGTCCAGGGTCATCCAAGTACTTGAGGCACACATTGAACATTCCTATTGTTAGACTGGATCTGAGTGGACGATGACTAACGCAGAAAAGCCAGTAGTGTCTAGACACAAGTCTGATACCAGCAGTTCTTTAGTCATGCTCAAGACTCTGCCGCAGAGCTGAAGCGATGTGTCAGGGGTACAAGATCCTGCTTTGTGCCCAATATAATTGCCAGTTGCAGATGGGAGAGACTGCTTAAAATCTCTGGGCACCTTCATGCTTCGCATCGAGCTTTGATCCCCAAACGGAAAGCACTCCTCAAGATGTAGCCTTGCTGCTGCTGCCTCTCTAGCCAGCCCTTAACCTTCTGGTTTTACTAACAATATGTCAAGAATAGACTAGAAACGTGACTAGGATATATCAAAAATAATGGAGAGTAATGAGAAAAGTGCTCACGACTGGTCACCAGGCCCTGGTCTGTGGTCTGTGCCTCTGAGTAGCACAGGTGAAGCCAGAGAAATAACAGAACCCCCCAACCCCGCAAAGGCTGGAGAAGGGTTTCTGCGGGCACACAGCTGGATCGGCCAGGCTTGGCCAAGGTGCAGCCTAGCACCAGCCCCACTCAATATGAATCTTTCTGATAAAATTAGAAAAATCCCTGCCTCCCAGGCCTTGGCTCCATGTTCAGAAAGAGCCACCATAGCTACATAAAACAGTACCGATTTTTACGCTTTCGCACGAACCTTCCCAAACTGCACCAATCCAGGTTACGGTGCTGGGAAAAGGCTACCACACTCCTCCGAATGAACCCGACATCTGGTTACTGAACCCAGAACGGAGGTTAGTGTCACAGACACAGCCCTCCCTGTGTGTGATTTGCTCTCCCGAGCGCTGCGCTGGGCATCTTCCATCACTTTGGTTTCCTCCCTCCATCCTTTAACACCACACCAAGAGACCACTGTCAATCTGCTCCCCTGCGCTGAGTTGCAACGGGGATTGATTTGGGCAGAGGGATGTTCAGACCCTCCACTGTGTCCTTCAACATTGCAATGCCCATAACTGGAATGGCTCTGCTTGAAAACACCTTTCCAACCTGCTGATGTCTCTTCTTTGCATGCACACGGGCATCTATAGGCAGAAGAGGTACTTTTATCCTTCCTTCGTGATTAAACGAAGCCATTCATGCAAAAGCATTCACTGTTGTGTGCATACAGGGCTTTGCAGATGTGGATATCCTTGCACCACCGGCATACAGTGGAGGCCTGAAGCAGATCTGAGTTTGCAGCAGTCTGGCCCACAACATTTCACTTGCATGACAAAACCAGAGTTGAGCATCAAGTGTTAAGTTTAGATCCCAACGTCAAAGGTTTCAAATTAGAAGCACAGACAAAAGGGAAACCAGCTCTACCTCGCAGCAAACTCCTGTCTCGCTCCTTGAGACTCTCTAATTGCTACTATTTTTAATCGCATATTTATACCGCAGACTATCTCTTTCCCTTTAAGGAGACAGGAGTGAAATTAGCTTATAATATTTCTACATCTTTTCATGGAGGTGTTGAAGTAACTGCCTGCTCATTTTTACTTTTTTAAAATGTATTTTAGGAGAGCAAAAAAAGGACTTGATAAATACCAGAGAAAAGAAAAGTCTGTGTCTCTTCCCAGCTGGTAGATCTCAGTGTGGGTAAGCAAAGGAGCCCAGCTTGCAAGGCGGGAATCAGACTCAAGGTCCTGAACCACATGAGCCCATAGCCTCTTCTTTTCAATTCTTGGTAGCTTTGTTTTCAAGCCCTGCTTTTGTCCAAGTTCTGGGGGCTCTTCCAAATCATACTGGCCTCATATTTAGATTTATTAAGGTTATACCCAAGAACATGTATCTGCAATGTGTTACGATACACTGGATTTAATGTAAAGCCTTCAACTTCTACATAATGCAAGAAAAAATAATTTAATGTAACAGTGCCACCTCATCTGCTCTCCAACACCACACCCCAGGCTTCTCCCTGCTCCCTTTAGAAATGAAAGAATTCTTGCTAGTTCTAAATTTTAAATTTCAGTGAGTTTTAGTACCATGGTGCTATTGAGCAGCTTCTTCAATGAACAAAGTCCCCGAGCTTCCAGGTCCACTACAGCCAGCCGGGGGCTGGCAAACCCCCCTCGGGAGGACAGGTCTGCTCCCTCGGCCCTGCCTTGCAGCACGTGGCAGAAGCAGCGAGTTGCTCGTTGCAATCCTTCACGCTACGAGGCCAGTTTTCCTGGAGTGAGGACACAGAGGTTCATCCCTCAAAGCTGCTCAGAGCCGATGTCCCCTTCTGATCCGTGGGGACGCAGACGACCTTTCCTTGTTTAAGACAGTGCTGAATCAACCCTCTTTTTTGGCTTTCACACAAGTCTCTTAACATTAGGTTAGAAATCCCCTCCTACCATAAGATATCACAGGTGTAGACAGAAATGCGATCAAATGAAAAAGTAATTAATCTTCAGTTCAGTAAGAACTGCTGCTAGTGATGTGAAGAGACCCTCGGTTTGCTTTGACAATCAGTCCAGAAAGATATAAAGATATCAGATATAGATACATTAGATATAAATGAATAGGAGATAAACCATCTAAGTGAGTTTAAAGCTGTAAAGAATCGAAACTGAGGCACTGGCAGGCTGAAACCTTGATTTGGCTAAGCCCAGCAGACCCCACCGTGTCACATTTATCTGACTTATGACTGATAAACATGGATAAAAATGTTTTTATCAACTAAGGTATCACTGCTGCTGCTGCTGCAAAAAAAATCCTTTATTGCCCAGAAGGTTCCTGTTAGAGCCTGTGACCAGCTGTAATATTGACTTTCGGAGTCTAAGCTTACAGAGCTGTTGGGAAACTCAGAGCAGCCTCCACCCAGCAGGAGAGTTCAATGGGGAATTACAGCCCTTGACAGAGTTGCTAAACCAGCTGCAGAGCAGCTCGGGTTTAAATCAGCCTGGTACTTCCAGGTCAGGTTTTTTGTTGAGAAAGCTAGGACAAGTTTTCCTGTACTTGGAAGTTCAAGGATGAAGGTGAGGCAAGAGAGGTGGTACTGCTTCTTTCAGACTTGCAAAAGCTGTACTCTTTTAGGCCATACCATTACCTTCCAGGTCTTCACCTACCAAATCTTCAAGGTGCAATGAGGAAGACGGAGGGGGAAGAAAGCAAGGCAGGTAGAGTACCCTGCCTCTCATAACCCTAAGTGAATGAGGGAGGAATGAAAAAGAAAGAGGGGAAAATCCCACCCTAACACTCTCACTTCCAAATTTAAATTTTGTTCAAAGAAAAATCCAGAATACTCTAGTTTCAACCATTTTTTCCACCAGCTGTAAACTTTGTTCAATCCTTTTTAAGTTGGCTTATTGCGCTGGAGACCCCCACTACATTTGGGAGGGCAGGGGGAGAAAAAAGGAAGGAACCTATTCAAACGGATGTTTTAAGGATAAAACACTTTCTGGGGGTGGCCTTTTTTGGGAATTGGCTAAGGCAGGCGGACAAGATATCCAGTGTAACCACCTGTAGCAATGTAGAGCAAATCACAGAATCACAGAACGTTAGGGGTTGGCAGGGACCTCTGTGGGTCACCCAGTCCAAGCCCCTGCTGAAGCAGGGTCACCCAGAGAAGGCTGCACAGGACTGCATCCAGGCGGGTCTTGAAGATCTCCAGAGAAGGAGACTCCACAACCTCCCTGGGCAGCCTGGGCCAGGGCTCCGTCACCCTCAGAGTGAAATGGAGAAATGTGCTTGGTTTTATTTATTTTGTTTTGGTTCTTTAATGCGTTTTAGGATCAGCACTTCAGGAAATAAACGTCAGAGGCATTATTTGGATACCATCAAGCCGTGCTGCCCAGAAATGTGGACTTGCTCTGATTTTCTCAAGGAGCAAAGCAAGTCTGAGCCTCATTCCCCCTGAGCAGTGGGCAGTCTGGAACCAACGGGCAAAGCATTATTTGTGTTGTAGATCAGAACGTCAAGAAACAGCTACAGAAGCTACCAGCCACAGAAGCCACTTGGCAGCCACCAAGAGGAGGATGAACTTCAGAATAACAAAAACTGAACAGAAAAAAAATCGCCCTGAGGTGTAAGAAACCCTACAAAACAAACACCAAAACCCAGAGAAAACCTTACCCCAACAAAAGCCTGCCTGTATAAACAATTCACAAATGGCCAAAAAAGCATAACAGAGAACCACCCACTTCCCTCAACTGCCAGAAATGGAGGGGAAAGACAACAACAACAAAGCCAACAGCCATCTAAACAAACTGCCCAAACCCAGAAACAATAACCCCACCCTCCCAACCTGCTGAAAAGACCAACAGCAGTAATGTTCCCCACTGAAAAATTGTCCAGTAAAAGAAAAAAAGACGACAAAAAAGAAGACAGAAGCCAAACAATAGTTTGTTGGTTTCTTGGAAATATTTATGAACAATATTCAGAGGAAATGTTCTCAAGTGGAAGTCACATAACCGAGTACAGAGACAAGGCAGAGATGGGAAAACAGATGGAACTGGCTCTCCAGAGAGGAATTCTGACGCCTGATGAGTCCAAAGTCATCAGTTCATTCCCATCACGCACATACATCAAGCTTCTGACAAAGAACAACCTTGTACCTTAGCTACTGACACTCCTGATGAGATACTTTAGCTGGCAAGAGTTTGATTTATTAACTCCAGAGCTGACTGATGCCAGTAAAGTTAAGGTAATCCAGTTTTCAGAGAATTTTCCAACCCATTTACTTTTTTATTTGAATATTGCAAATGTTCTTTAACTAAATACCCATAGGATGGTTTGCTGTTAATGGTCCTTTCATTTATTTGCTTACAGGTGAGATTTTTGCACCAGAGGGGACCATTCACACACAAACAGACCACAAAGCCGGTATAGATAAGTTAGAATAAAATAATGCAATAGTTACGACTTCTGGACCACAAAAAGGTAGATGGCTCTGTAATTCGGGATCCATTTGAAGAAAATGTAATTAAGCACTGGGGTCATATTATGATTTTAGTATTGTGTTGCTCTAATGTTCTGTTTGACCACAGGTGGGAAATAATTGTTTGACTCTTTAGAGGGTATCACAAACAGAGCATCCCTTCACGCATACATCAAAGACACCTTCTATGTTCCTAATCAATACTGACATTAAAAACCTCACTGGGAGCCTCTGAACAAACAGAGTCCTTACACCAAAAGCCTACAGGGCAAATGAGTCCACTAGGAATAAAACATCTGCCTCAAACGGCTCTCTGAAGTCTGTATCGACACCCATACAGCTTTCCATGTATTAGTAATTAGCGGCGCTGTTCACCATCTGCATAAAAATTTATTTGGAGGCCTAATCAGCATCTTTAATACATGCAGCCATCTCTTCAGATGGAATTTCGGAGGCCGAGGTGACAAGTGGCTCATGTTTTGCAGTCCCTATGGCACAGCACAGTTGCCCAGGCTGTGCAGCTGGGACATCCAGCGTGGTTTTCACACCAAACATGGGCAGCACAGTGTTTTGTTACACAAACACAGGTCTGAGCTCTCTCTGAAATGATTTGTGCGCAGCAGGTAGAAATAAAGCTGAGATTGTTCTCGGGCATCTCTAATTTCTGTGCCAGCAAAGCAAAGGTCCAGTAATGAATAGTCAGCGTCTGATGGCATCCTTCTAGCTCTGCTCAGCGCATACACGGGAAACATCTATTTCTGCAACTGGATCTGAAAGACCTGGCTATTTTTTCTTAAAAGCCAGCTTCAGACGGGCCCCATCAGGGCTGGAGCTCACTGCCCCAAGGATGGCTCAGCGTCCCCCTGCAAGCAGAAGTGAGATGAGATGGTTCATAGGACACCACCACACGTAAAACAATGATTTCCCAATCTGAAAGAGTCGCTTAAGGGATATCCAAGCTTGTGCCACGTGAATTTGAAGACTTGTTTACAACTAGTAAACCCAGTGCCTAGGCAGACCTGTGGACATTTATAACCTGTGTCACCAGGCTATGCAAGCCCTGTCCAAGTGCGGGGACACAGCAAGCCCTGCTCGGCAGAACAGGCTGTCCTCTGCCCTTCGCAGCCTGTTGTCCAGGTCCTTAATCAGAGCATGACATCATTGCTTTGCCCTACTCTAGATTTATCTTTAGCAGAAGAATAGCGTGATTGCATTGGTCACAAATGCATCAAGACAAACGTGCTGTTTATCATCAGAAATACTTGATTCAGGACTTACTGCCTCATGAACGTCACACGATCTCCAAGGAAATTCACAGAAATTCCAGGCAAGTCTCTGCGGCCCCCCCATACGCAGCCAGCCAGCATTTATTAGTTTTAGGAGTCATTTAAAAGTTCTGCATGAATAAAACCTTCCAATTTTAAGTACATTTCGAATATACTATGGGTTTGATATCCTGCATTAAGTTTCTAGGAGACATTCCCACTATGCTAATAATCTATTATCACAAAGTAATTCATTTTTCAGTCACAATTTACAGTACTATTGAGTCTCTTACAGCATTTTTTCTTTTTTTACCTTCACCAACTGTTTAAGCCAAGGAATAAAGAAAGGTCAAAAGAAACTAAGCAACTTGCTGAAGGTCCCTTAAAAAACAAAAGGTAACAAAACCCAGGTGTCTCCACACTGGCTCAGCACTCTTATAAACATAGATTCATTTTACAACCCTTCAAAGGTCAAAGACAGAAAGAGGTTGCGAAGAAAAAATTAAAATATACATACACAGAATACTTTGCATACCAAACCTAGAGATATGTAGACATTTAAAAAGCCTGAATAAAAGCAATATCACTTGTTGACCATCAGAAACTGAGCAATAAGCTGTGACTCCACGGAGGGAAGTAGCACCAGACCTCCCTTGTCTCCAAATCCCACGCTGAAGGACCAAGCCTGATGGGGGGAGGAATAGACCATGACCTCAACAGATTTCCAGTCCCCCCCAAAACAGACCCTCCTCCAACTCTGATTTCCACTAGTGTAGCACCTCTACTATCTGCCTTGCAATTTGAGCGTTGGGAGGTTTAGCGCTTTACTGGGACTACACCTTGCATTAGGTAAAACCACCAGCCATGCTTCTCACCACCTGGGATGAGATAGGAGCTGTTTCGCTACATTGCGCAAGTGAACAGGGCTGTCACAAATTATGATTATTATTTTAAGCTGGAAGAAGTTAGGATCTTCCAGCACCGAAAGTGGGGTGGTCTTTGAAATAAAGTCCTGAGCAGATGGTAAAAATATATGTTTTGTTTTCTTAATGTCAGCAGGATAATGTCACAGGAGAACACTTAATTTTATTTCTTTCTCGCTCATACTCACCTATGGGAAAGGTCTGCCTTCCCACTGGAGAGTCAAAATTTTTCATTTGAAGAAGTAGAAATGATAGCTGCAAGTCCATTTTGGATTCCAGTTTGCTCCGTTAACCTCATGTCGATTACTGTGGGGTTTCTTAAAACTTGACTGCACATAGATGTTTCCTGGTGTATTTCTACCTCTAACCTCAAGTATGGACTATTTCAGTGCTGAAGCATTTAACAGTTGTCTACATTGGGTAAAAATGTACTAGAAAACATCTTTATGAACACCAGTCCTTACTACTTTCTAATCTTCAGCTCCTCCAGTGCCATCACAGCCAGTTACAGCTCTGTTAGATTCCCATTGCCAGCTCTCCACCTCCTTTCCAGAGGTGAAACCATGGGACAGCTTCAGCATTCACTCCCCTAAGAGGTGACTAACAGGCACATTTCATTTCTCCCCAAAAGAGCTCAGAGTGATCATGTTTCAAGAAACACATTGCATACACAGATCTGTGCCATTTTAGATGCCCCCAGAGCATTTGATATCATACAAGCGTTGAGAGGAAAAAAAACCACCCACATCTTGAGCAGTATCAAAACCATTCTTCATGATGAGTTGCACAAACGTGACTCCCACTGATGCTCGAGCAGGAAGTCTCAAGCACCACAGGCTAAACATTGGCCAGATGAGCCATTATCAGCGAGCAAGGAACCCCAGCACCTCTGAAACCATCTTAATGATCGTCCTCTTATTGAAGAAGCTGTCTTCTTACAGAAATGAGAAGTTTGGCTCCTTTACTGAGGAAAAACAAGCAAAGAAACAAACCTCCTCCAAAACCAGAAAACAAAAAACAGACCCCACTTTTGAATCAGAAATCAACTGTAACTACACTGGAGAGAACTTGGGCAGTATAAATGTCCCTGCTCATCCCAAAGGTCCTGAAGATGCCTGTGAAGCAGCCAGGCACATGAGCAGAGGCAATGAAGGAAAGGCAGAGCACTTTTAAGAGTCAGTAACCAATGACTCAGCCTGCTGTCTGACTACAGCAGCTCAAGAGCTCTGGATATCCAAGAGTCCAGCCTCCACCGTAGCAAATGAGAGCTGGGAGAGCTTTCATCCCAGATAATGTGCCCTACCTGAATCTCCTGAGTCCTCATGAAGCTCATACAATTTTATTTTAAACTTTCTAGCACTTCAGGACAGGCTAACAGAGCATCCATTCTTCTTCCTCACCTCCTTGTCCTTTCTCTGTCTCTTCTCATGCTTGCCCTGAGCAGGAATGGAACATCTCCCACTTGAAGGAGCACCTCCAGCCACGCTGAATGCGTGCTGTCAGCAACAATGGGAGGTCAGTGCACAAAGCCATTACAGCTGCTTGAGTCAGCGCTTGGCTTTCCAGATGAAAGCTTCCCTCAGGCACTAATCCTGCACCTCTTGGCTGCTCACAACCCCACAGCCCAGCGATGATGCTGTTGTCACACACCACCTTTACTTAATCCTTCCCGAAAGGTGCCTGAAAATTTGGAGAGCAGGCAATGTGCTGCCATGCTGAGTTTTTACAAGCCCTGAGCTGCAACACCCAGGCCAGCTCTGGAAGAGGTGGCACTCCCAATCCTCACACCCTGATCCTCTTCCTAAGGCTATTTCAGCACTGTGGAATGCTAAAGCTGAATGCTGGGGGTGTTTACCTCTGGGAAAAGGTAAATGCAGCTCCTGGTCTTTGGCAACATGACTGCTGCATTGGACGGTTAAGCCCGATGAGCCTTTGGTGCAGAGATGCAGTTCTGTTTTAGAGACAGCTGTCCTCATCCCACCAGGTTCTCCTAGCAGGGATGTGCCCCAGAAAGGGACATTCAGTTTGGACAGATAAACAGTAACGGTTGCCAGCAGGAAAGATTAACTGTTAAGGTGAAAAGGTTGTCAGCAAAGCTGTACTGAATGTTTTCGGTGAAACCTGAGACTCGGGGACTGACCTCCAAACCCAGGTGAGCACAGGGGAAGCACAGCTCACATTGGTTTGAAGATGCACCATTTCTTTGCAAACAGGGACCTGGTTTCAAGAGAGCAGCTTTGAAACAAAACACTTAGTAGCAAGTGAGAGTCACTTTAAAGCAGGTGAATTGTCGGATAGTTAAATGCAACTGTGGCAGCTGATGAACTTGATCCAACATCAGGTCTAGACAAGTACAACATAGCTTCTCCAGCAGGCACTTGGCAACCCAAAATTTTCCACAATTAAGGACTTTACTGTGTTCAGCTCCGGGGCCCTCGCCATAAGAAGGACATAGACCTGCTCAAGCGGGTCCAGAGGAGGCCCCAGCAATGATCCAAGGGCTAGAACCCCTCTGCTGTGAAGAAAGGCTGGGAGAGCTGTGGCTGTTCAGCCTGGGGAAGAGAAGGCTGCGGGGAGACCTTGTTGAAGCCTCCCAGTACCTGAAGGGGCCTACAAGAGAGCTGGAAAGGGAATTTTGGGAAGGGCATGGAGTGATAGGACAAGGGGTAATGGCTTTAAACTGAAAGAGGGTAGATTTAAATTAGATATTAGAAAGAAATTATTCACTCTGAGTGTGGTGAGGCCCTGGCCCAGGTTGCCCAGAGAAGCTGTGGCTGCCCCCTCCCTGGCAGTGCTCAAGGCCAGGTTGGACAGGGCTTGGAGCACTCTGGTCTAGTGGAAGATGTCCCTGCCCACAGCTAGGGGGGCAGAACGAGATTTTTTTTTAAGGTCCCTTCCAACCCAAACCATTCTGTGAGTCTATGATTCTCTGAACTTTAAGGACAGTGTTTCACAGAAATGGATGAACTTTGAATAAATTCTTCCACTCTTGTTGTCTTCCAGGGTGAAAGGGAGAACACAAGCCAGGTAGCTGTTGGTTTCTGTTAAGAAACTTTACTACATTTGAAGTTTTGGGTCCTCTATGTTTGCTGGCACCTGCTTTTCTGCGATACAGCTGATCCAACACCTGAACACCACAGCAAAGCACAGTCCCTGGGCACTTGCACTCGGTGTGCTTGCCACCATGCTTCTGGCAGCGTGAAGAGATCAGTCCAAAGTATTAGGTTTGGGGACCGGAGAAGAGAAGGATAAATGGAAACACATGCAGCATTATTCACATGGCTAAAATGTACCCGGAAGTTTCTCATGACTTGCATGCTTGCCTTCCTTTATATATCTATAATTTTTAAATAAAGCCTGGCAGCAGTTCAGAGCTAGGATTAAAATAGCTGCTTCGTGTCATCCCAAAGCAAGAGCAGAGGACACCTCCATGCTTTGCCAGCCACTCTGCCCCTGCTGCCGGCACAGACTGCGCGAGGTCTGGCTCCTCCTGAACAAGCAGGAGGCAAGACACCTCGTTTTTCACAGCAGTTATTCAGACACATTGATGCAGCTATTCCCTCTGATGTGCTTTGGAAAGCTCAGTTTAGGAGGTTTTGTAAAACTGGCTACTGGTTCCTAACATCAGTGCTGATAACCTGCAGTACACACACACCCCCTCGTAAGGAGAAGGTCCATGTTAGGTGGTAGCATTAGACTGTAAGAGCGTTCAGTTCACCCCAGAAACATTAAGAAATCTGTAGTTAAAGATCAGCTGCTATAAGGCTGCTATTGCAAGAGAATTTGGCTTTTCATTTAGAAGTAGATTTCTTTCCCCAATCATGAGGGCCTGAGTGTTTGAGAACAAGAACTCAACGTTCAGAAGCCAGTGAGCAAATACAGACCCTGAGGTTTCTTTGTATCTAAAAAAAAAAATTATGACTGAGGCCTGACTCATGATTTTCAAATTCTTGGAGGTAGCAAACTTCGTAATTCTGTAGTCTCTTGTGGACTGGGACTTTCATGAGTCTCTTTGCGCACAGCTGAAAGAAGTTGCACGCAAGCCTTTCAACCCCACAGCCACACTACATGGAACTCTCATTGAATGTGGTCCAGGAAAAGCTGGTCTGTGACTTCTACAGGAGATATTCATGAATAATACATCTAGCTGTTTGCAGCAAATTCAAATCTCTAATGAAAAGCAAAGGCATATTCCCAGTTTGAGCTCTGCTGATCATCAGGTCAGACCCCAGCGACGCAAACCCACGCTCAGGAGCGGAAGATAGACCTTCAGCCCGCCTTGGCCTGAAGCACACAGAAAGCCAAAAGCTTTAACGTGCCACTTCACTTATTAAAAGAGTGATTTATACATATTGGCTGATGTGACTGGATACCATCTTTCAGTACCATCACAGCACAGTATGCTCCGTACTCTGTGTGTGATGCTTCCGCACCACTCCGAACACCCAAGGTCGCTCCGTGCGTGAGCGACAGGAGTCGGGAGGAGGTTCAGACCCACCTCCATGCTGGGCTGGGAGCAGCTGTGCCTCCAGGACTCCCCACACCCTGAGCCACGTGCTGTGGTCGCGGGACAAACCCCACCAGCCTCGTGGCGTGGTCCCAGAAGCAGGGGCTCACCCACGTTGTACAGTGCCAACATCATGGAGCAGACCGGGTCTAGGGGGGTTACTTTCTCAGGAGAGAAAGCAAGAAGCAGGGTCGATAGGTTTGCTTTGCAGTGGGTATCGCATTCATTGTTACAATTCCTGCTGGGGGCTGTCTCCTTCTCCCACAGCCCCGGCCCTCTCCAGAGCACAGCATGCTGCACCTGCAAGCTGATAAGACCACTTTATGATCTATGGCAGTTGGTTTTAATTAACACTGCCTCCTCTGCATCCCTGCTAGCCTTGTGCAGGCAGGAACACAAGTGATTTCATCTCCTCTGATCCACCAGATGCCAAGCTCACAATTACACTCTGCCATTAATAAGCAAGTTGCTCCCACTGCTCCCGCCGACTCAAGCAGAGCCGGAAGCAGAGAACTAAGGAGAAGATACACAGCGACAGCAAACTAACCCTCCACTTCACAACACCGACTCAGCAGAGAACCAACCGAGCGAGTTACCTTCACACCTCCCATGCTGAGAACTCCCGGCAGGCAGCAGCAGAGGACACTGAGCAGCCCACACAGCCACACACTCACAGTCCCCTTCAAGGTGGCAGACAGCTCACAGACCTTTGACCTGACCAGACAGCTCCCAGTCAGGCAGCGTCTCTTACTTATGGGACTCCATCTTTGATTCCCACTGGCACCACCTGTGTGGGGTGGGTGTGGGTTAGGGGTCCAGTTAGTCACACCTGGAGTCACACCTGAGTGAGCCGCCCCTCCCCAGCTGGGACTGAGGACATTAACAGGCCTCGGCTGCCCTGACCACCACACCCCGGCCCACACAGCGGCCTGTCTGGAAGCCCCAGGCCACGGCCAAGCTCTGTCAGGGCTGTGCTCCTGCCTCGCTACCTGCCCCTCTGCACCGACCTCAGCCTGGGCCTGCCGCTACGGGTGACCGCGGGGCTTTGGGGCCCGCTGCTGCGCTCTCCGGGCCTTGCTGCCTTGCACGGGGACAGGCCTCAGCCCCCAGCCCGTGCCCTCGCCCTCTCCCGGGGCAGCCTCCTGCCGTTCCGAGGCTGTCCCAAGCCCTGAGCTGAGCAGGGGGCAGCCTGTGGCCCCCAGCAGCTCCCTGGGCCTCGGGTGATCGCCCAGGCCCATGGGCAGGTGAGCGTGGGGTCCCAGCTGGTGCTGGCTCGGGGCT
>Ga0065711_1029588_pt1 | contig 35600 bp, 11 predicted proteins | sample Hoacrofraction12_FD_59098 | JGI IMG/M metagenome (GOLD analysis project Ga0065711, IMG submission 59098) | Hoatzin crop microbial communities from Cojedes, Venezuela - Epithelial fraction 12 v2 (version 2) | ecosystem: Host-associated > Birds > Digestive system > Esophagus > Crop | place... | reverse complement strand
GCTAGAACAAGCTTTTTTTTTTTTTTTTTTTTGTTAATGAAACGATGTTAGACCGACAGGTTCTTTATTACTGATGAAAGCTATTTGGAACGATAGAAAGGTATCCTACAGTACACTTCTGATTTTTCTGGGAATGAACTTGCGAAAATAAAGTAAGATGAAATGGAGTTTATAGTGACCTTTATCTGCATTGTTAAAAATTATTATTCTTTTTATTTCTGTAACCTGAAACAAAAGTACTTGGAATTTTCTGAGTGAAACTACTAAAAATACCCATAATTTCTTCTGTTCTACTGGAAAGAGAGAATCATTTTTCTTTCTGAGTACCATCGAAAGTGTGGCTGTCCACACAGTCCCTGTCAAGAAATAATATGGATGATCTAAGAGAAAGAAAAGCAAATCAGGAAACTGCCTGCAGAGATAAGAGGGAGAAGGATTTAAAAGGATAGTGTTTCCATAAATCAAGGCAATCGGTGACAGCTCTAAAGTAAGGGTCAAAAACATTGTGAGAGGTGTCACTTGGATAAGAAGTTAATCCAAGTTTCCATCTCTCTGCCTTTAGTGCTTGTTCAAGTGGAAGTTAAAGATCCCACGGCATTATTTCAGGATCACAAGAGATTGATATCCTGCCCAAATTCTCTCTTTCAGGATCACCAGAGAGCTCTGCACCAGTATCAATACACACAGATTTATGTGATTGCTATAAACAAAGGAACACATTTGTCTACATACCTTTGCTACAGTTTATTCAAATTGTTTGCATAGCAGCGGAGAATGTTCAATCAGCAGAAGAGTGCTGAGTAGTGTACATTGCAAAACCCATTAGGATGGATTTGTAATGAGAAAAGACAGGGAAAAAAAATTAAAACTCTCTAACACAGAGGATTCCAAGAAAGCAGGAAAACTGGGTATCAGAGCGTCCCAATACCAACTGAACCAAGTAAGAGGTTTTGTACAAATTTCACAAGATTTCCTTAGATGCATGGTATATGGAATTCTGTTGCTACGTCACGATAGAAATTAAAGTTTTCCACCTCAGAAAGAAAATTGCATGTACACCATTCCCTTTGGAGTCCAAAATGAAAGAGCTGAAATGTCAATATTATGATTTAAGGACTCAGATTTTGCATTGCCTTATGTAGAGTAGCCTTTAGTTACAGAGACATCCTTTAACGCAGGATTATTTTCTTGCAAATAAATTAATCATCTGGTAGGTTTCGAAATGTGAAGTATATAAGGTAATTGGCCTGACGAGGAGGGAAATGGTGCTTGTGTTTCAGTGAAGCAGAAGTCAAACAAACTGCTACTCCCACAACGTATCATCAACGGCAAAGGTAGGAGCTCTGACTTAAAAAAGTAAAAAACCATCTCTTTAAACTGATCTGCAGCAAGCAAAGCTCTAGTTTGGGTATGATTCTATCCTGATTCATCCTTCCTTAAGTTTCCTGGAAGTTGGTTGAGTTGCTAAAGAGCTTTCAGGAGTAAGAAATCGATCAAGTGAGCTAACTTTGAAAGTAGATAAAAATGATTCCATATTACTTTCTTCTTTAAAAAAAGAAAAATATGTTATTATTACTTACATAAACAATTTTAGCAGATATACACAAATTAGCTAGTGAAGCGTGGTGCTTAGGAATAGGAAGCTGAAGGCAGTGCTAATATGATTTCATTTCTGTAATGTCGCTATGAGTCTTACCCTTCTATCTTCATTATCCGAATGGAAAAAGGAGAAAAAAAAAAGGTCAGGGAAATGACATTTTTCAGCAAAAAGGAAATTAACTTGACGGCACTTAGCAACTGGAAAAATTGAAAATTCTGAGTCTGATTTTCCTCTTACACCAGTTTTACACCAGTAGAACTAACTTCATGGGATCAGGCTGTTGGATAAATCTCAAGGCATGCTTCCCGGAATGATGATGAAGTGGAAAGGAGTTTCTTTAGGTGGCTGAGTTCCTGTCTAAATGACTATTGGAGTGCTAGAGAATTTTCTCTAGATTTAGTGTAGGTAATGTACAGTCTTGCATAGAAGCCTTTATAATTCAAATCTAAATATAATAAATTTTTTGGAAGACCCCTTTGGCCTCCAGTAAATTAATTCTGACATGTCCCAATGGAGTGAAAGCAATTCTTTCTAAAGGGAACAATATTGCAGGTGGAAGGAGGAATTTAAGTGGCTGCTCTAAGGGAACACACAAGCTGCAGAGGTTACAATAGGGGAAAAAGCCATGTATGCCAATTCACACAATCCCTAGGGTGGCAACAAGAAGGCTTGCATCTGTGTGAGACTATTCCAGTTTTAAATTGAAACACATGTGTTAGTGAGTTTGAAGCAAAGTGACAGTATCTTTTTAATAAAACTAGAAATTATGAGCAGTGGGAATGTCATGACCCTACAGAGCACTAGTGTATAATCCATTTATCGAGATAACAATCAAGGAAGGATCAATAACATAGAAACAGTGGGGTTTCTTCCTAGGTAACAACTAAATAAAAGGGAAAAAAGACTTCCTGATTGATGCTTCAGCAATCGCCCAGATTGTGGTAACTGTCTTTGCTTTGATAGCTAATTTCTGGAGGATGCCGAGATGTTGCTTTTCTGAAAAGGTGTTGAGGTAACAGAAAGGCTTAAACAACTGAGAAGAGTTCAGCTGCAGTCATGACAACTAAATGCAGATTCAATTCTCTAACTAATCTATGATTTCTTACAGTGATGAAGGTGTCAGGATTAATTCAGCAAGATAGCAGAAAACAGTCGAAAGGGTCATTACTGACATGTTGGAGTATGTTTGGAGTCGTTTGAAAGAAAAATTAAGCATATAATAATATTTTAAAATATACAAATCCCTACTATTAATAGTACTTTCGAATTATAATGGAAGATTATTAGTTTAGTCAGGGAACATTTACACTGCACGCAGATTGTAACAGTTTGTTGTTACATGATATTATAAATGATCTTTAAAATAGTCATAGGCAGCACAGCTGGAGACAGTAGACATCACAGCTGTCTGTTTGGGAATTTGTTTAAGCCATTATGTTTGCAACGAGTACCAGAGAGGCTATTGACACCTCACTGGTGAATGCTGCACTCCGTGTAAATAAATCTCCTGTAATTTCTTAAGTGCCATTCTGTGTTACCCGAGAGTACAGGGAAGCAAGAGTGTCAAAATGTCAGTGACAGGTGAGAAAGAAAATATCACCTGCACTTTCTAAATAAATAAATAAATAACTTTATATAGAAATACTATATTTAGAAGTGACTCTTCAGGAAAATAATGTTTATTTTAAAAACTTCATTGAATGTTGATGAGCTAAAAGAGATTTAATAAGATGTTTCATGTGTCTGAATAAGTGAAAATAAATAATAACCCCTAAAAAAAGGATTTTATTTGGGATAGAGCAAAAAAAATTACTTCCTGATATGAGAAAAATTCTTCTGTTTTGAAATGGGAGAAAGAGCTCTTTCGGGCAGTGAACAAAGAAATCAATCATTCATAGTTAGCTGCAGATTTATGAGCACTTTAAGCAAGAACCATAGTTCCCTTATTGCAGGTAGGGCGGCAAACTTACTTCATCGCAACTGCTCTGCGACTCCAGGATCATTGTGGGAACAGAGCTGGAACATGTTTGGTCTCCCCAGGAGACTGAGGCCAGGCTGGCTTAACGAAGCTACCTTCAGTGCATCAAGCTGCCTGTTTTTTACAGCAGGGAGCTCTCTGTGGGTGAAGTTACCCAACCATGATTAAACTGATTGCAGTTTGGAGATCTCCCCATTACACATTGCAGATCACAGCGCTGACTTTAGGTTTCATACTGAAACTTTGGATTCAAATCACAGCCTGGTGCTCTGTCAGTCTTCCCACCGCAGTACTTTGTCATGTTTTGTGCAAACTTGGGTTCTTGGTCATGAAGCTGCTACATTTTCATCTTTACACTTGAGTTTCTGCTGCTAAGCCTCCATGTGCTCCTGTGTCCTATCTGATGGGCACGGATCACTTCTGCTGTCCTGTGCAGGAGGACACAGGTAGGTGTTCTTCCCGGGGCTACTTGCATTTCTGGAAGCTGTTCGGACTTTGTGGTGAGGGAAGGTCACAATTTGCTTCCCTCTTCATCAGGTGGGTTGGAATGGATGGCAGGCATCTCTCATCTGTAATTGCCAGCACTAAGCAGAAAATTATCAACGCCTGTATGAGAGCTAGTGTCAATCATTTTCATGCTCTCAGGGAAAATATGGACCAGCATTTGATTCCTGCCCTGCCCTGGGAGCAGCTATGCACTGCTACTTGCTCAGGCTTCCACTAGCTTTACAACTGAGCTCAACTCAAATTATTTTTTTTCAATAACATCTTTTGTAAAACGTTATTCTGCTCCTCGTGTTCCAATTTCCCAGGACAATTTAAGTATGCTGGTTGCATTACTGAAGTCAGGCTTTGGTCGGTTGGCATTTCTGCCCCTGGGGTGATTTTCTGGGTTTCTCTTCTAGCGCCTGTGTTGCTGTACTGTGGGGACAGAAAAGTACCAGAACAAATGCAGGAATATGTGCCAGCTCTTGGTACACACTGAAGAATCCCAAAGCGACAACAACATTTGGCAGAAACAGAAACATTGTTAGTACAACAAGCCACTCAAATCTGTGTTTAATCATCAGAGCACCATCTCCCCACATTTGCAAGAGAATTTTCAAATGAGAAGGGAAACCAAAAGGCAAATTAAAGAGTCACACAGGGTAGGAACAATGTGCTCAGAGTTTTAACTCCTTAGAGCAGAACTTCTCTTCTTAAGCCACGTTTGTTTTACAAGTGGGAAAAAGATCGTGCTTGGATGTACTTGTTTTTATTAGAATGTGAGTGAAATGACCATATTTCAGTTAATCTCCAGATACCCACTAAACCATGTGAGTGTTCAAAGCATTAAAAGAAAATGGAGGTAGAAGAGACCTATTAACGTTACTTCTGCTGATTGCCAGCACAGAATTCTTTCCTACAGACAATTATCTAGTATTTTGGGTGGGATGGTGGAGTCGCTGGCAGCTCTAATGAAGACATCTCCTTCTTTTGCTGTGAATAGAGAAATCTTCTCATCCATACTAATGTACTGCACCAGATTTGTGCATATTTGTCTGTAGGTCTTGTAACTTCCCACCACACCCCACTGAAAAGGAAGTTTCATACTTAGAAATTGTTGCAATAGCATAGGAATGCAAAATAGTTAGCAAGATATGACAGATACAAAGGGCATACTGGCTTGTTTCTAATCTTCTTCCATTTCACAAGAGTGTTTTTGGAGGTTTATTGTTTTATTTATTGCCCGATTTGGTAAGTCAGTTGCTGATTTTAAGGTATTCAGAACTCATGGCAACTAGAGTTGTGAATGTGCCCCTCTACACAGAAATGTGAAACCTAGTTTTCCAACCCAGATCTGTAACGCTGTGAACACAGCTTCTGAGAATACAGTAATGATCTTGGATAGACACTTAGTCACATACTTATCTGGGATAAATCAGCGCTGCTTATTGGAGACTGGTGAATGTACATTAACTGAGAATGAAAACCCTCTTCCTAGTCATCGGTGATGCAGTGATTGCTTTCCACTGAAACGCAGTGGGCATTTGTGAAATGTTTGCCGGATGACAGAGTTGAAAAGAGAAAATAAAGTTTTAGATGTGTAATCCTTCAGCCAGGCAGTTACATAGGCCAGGGTATGTTTCTAAGGTTCATTAATAAGAACAAATCATATTCCCAGTGAGGATCTTGGTAAAATAGTGAACTGTCTAGGTACTCAATGAACTAAACTTCAGTCCTGTCATCAGGGAGACAAAGAAACCACTTTTTAAAGGAGGACTTAAAAACGGGCAACAATAAAATAAACAGGATAATACACGATAAGTTGTTCTTTGCCCAAAGTAGTTCCTAAAACATTTTAAGTCTTTTCTTTTAATTTCTTAGGAAGACAACCGTTTGGGCAACTGGCTGCTTCCCAGACTCTCTATATTAAAGCTCCATTCACAATTTGCGATTTCCAGGGCTATGACAACAGTCCTGAACTTTAGTAAGGACACGTAGAAGTTACAGATGACCCGGAAAAGTGAGCTACAATTCGTTACACTGAGCAGCTCTTGCTTCACTGATTATCTCTGTTTTTCAGTGATTTCTGCATTTTACTGAGAGTACATGAAGGATAAAGGACCAAAGCCAATTCTTCCTGCTGGAAGAGCACTTAATAGTCTCGTCGATGGTTCCTTATGTGTTGTGACTATTGTACCTCTAAGTCACAAGATGTTGCCTTAAATTAGGGTAACACCTCAGTCCAGGCATACCTAAGCATAGTTACTTTGTTCAGACTTTGACAGGTTATTGTTATAGCTATAATTTCTTCCAGGTTACAACAAGCTTACTTAAACGGAAAAGTTCCCAAACACCTTAGCGCAGAAAAATGCAAATTTAATATGATTCAAGCTTTCTCCTTGGACCTTTGAATTTAGCTCCCATCTTCACCAAGATGTTCAAACAGAGAGTTCCTCCATGACTGTGTTGCCTTTATGCTGAACTTCTCCTGTTTTGGGTTTTTTTTTCACTTTTCAGATCTCAAACAACAGCAGTACATGCCTGGAAATATCAAGCACTCTTACAAGGTAGACAGAGACAGGCACACAGCAAGCTCAACATGACCCGGCAGTGTACACTCACAGCCCAGAAGGCCAACCATATCCTGGGCTGCATCAAAAGAAGCATGGCCAGAAGGTCATGGGAGGGGATTCTGTCCTTCTGCCCTGCTCTGCCCTGGTGAGACCTTACCTGGAGTCCTACATCCAGCTCTGGAGCCCTCAGCACAGGAAAGACATGGACCTGTTGCATCCGATCCAGAGGAGGCCACAAAAATCATCAGACACATTGTACACCTCTTCTAGGAGGGAAGGCTGAAAGAGTTGGGTCTGGTCAGCCTGGAGAAGAGAAGGCTCCAGGGAAACCTACCTTATAGCAGCCTTCCAGTACCTTCAGGCAGTCTACAAGAAAGCTGGAGAGGGACTTCTTACAAGGGCAGGTAGTGATAGGACAAGGGGTAATGTCTTCATGCTGAAAGAGGGTAGATTTAGATTAGATATAAGGAAGAAATTCTTTACTATGAGGGTGGTGAGACACTAAAACATATCACCCAGAGAAGCTGTGGCTGCCCCCTCCCTGGAGGCATTCAAGGCCAGGTTGATGGGGCTTTAAGTGACCTGATCTAGTGGAAGGTGTCCCTGCCCATGGCAGGGGGATTGGAACTAGATGGTCTATAAGGTCCCTTGCAACCCACATCATTCTATGATTCTATGATTCTGTGAAACTCATATCAATGATTGCCAGAAAGACCAATGTCAGGCAGAACATACGGGGCCCATACTCTTCAAAGATGAGCTTTTAGTTTCTAAATATAATAAACAAAGGGGTAAGAACAAGTTCTTGGCCAAAGTCTATCTTTTTTTCAAGGATCCTGTGGCATTGCTGAGTGAAAGCTGAGCTTTTGGGGAATGAGGTAAAAAAAGGAGAATCCTGACCCTTATAAGCGACCAATGCAGCTGTAAAAATCAGACAGTATGGGATAAAACTTTTTGCTACAGGAGCAAGATTGTTCATTGGCTTTATTGAGTTGCTCTGGTATAACAAAAAAAAAAAAAATCTAACTTGGTCTTGATGTGAACAGTTGTATCCCAAAATACGCACTTTAGTTTCCAAAAGCTGCAGTGTGTACTTTTATGTAATGCTAGCATTTCTCTTAAATTGGACAAACGCACATGAACGGAAAAGGTTTCATGCAAATGAAACTCAGAACATATGTTGTATTAGTGCAAAAATTGTGCTGGCCCATTTTGTTGCCAAAGGGTTCTCTCCACACCTGCTATTACTTCCATCAAAACTAAGACCAGCCTCCCATCAGGTGGCCTGGACAGACTTCCATCTGGAACTGCTGTCTAAACAAGTCATTAAGCAGGAACAGCATTTTTGGACTGAGCGCACTCAGGAATGTTTTTGACTGTGAAGTGCAAAGCCAAAAACAAGGGTCCGCTGGTCTCTAGGCTATTAGCACTGAGTGCTATCAGCTACTGATGTCTGCTGTTATAGTCTATCAATACACTATTCAGTTTCAGCTCTGTTTTCCTGAATCTGTATATTTGGATACTTACAGGAGAGTCATGTCCTTCTCAATTGGCAAACGGAGGCCAGGCTGCTGCCATAAGGTATCTCAAACACCACCTGATTCTAAAATGACTATATCATGCCCTAGGTCTCCATTGACTGCTAGGAGCGATTGAACGATGTCTCTCACTCACCTGCAGATACATCACAAACACCTAACTTCAGGTGTCCAAATTCAGACCTGAGTCTTACAAATGATCCTTCTAGCCAGCTATTCTGCTGAAAACACTGTTTATTTCGTCTCACCTTTTAAATACCAAATAAAAAATGCCTTTTTATTTGAGGTTGCACTGCACAACACTATTCTGGTTTAGGTCATGGAAGTTATTGCAATGGTGAGGAATCTTCTGTGATTTCTGTTCAATAAGTCTATCCACTAGTCTCTTTTAAATTGAATTTCTGCTTACTCTGTTATATATATGCTTCTCTAGTTCGTCTGCGTGATATAAATAATACAGAGAAATTGACAAATCTGTGAACTAATATTTCTGTGATTTGGAAGTATATTTTTTAAATCAGACAGTCACCAGAATGCTAGAATCAATAGAAAACAGGGCACCTTTAAATGTACAGAACATAAAGTAGAATGATTTTTAAGACACAAAAGTAGAAGAGGAGAATGCCAAGACAACAGTTCAACATTCTAATTAAAAAAGAATGATGGTAGAATGTGGCAGATGACAGCTGACAGATTGCCCACGAAAAAAATGCAAACATAGACATAATCACAGACTATGTACAGTCAGATGGTGGACCTTATACACAGAGATATGAATCAAGCCTAACAAAAGAACAAGATCTGGAAAGAAATGAAAGAGGGTCTTGTGCTGCTTGTCTCCAATGTGATGAAGAAGGCTAATTTAACACAGTTTCCCTGAATGGGTCATCCCCTGTAGAAAGATAGATCTAAAAGCATGAACCTTTGCTCAGGATTTAGTAGTCTCAATAGCTACAAGCCAGAATGGTCTCAAATCACTTTGTCTAATTACACAAGAGAATGTGACTTAAGTTTAAATTATTCTAATATTAGCCATAAACCTATTGTACAGCCAGATGTTTCCCAAGACTAATCTTTTCTTTGCTGAAGCCCCATCACTTATACCCTGTTCTGTGTTACAGTCTAGTTACAAACTAAAATTTCTGGTGAAGAACTGCATCTGGTTCTATACAAATGCTCTGAGTTCTTCTACTTACACAAAGTAAAAATGTTGTTTACTGCAACAAATTCAGACTTATTGGAATAATTTTCCACCTGTTTTAGCAGCAGTCAGTTTTATGTTCATGATAGAAATATGTGCATGGAATTATAGACTGGAAGAAACGGAATTGTCTAAAGCTCTCAGCTCTTTAGCTGAAATGGTGTTTGGCATTGCAAGCATGCTGATGCTGCATGTCCCATGCAATGCTTCGCCAATTCCCATTTGTTCACTCCCATTTTACTTGAGATACTGATTTGTTTTGTTTATTTTAGATTGGGTTCTACAAAGTTTTATGCATTTATCAGATAACAAAACCTAAGCCTGACCTGACAGAACACAGTTATCCAAACTCTAGTCATCTTCCTGGACTGAAAAAAGCCTGCGAGTGAAAAGAACAGAATGGTTGATTCAGGCAAGTGAAACATGAAGCTATTAGGTTGGCTTGCTCTGCTAGATTTCAGAGGACCATGTGAAATAATCCTGTTTAAGGAAAACAAGCCCTAGTTAGTGGAATTGCTTATCCAGTGACCAATAGGGAACATTGGTTGAGTCTGGGAATGCATAGTAAGAAGACGATGTGAGTTTCCATAGTAATACTTAGATGTCCAAGTCTTTCAGGTGCCAGTATTCATTAATCCTACTTGCTTCTCTGTGAATTGAAAACATATAATATTAAAGCAAATTAATTGAAGTTTTCTAGGGCTCCCACACTCAGGGAAACATCATGGAAAAAACTGTCTTCTTTTATGTTTTAAAGACATAGCATTATTCAAGATACAGGAATGCTAATGAATAGCACTATAAACGTACACACTTCTATCTGTATTCTGCCATCTGCAGTAGGAATAATCAACCTAAACTCACTTTATATTTGATGGACTGTACTCAGCGGGAAATATCACAATGGGGCACTTGAATCTTCTTCCAGACATGTCACTGCACAGGAGGAGTCTAGACGGTGGTATCTGTAGAATTCCACTACTTATGTGAAATTATCAAGGTAAATCTTGTTCTGGATTTCAGGCTCTTTGATTTTTTGTTTTTTTTTACTTTTCAGATTTCAAACACCAGTACATGTCTGGAAATATCAGGCACTACCCCTCACACTTCATACTCTCAAAAACCTCTAATTTTTCATTTATGGCATAGAAAAATAAAGTACTGATTTGCTGTGGGTGAAGCGTTAGGTGAGTATCCACACCTTTACAATAGTGTATGGATGCAGTGGTCTACTATGGGTGACTGGGTTGCCAATGCTTAAAATAGTAACCTAAATATAGCGAAAAATACAGAATTGTAAAAGCCATCTGGACATATCAAAAGTAGGCTATTCTCTCACTTGTAAAAGAGAAACTGTATCAATGCTATTGTGTAAAATATTTACATAATGATAGACTTTAACTGCACAAAAGGAAAAATCACACTGTTACAGTTAAATGGCCTACACATAGATTTCAACTAATGTAACCTTCATAGGGCTTAATAGTTCAGGCTTTTCTCATTAAGTTGTGTAACATCTTTTTCTTGAAACAGAATATTCAAGCTACTGAGTTACCACTGGCAATACCTGAAGATGTATTACCACTTTTGTTCCAAACATTTAAATAACCTCAGTAATGGGTCACTTGCTAGCTCACTGCTCAGATATCAGCTTGTTCTATGCTCTGGTTATAATGAGCAAGGATTTATTTTCCAAAATTTTACTGGGCCTTTGCTCTGTACAACTCTTGTGATGAACACAGTGTCAGAGACACACATTTTCCAAACTGGATATGACAAATATACTTGATCATGACATGTAAAAAAAGAGATTTAGTTGCTTTTAGAATTATTTTGTTGGACTAAAGGTTTAGCTTTCAGGAAAGGAGGAAAGTGTTTTGTTTCTTCTCCTGTAAAGAAAAATTCAGCTATTCTAGAACATTGAATTTTTCTTTAAGTCTGCGTTCTGTGTTCCTGAAGAAACGCCAAAGGGACATCCCAGGGTCTGAAACATTCTGTTTATCCACAATGCATACAAAAGCTTTACAGACCTCCCCAAGCCCATAACTCAGACTTGAGCTCTCCTCCTCTGTGGATGTGCCTATGTTGAAATTGAAATGTAGGACTACTGTCTGCACTTACTGGAGGTATTTCAGGAGTCAGTGGTAGATTATCCATGTTACCTTAACACCAGCCCCCTGATGATTTACCTAACTTTCGCCAGTTTGAACTCAAGTTTGTTACGCTGACGCTGTTAGTGGAACTAGTTAATTTGGGGTGTGCAATGTTGTATCTAAATTGGAACTTCAGAGAAAAAAGTTCCATGACCGATTATAATGTCTGCCTCAACAGTATTAGACTATTAGATTTTCATTGTTTTTATACAAAACAGAAACACAAAGAGAATGTAAGATGTCAATGCTACCCAACTTAAAACCTGAACTATCAGCTAGATAGGTCAATGCTTTCATAATTGTGACAGAAGGGGATAAGTTCCTTGAATCTTCTCAGTTTGAGAGCTCTTTTATCCAAATTCATTACTTGCTATATTTGTAACTGCGACAGCCTTTTTAAAGTCCTCGAGTAGCTAAGTTCCAAAGGTTTATTAATTCTGAAGAAGCAGAAATAGACTAGCCACATACATCTAAATTCCCGACTGTTGCTCCAAGTTCTACCCATATTCTAAAATCATTGTAGAAAAATAATTGTTCCATTGGCCAACCTGATGAAAAAAAGGATTGTAGTACTCGTCCACATTGATGGTGTGAAGTGATAGGAATACTTCTGAATGGTTCTATAAATGCAAAGTTTTATCAATGACCTTAATGGTCACTTCTGCTCATTACAGTAAATGCATATCTAGTTATATACATTAAGCAGGAAAAAAAAGGTCTTTAACTTGTAAGATATTATTGTTCAGTCACTGAACCTTTTCTTTGAGGATTTCAAAGTGCTTGGGGCACATTGAGACCCTTAACCTTTCCCACTGGTGGTTATACGAGCATTGTCCTAAGTGATTACAGCTCACAATGATGCAGGGAAATGGACAAATAGCATCTGACAGATTGGAAGAGAAGTCTGTGTTGAAGGAAGTTTCTTATCACCCAGCTCACAGTCCTTGTCTGAACATGGACATCATGTGCCAAGCACCATATTTTAAGAGAGGTCTGCTTTAGAAGAAGTATCCTAGTCACGTAATGCATTGTGTTTTTGTTGGGATCTTTTTTTATTATTTCCAGATGGTTGTTATACACTTGATACTCAGTCTGGCTTATGGAGGAAGATAAAGCAAGACCAAATGAAATAAGAAAGAAACTTCCCTCATTTCCTCCTGCTTTCAGACACAGGTAGTCTGGCTGGGACCTTACCTTACAGAGCAGATCTTCATTTACAAGGAAATGCACTGAGATAGTGGGTATGATGTGCCTTTTTTTTAATGCAAGACATCTTCTCTCTTACAGTGTACTAGGCAACCTATTGAACGTTGCATGGAATATTAGACATCATGGACATTCACGGTCTATTTCTCCTGCAGTATTCAAAATTTTGCTCTATGCCACACTAATGCAAATAGGTTCTTTGCCACAATTTATAGCAAGGTAACAAAAGTTTCATGTTGATTAGAAATTCTGTTAGTGGCTGAAAGAACACCTAGAAATAAAAATAATTATTGATTCACAAAACAAAATAGTAGTCATGTGTTAGACACCCAAATATACTATAACTGAAATAAAACTAGATTGTTGTGATTTTTTAGAGAATGTGAGAAAGCAGGACAGGTAAACTGTGGATTTGAACACGCTTGAATGATAGAACAGGATCTACTCATGAAGTCTTCTGTGAGAAATATTTTAATACATTGGACTTTAAGCTTATTTAAATGAATGTGTAGACTTTTTTTTATTCTTTAGCAGGTAATAAAATGAGAGGTGGATGATGATTTCAGTCATGTACCAAACCAGGAATTTGAAGCTGTTGTATTCTGTGTAAATCCTCTGAGAAAAGGGAATGACCACCAAAGCCAAGTGTTTGGGGCTAGACTGAGTAAGATGGGGATAAAGCCCATGTTCGCAATTTGTGAATCTTTGGGGTAATTTCAATGAATATAAGAGGATTTCGAAAGTTTACCTGCAAGCCCATCTTAACAACACAAAACAGAATCAGTTTCTGTAAATAAAAATCAATTATTTCTAATATCAGGCAAGTAATATTAAACATGTGCTGTAGAACCTTTAGAAAATGTAGAGAGTACTAATGCTATATGATCACTGACTATTTGGCAGGAACACGGGAAATAGTCCTGTGCTTCTTTCATCTGTTAGATTACAATTCAGTCATTGTACCAAAACTAAGGTTCAATTCATAAACTGGGGAAATCAGTTTAAACAGAGTAATTTAAACTCTGTTATTTAAGTACTCTTCAACACTTAAAATTAGAAATTCTCAGTTGTGGCATTTTTGTTTCTGAGTACATCTGTTACCATGGCTACACAGAGCTTTTTGGGAATCAGAATTCAATAACAGATCACTTCATCCCTGCTGCCTTGCATGGACATCCCAGGCTGGGACTTACTCTGATCCTTCTCCCCAATTTGGATCCTAATCCCCACCTGCAAGCTAATAGCCCATACTGGCCTCATCCTGTCGCCCTCACCATGGAGGTGTCTGATGCTCAGGACTGGGGTTGCCCTAGTTCCCCCAGCCTGACCTACTCCTGCCTGGGAGGAACATGCCCTGGCTGAGATGTTCTACCCTGCCACTCTGAGGAGACTACTTGTCTCTCCTGCCTCATAGGAAGCAGTTGGCCCTCACTACTCCATAACACACCCAGTTTCCTTGGTAATGCTTTCCAGACCTTTGCAATCTTCTGCTGACTTTACTTTTCCTGAATTTCGTATTTGTGGACCATTTTTTGAAGCGTTGTTACCATCATCTCTGAGCAGATGGTCTGAAGTAATTTTGATGCTGTCACCACTGTCATAGCTCATCAGGGCTGTAGCTTTTGGAATGAACGTAACAGACTAGTTCACTTCTGTAACATACAGCTATTTTTGCTGCCTCCTTATATCAAAGTAATTGCAGGAATTCTATGAAACAGCATTGATGGGATACTCTGATCCTCTGAAAACCTCTGAGTGCCCTGAATCCACCTCAGAAAAAAAGTCTTCCTGGATGCAAACATGCATGCCAACAAATTTCTTCTGTTTTCTTTGCACTTAAGGGAAGGGCCTACAGCAGCGCTACCTGCCTGCATGTGATAATCTTTTTCAACACAATCTCTAGACTCTTCTCACTCTATGTTATATGGTCCATCTACCATCCTTTCATATAGTGTCCATCTTCCATGTGGCAAACCACACTCAGGTCACACTCCTGCTTTTTGATTCTCCAACCAGAGTTCCTCTGTACTCTGAGCTCCATCTGCACCTGCCTCCATCTACACAGGGTGGATTTCACCTTGCTGAATTCATCCCCTGCACATCTTCACCTACTTATCACAATTTCTCCAGTTCCAGATATCTGCCTTATTTCCATGCTAGGCTTCCAGCTTCAGTGCTTTTCAATGCAAAGAGTAGTTCAAGACTTATTTTGCTGAGACAGTGTAGTTCAAAGTCATGAATTCCCCAATACCATCTAGGAGCAATTCCTGTTTCTTTCAGACTCTTAACCAAGCACCGGAATTTAACAAGGAGCATACGATCTCTTTTATTCTCCTAGTTTCTCTCAAACTACAGAAGCTGCAATGAACTTTCTTGCAACACTCATTTATATGGATTTTTTGCTTGAACACGCGTTTTGTACTCCCCCAGATTTATCCAACCAGGTTGAATTTGCACTTAGTAGGAAGACAAGTTTTATTCCACCTAAGTAAAAAAGTAAGGTTTGTAATTATAAAATTGGAAACACCTACAAAAGAAATTTATATAAATAAGGAGACAATCTTAAAATGTGTCTTATCCTAGCTGTCACATGGGAGGGTATTTCTCAGCTAGAGAACTGAGGAGCTGCTGCATTATTTTACTCTTCCGGACTAGAGTATTTCTGCCTTTCACTTATATTTGAGGTTTTCTGCTGAATGTTGACAAAATTTCAACCCATGTCTTAAGAATCCTTTTATTTTTCTTCTGTTTGAGAGCCTTAGGAATAGCATGTCCTTTCTTCTAGCTGCTTGCTGTCTATCAGCATGCAAAAAAAATGCTCTTAAGCTTATTCGAGAATAAATCTCCTTAGGTACAGAGGAATCATGGAGTGCTGATTCTTCTATCCCATTTGCCTTTTCTCTGAGGAAATCAGCTGAATTGCGGAGATAAAAATGAATCATAGTAGTAAACCTACAATGTACTATTCTATAAGCTACATATCATGAGATGTTTTTGGCACATGCAGCCATTTTATTTCTGGTTTAATAGCATGTTATAGACACTGCATATAATACATTAATACACTTTTGGGGCTAGGTCACTGTGTCATAGTCCTATTCAGGGACGCACTTAAGCATCTGTATAAAACAAATTGGGGGGTTGGACTAGATGACCCATAGAGCTCCCTTCCAACTCCTAACTTTCTAACTAACTTTCTGTGAAATCATGTGTTTAGGTCCCACGGGTGCCAATGGAAATTAAACAACTAGTCCAATGCCATCTTGAACAGAGATTTACTCTTAAATCATGTACCATGAATAAAATGTTCTCCTTTAGTCAAACTGGAATAAGTTAAAATGAAACACTTGTCATACAGGGTTTTGGGATTTTTTTGTTTTTTCTCTGAGGTTGTTTTTTTAAAGACTTATTTTAGAATACCTCAAAGTTTTCTATTCATTAAATGTGTTTGTATGCAATAGTGTAAATGTTAAAATTTAAATAAAAAATTGAAATAATTGTAGCAATTTATAGGGATGAATCAGGTAATCTTTCACTGAAATATTGCCACTTTCTTTTCTGAAGAACATTGGTTATCAACACATAACAAAGGCACTTCAGCATCCCCAGTGAAGACTAAACAGTTGTATACCTATTTAACATAATAGCACAGCCAAGGTCTCTGAGTCAGACACTTTTCAACACCTTGCACAACCTCTTACCACTCCTCTTTGCTTTAAAAACCTGAGGCTTTTGTAGTTCACCCTTAGGCTGTGCTCAAACCTGCCCCTAAACTTGTCCCACCTCCCCTGTGAAAATTACTTGAAACAGCAGCCCAGTCAGCCTGCTGTGAGAGTTTAGGCCAGAGAGTTTCTGCCTCTACTTGCCTTTCCAATCTTGCTCCTTTTGTGGTGTGCAAAATGCACTAAGTGCTGCAGGACACCATCTCAGCAAGAGCAAAATCCTGGAAGCAGCAACCCAAAAATTGTCTAGGCTTCACTTTATAGCTTTCTGTTTTCAACTTCCTCTTTCCACTAATCTCCCTCTTTGTCCCCCTTTTCTCTCCTCTCCAGCTCTCCTTCTCCCACTCTCTCATCGCAAAATTTCAGACCTTTTCCTATGAGGCCTCCATGAGGGAACAGGTTTTTTTGTTCTCAAGAAACAAGCAGTACAATGCTGGCATTCTCCTGTCACATCGCCTCCCAGTTTTAATCAAAAACCTTCCAAAAACATGAAAATTGAAGGGGAATGAATTATATTTCCAACCAGAAGCCAGAATTAATTCAAGATCTGTGTTGGAGAAATAGGTGGTTCTTATTTCATTTCCAGGCTAACCAGGAGGCTGGGTCTCATTTCAGAGATGGTTATTTCTAATGCTGTTGGAAAAAACAGGCAACCCGCTGTTCTCAGTCATCTTTATAATATTTTCCAGCACTGGAAATTGTTGAGTAGCACAGCCCTTGAACGAAAACATTCACTATACTAAATTTAGACTACAGTCCTGTAGCAAGTGTGTTTTAAAAGAGCAATTACTAGATCAGCACCAGTTTAACCACCGGCTGGATTATAATAAGTCTTCTTTAGTAGTCTTTCAGAAAATGTTCCCTTCTGGAGGGACAGATGCAAGTGACTGGTCCAGCTGGTACCTTTTATCTATATCTGGGGTCAGTGGTTTAACTAGGAGGATATTCCGAGGAACAGCAATAGCATCCACAGGAATTTCTGTTCTGACATATTAATGACTCAGTTTCAGGAGCTCAGAGGTCCCAATTCTGCAGACTGTATGATGTGAGCATCTCAGCTGCTAAAGCATTGGGTACCTTAAGTAAAAGCACAGGGAACAGAGAACACTCAAAAACCACAGATGTAGTCCCTAGTTAACCATAGACTGAATGTTTTAGAAGGAAATAGTTCTGAGTGGGCATATGCCTTGTTGATCCACTTGTCCTTCGGGTCAAGCATTACTCACTGGGATTGAATGGTTTTAGAAATATAGAGGTTGCCAGATTTTGGACCACCAAATTAAGAGATATGCCTCCTGTATAGCCCCAAGAAGGTGTCTATAGAAAAGAAGAAATTTGGATATACATCTGCATTGAGCTAATTTTTAATGAGCTCCAGGTAGCACATTGCTCATACAAACTTTCTAAACATTTTGCCAGAGATCTCTTGTCTCTCTCTATTAATGACAGAAGAAATTTAAATAATCTAGGCTACCATTTACATGTCAAATGTGGAATTCAGTTTCAGACTAAAGATGCAATTTATATCTCCAGTGTCATTTGAAATGGCCTAGAGTGTTACTTCAGAAGATTATTGGTAGTGTGTCATATCTGTCAGTTCTGTTTATCTTGAACACTCTAAATCACCTCAAACGGCTTTAGATACCTAAGTCTAGTATGCAGTACTGAACTTTCTGCATCTCCATAAGGTGAAATGAACTGCTAACTAAATTCTGTTGATGGTGTTGACTACATTATCCCTAAACTAAAAAGGAAATTAAATACATATCTCACATGTAATTGCCTTTAATGTAAGTATATTAATCTTGACATAAAAGCTGTGCAAGTCTGTTTTTTCAAAGTGCTATGGTGTCTACACTGTATGAAGAAAGGAGGCATGCTGGTCCTTGAACCCACATCACCAAAGGCTGAAAAATACATTTGCAGGTGAAACTGATATACATAGTCAGCCAAAAGCTCTTAAGGAAATGAGACAATATTGCCCAGTCTGGTGATCATTAGTAGTGGTCAATGGTCTTAGCTTGATGTTAGCTTGCTTATTTGTAAGCAGCCCAGGGAACAATTTTAAGGAATGATTTGAAACTTTAAGAGTTCTCCTTGTGGATGTGACATGAGAGGCAGCAAGGGAAGGAATACAAGTGTGTTCTTTCTGGAGTTGAACATGTGACCATATTTTGACAGGTTGGGAAAGAAAGTATTTCCATACTTATAAGACTGAGGTTTGAGTAAATTCCACTAAACAGAGCTACAAAAAGCAGTCTTAAAAAAATCATACCATTTTCTAAAATGCACACGTTCCAATCAGGCTTCTTCCATGAGATTTCTGGTATAAAACTGGTGATTATATCGGAATTTCAGAAACAACTTGTAGAGCTCCCAAAACACAGGGAGGAGTCCCTCCCAGGGCTGGAATATGAAGTTGGCTGGAAGAGTTGTTGGCTTTACAAAACATCCAGGACCATACTGTGTTCGTAATGAGATTTTCTTACATTTTTTAAAGATTTACATGAGAGCTCTGCAGGGATACAGGCCACTGATCAGATAACTCACAGAAAAATAAGTTGTTCAGTGTGACAGGCTTTCTCTGAGGCTGCCAGATATATTCCATTAGCACTTGCAGTATGACTTTTTAAAATGCAGTTTCTTAAAATATCATTAGCAGCTGATAACTATGTAAAATGTCATTGCATTTTGGAAAATGTAGCCATACTTTTATTGGAATCATTTATTTATACTCAGATGTATGTTTAAAACATGAAGAATCAAGTTTCACTTAATACATTCATGTAATGCATTCACTGCATTCATTGAGCTCTATAGAAGGAATACAATGTGAAACTAATTCTGACAATACAGTCTAAAAGAATGAACTTTGTCTACAGTGTACTTTATTCCAGTTCAGCTGTTAACATCCCTACCTTGCAGCCTCAGGTGTAAATTCTAATACCATGATGAATCTTTGTGGGAAAAGACTCCTTGACACTGAAGTTGTTTATATGCCTTCAGGATGTTAATCGTTCGGTATTGATTGAACGCCTCCACAGTTCTGACTTATGAAATAATTGCTGCAGATTACTGTAACCGAAATGGATTGTATCTTTTGATGTAGATTCTTCTACAAGTTACCAAGCAGGCTCATGTTGAACTGTGATAAATTTAAAGGAAAAAGCATATCATGCTGGTAATTGCATATAGGAAGCCAGCATGTTTTCTTAATAAAGTCCTATCTTTCATGAGTACCCAACACCAACAACAAAATTTTCATGAAACAGATCATTTTTTGCTTTCGATTTAGACACAAAGTGGTGTGTCAATACCAAAGAGACTCTGCTGGGAGCAGATAAATCTGTTGGTTGTTGAACAGTCAAAAAGCCTTCTAATTTCTCTTTCTAAATGGACCCTTTTGTATACACTAAAACTGGTTAATTTATATTGAAAAGAAATGTATAAATGTATTTTCCTTTCAGTCACTACGATTTGGAAGGCCCAGAAACTGAAATGTTTCAGTTTTTTCTTCAGAACTTGTTGGAAAATTCAATTAGCAGCATTAATTCAAGAGTGGTTTGTTGAACTCAGATTGTTTTGAAGCATTTCCAGTTCAATGACAATTTTGCCAATTCCAAGAAAGAATGAAGGGGATTTTTCCCTAGGTTCCCTCTCCCTGTAAAAAAAAAAATCAAGCCATAGCTCCCATGCTGTAATCCCTCAATCGATGAAGTCCCAAACTTTTAGCTGGAATAAACTTTTAGATTCACAGTGAGGAGTCCAGTGACCCTGCATCACAGTTTTCAGGAACAGAGGCTGCATTTACTTAGTCTTTCATGATCTTTCATTATTTCATTGTCTCCAGGGATGGTCTTCCTTGACAAAAGGTGCAATTGTTGAGTGAAATACTTGCTCAGTTTTGGCCAATTGTACCACTACTTGTTTTAATTATACTTCCTAGGTGTGTTTCCCTGTACATCAGGGTTTTGTGAATGAAGAGAAAAAAAAAAAAAAAAACAGAAATGAACACTGCAGAACTTTGGATCCTTGCAATAATTTGCAAGTGTGTGGTTTTGGATTAAGTCTGTTCTTGTAAAAAACATAATGTCTCAGAAACTAAATTGTCTGCCTTTTGTCTATCTGAGCTTCCCCTGTTGCCGTCTTCAAAAATCTTGCTGATTTGGAGTAAAGATTAATTTTTCCATCCTCCTGGAATAAGTCCTCCATACTCCTGAATGCATCTGTATACATATAGCTCTAATGGCTCAATGCCTTGAGTACACAGCCTAATGAGGATTTAGGCAGGTTGAGTAATTGCATGTTCTCAGTAATGCCTACATATTTGTGCTTATCCTGTTTCAGATGTAAGGCAATGCAAATCTTTTTAGGGATCTTCCCCAACCTCACAACTGGGGGTGGGCTGAGAATATCCATTGTTGTCCAGACAACAATTTGATTTAGGTGGCAGACAGTAATTACTAAAGTATGATAATGATGTATCCCATGTCCTGATACTGTTATTTTGAACATTACATAAAAAACATACATGTATTTACATTTTTTCTCTTTCTTTATTACTCATGTATTTGAATGACTTTTTTTCCCTTTACCCTGTGTTACACACCTGAAAATGTGCAGTGTTCCAGAAGCAGTGGTTTAATTGCTGCTGGATCTAATCTCTGTACATCCAGAGGCTTTGCTCAAAACAACACATAATGTCTATTACCTTCTTAATGTAGGTAAATCATACCTCAGAATGACAGTACTATTTTTATTGAGAATTCATTCTTTTTTTTTCCCCCCAGGTTTTCCAAGGCTTTGTGAAATAGAAGTTTGCTGTCAGACACACCTTCCAAACTAAATATTACCTTATTTTCTTATCATATTTGGAAATGAGCCATTTTTCCACACCTTATTTCTCCCATACTCTACAGAAATGAACTTGTTATCACCTAAAAATACACATTGTTTTCATGAGGTGAGATAAGTATTCCCAGACACATTCATGAAACTCCTTTCAAACTATTGGGGTTATCTTTGGATCAAATGTAGCAAATTTTTTGGTTCAAATCCAAGAACTGTCAATTATCAGAAACTGAAAGGCCAAGAAAGATCCACTTGGCTGTCTCTCACTTGTGATTTCTCCTCGTTCTTCCTATTGCGTTCTCCACTGTAACAATTATTTTCTTTTCCCTGTCTGACCAACACTTTCTCTTCTGTTTAAATATTCTAAGTATTGTTTGTCTCTTCTAGTATTTTATGGAATTCAGCCACCTTTGAGCCCTACTCTTGCTTTCTTTTTTTCACTTCTACATCAGGGAGAATACTTGTCATGACTTAATGTTTCTTTCATTGCTGAATCCAGCCTGTATTACTGACAAAATGTGAACTTCTTCCTCATTAGCACTCATGCCAGGCTTCACTGACCACAAGTTTGCAATCAGCACACATAAACCTTTGCCCCTGCACGTGCAACTTGAATCTCTAGTGAGAGTAAATAAAATTATCATTATAACCCCAAAGTAATTATCTAAAATTCCTGTTGTGAAATAAATAGAGCTCTTCAACAGCTGGACAGATTTGGAGTAGAGGCCTCAGGAACATTTCTTCAATCACTTTAGTGCTATGTGCAAGTTCCTAATCACATCTGAAGATGAAAGTATAAGCACTTGTGCTAGGATTTCTGCACCAGACATCAATAGCTGAGTTTGCAAATGTCAACAGACAGAAATGAGCACTTCCAGGGTGTGATACTCTTGACCTATTTTTGACATCTATTTTAAGATGTGATGAAATATACCTCTACTAACTAACTCTACTCTCTGCAAAAAAACCCTCAGGTGACCACAGATTTTGATGTCTAGATTTTGTCAGGTGTGTCATATACTTACTTCCACTCTGCATGAATAATTTGAATCCTTAAACTCAAAGCATGTAAAGGCAATGTCAAATAAACTATTCTTTTAAGCTATATCCAGAAGAGATCAAAGCATTAGAATTTACCAAGACCAGATAGGTATCAATAATAATAATGAACGTAACTAGCGGTATCAGTCCAGTTTAAGATCCAGAGCTTCAACACAAGGTCTCAGAATGGTCAGCCAAGTTATTAGAAAGTTTGTAGTTTTTCAAACAGAGAAAAATTTCCTGGATACATTAAGAAGATCCATTGTATTGAACCCCTGAATAATATCTACTAAACACAGAATCTTCTTTTATTATCTCAAAGAAAAAAGCATTTCTTCCCTACAAGTCTGTTTTCATTTGACATAGAAGATTCCTTTCAGAATTCTGTTGACTAGTCTAATGGCAAAAAATTAATGGTTTGGATGAACAATTCCCATCTTCTACTCCCAAACAATGACTTATTTATTTGTTCACAAGTGAAATGATAAAGTCTGAGATTAATATTTATATTGGCAGAAGGCTTATACAAATGTCTTCTTGTCAGATAGGATTCACACAAAGCATTTGTATGAATGAAGTCACCAGACTAGACAATGTGAAGTTTATATTACATATTAAGCATAATTCATTGTCATTTTTCCAGGTCTGATACTGGCAATATAGAACTGATGGACTGAAACAGATTAACTACTTTTTTTTTTTCTTCTTTCCAATCAAACATTCTTTTCTAAACACAATTACCACCAAAGCTTGGATTGTAATACATCCACCTTCAGCCATACAAACTCTAAAATGTTCTATTAGTTTAAAAACAAAAAAAGTTAAAAGTGCTTCTACCCCTCGATTCAACATAATTATAGAAGTGTTGCATGAGGTGGAATGAATGTCATGGCTTATTAACTTGGGCAGATAACACTTGCAGAACTATAATATTTTCTCTTAACCCATAAACGAGCATCTGATTTTGTTAGATTTCCAAGATAGCAGTGATCTTTCTGTACTGATTTTTATTTCCTGTTTAATGTGAGATTAGATAGCTCATTTCTACTAGCAAGGTCTTTAACATTTCTACTGGCACATGTTCTTAGAATAGAAGAGCCTAACTTGCTAAAAATTAAGAGCTTGATTAAAACATCATCAATGTTTGAAGTGTTAGATATTGCTTTAAACAGTTGTTCTATCCAGCATATTTAAACCAATGACACAAACAAAAAATGATTCTTCACAGTGATAAAAACTAAAGATTTATTGCCACAAGCCAAATTAGGGTTAAATTGTGTTAATGCATCTGTATGAGGCATTTCCTCCTTTTGTCTATCAAGGTTTGAAGCTGGCTGCATTTTAATGAGCTCTAATTAGTTACCTAAGCACTTTCAGTCACATAGAAAATGTTAAAATGCCAGTATTGAGTATAATGATTGACAGAGAATTTATGCCATATTAGACACAGAAGGTGGAGTTGTGGCTTGGTGATATTTACGGCTGATAACCTTTATTTTATCATTACTACTTAATGACCTCAGGGCTTTAGTTGTACTGCACATGCTAGTAACTCACTTTCAGCCAATATTGTTGTTCAATGTATGAGTTTTATCTGAACAACTTTTTCATGAAACTGGAACTCTCTGCCTTCAAAAAGATCAGTGGGAACCAAGAAATAATTTCAGAAGTGTGGAGATTTTATCTCAATTTCACAATATGGACACAAATATTAAAATGTTGTTTTCTGGTTCAGCTAGTTCTAGTCTTTACCAGAGCAAAGCCAATAGCAGAGAGCTTCACTTTGAAAATGTTTACTTGGTCCATACCTAGTGCTGAAGCCAATCTTGCTTAGTAATGTCAGATAATTAATGCCAGAGAATTTTCCTCTTCTACAGAAATCCTGTTCATCATATGAATTCTTTCTGCCCAGGCACTGTAGTAGGCAAGCCAATGTCTATAAGAGCATGACTTACTTTTGTGAGGAAGGATGACCGGGAAATACTTTGAAATGCTTGCACATCTCCTAAATGCAGGATCATATTTATTTCCTAAAATTTTTTGCAATATTTATCCTGCTGCACTTTTCAGTTGTTTGTACTTCTTGACAGTACTTGTTCACCTACTGCTAGTATTTTCAGATTCTGTAATTATTTTGTGATGGACTTGTTTAATTGCTGTCTGTACAGGATCTGGCTAGAATGGAGTGAACTTGCTTCATAGCAGCTCATATAATGCGGTGCTTTGCATTTGTGGCTAAAACAGTCTTGATATACACCAATGTTTTGGCTATTGATGAATGCTGCTTTCACAGCATCAAGGCTTTCTCTCCAACCACCCCTCACCAAGGCCAGAATGATGGTGGAGATTAAGGGTTTGAGAATGTGTGTAACTGGAACAGCTGACCCAAACTGACCAACAAGATATTCCATATCATGTGACATTATGCTCAGAAATAAAAGCTGAGAGGACGCAGGGACATTCATGGTCATGACATTTATCTTCTCAAGCAACTGCTACACAAGGCCCTGCTTTCCAGGAAGTGGCTGGACGTCTGCCTGCTGATGGAAGGTAGTGAATAAATTCCTCTTTTTTTTGCTTTTTTTCCGGAAACATCTTTTGCTTTTCTTATTAAACTGTCTTTATTTCAACCCACAGGCTTTTCTGTCTTATTTTCTCCCCTGTCCTGCTGAGGAGGAGGAGTGAAAGAGTTTCTGGGTGGGGATCTAGCAGACAGCCAAAGTCAACCCACCACACAGTCAATTAGATGGAGAAAAGTAGCACCCAATTAAACAGAGGATTCATCTAACAAAATGACTGATGACACCAGCGCAGTCATAGGCAGTGTTCCCTGCAACTGCCTGGTTTAATTTGGTCATGATTGTGTTTTTCAAGGCAAAAAGATTGAAATATGAAATAGAAATTATAAAAAGTATAAAGAATATATTGTCTCTAGTAAGGTTCTACCCTTTCTCTTTAAGATCTTGTTTTAAACCTTTTGTAAATGCTTCTGTCTCATTCCAGTAAGTCCTTTACCCTTTGCCAGTATGTATTTCCTCTTAGGTAAGATGCCAACTAAGCCATAACCTCTGCTGCCCCAAAAAGCTCCTTTAATACTACTGGAATGACTTTCTGTTAGATATGAAACCATTGTATGCCTGAAACACAGTAACTTCAAAACGTACTTAAAAAATGTTTGTCTGCCTTTTAGTCATTTGTTCTGTGATGAAATCTGAAGGTTTTCATTTGTCATCTGTAGAGTCAAAAATACGCATAGTAGAGGAGCAGAAAAATAGTTTTAAATTTATCATTTGTCTAATATTGTTAATTCACTTGTTAAGTCAAATGTGTATTTAAGAATATGTGTGAGAAAATATGATGATTGACTAAAAGTGTACAGGTCTGGACATCATCCTGTGAATAAAGCTGCTGCCCTAATACCAGGGAGAAATTAGTAACCTGTGTGAAGTTCAATATTTACTATCTAATATTAAAATTCCATATTCAGGTAAAAATATGGATTTTTTATAAATACTTATATGCCTTATTTGTCAAGCCAGCTTAATATCATCCATGTATTTTTCATATCTCGCTACTCTTCAGCAATGTAACTGACTCAGTCCTCATATTTTGGAGAAAATTCCATAAAACTGGTAGAACATCATGTATTTCACAGGAAAGGGAACTGAAAAGAAAGCAAGAAAATAAGGACCACTTCCATGTGTGTTTAGAACACCTGACAGTTTCATCAAGTGCTGTAGCCATTCGTGTACCAATAAGTCATTTGCCAGCAAATAGAGATGACTTTCAGCAACTGAGGGTACTTTTCAGAACTCTGAATCTGTGCCAACGAATGAAAATGACAAGATCCTAGTAACTTCTTTTAGTGTTAAAACAAGGATAGGAGAGGTAAAATAGAGAAATGAGAGAATAAAAGAGGTTTTATTCCTTTCCTTCTCGACCCCTAAGATTGTCACTCCAACATCATGAAGATGAGGGAGGAGAAGTTGGAAGATAAAGAAAGAAGGGAGAAATAAAGAAGATACTAACAAGACAGAAAGTCTGAAATACTTCACCAGATCAACTCTAAAGTCTTTGAGGAAGTTGCAAACCTCAGCGGATGAACTACTTTCAATTAAAACAAAGCAAAAAAAAAAATCAAAACGTGTCTTAAGATCACAGTTCTCAAACTAAGGGGAAGAGGATGGAGAGAAAAGAAGAAGGGGCACAATGCCAGGCAGATTCCCACAAGAAGCAGTGCCAGTTAGAGTCAAGTTGAAGAATCTATTGTAGCAGTCATTTTGATTAGAGGCAGAGATGGACCTCACAAGCAGAAGCAGCAGACAGGGGCTATAGTTCCTGGGAGCCATAGATCCAAACCATTATTACTGTGTCCAGTCCCAAGGCCTTCCATTGAGAAGCAAGAAAAACTAGTTTGAGAACCACTGACCTATCTGGAAAAAAATTTGTGTTGTTGTTGTCTGAAGAACATTCCCTCCAGTACCCCCTGCTGCTGCCTACAGGGAACTTGTTGGGTGGTGAATCTGCATGGCACAGAGCCTAGCAGATTACTAAAAACGTAGAGAAGAGGGTTATATGTTCTTTGAGCTACTCCAGAACTGTTAAACATAATGTGAACAAGTCACTTCACCTACCAGGCATCATTCTCAGCCCAACCATAACTATACCGTCAAAAAAAAATTCTGTCTTCTTGTCATAATTCACTATCAGACTTCGTACACACATATCCTAAACACTTGGTTTTCCGCTGAGCTCAGGATTTCCTTATTCACCTGTGGTAAATCCAGCCTTCGTTGTCTTCTGACATTCTCTCCTCTTCCAGCTGTATTTCCATTTCTGGGCGTTTCCTTAAGCTACATGTCACACTATAAATTAACTATGGTTGTCACTCTCTACAGGGCCTCAGGGAAGAGATTCCATAGCTAAATAGCTGTTATTCATGGCAAAAGCAGTACTAAGCTGAGGCTCTGAACACCTTGAGGTCAAAACCATTTCCACAGAAGCATATTAATATGTCTGTAACTATTTTGCACAGCGGCAGACTGTATCATATTCAGTGACTCATTCAAGCTTCTTATTCCCCTTCCGTACCTACCTAGGGCCTAAAAGATAGGCAAAGCTTTGACAATTTCTGTTACTGGGTGTGTGTTATCCAAAGTGTACGACATAAATCAGGGCAGGGGATGAATAGTTGATTGTCTCTGTTCTAAATATTATCCTTTGAGCAGTACAGAAGAGGATTCCGAGACCTGGGGCACTCTTCAGCCACAACTGTTGCAAAGAGACACTGTTCTTTTGAGGAAACCAGAATACTTCCATTAACTAGCCAGCGTCTGAAGCTGAATCTTTATCAAATTTCCAAACTTGCATAATATCCCCTTCTGTTACTAAAAAAAAGAAATGTGAATAAAGTTCTTTTACTTTTATTGGTGATTAGGCCAATATCCCAGGAAACACAAGGGTTGTGTGTATGTACCCTCTGAACTGTGCTCAGGAAATCATCAGTATTTAAGGCCATATTTTTCCCAAGTTAGTCAGGACCCTTTTACTGCCATTAGTGGGAGGAAAAATGGATGAGGGCTGTTTATAAAGTGATATAAAGCACAATGAGTTGGATTGTGTATTTTGTAGCTCCTCATATAAATGAGAGAAGAACAAAAGTGTCTTGAAGTTACTTTGATGCTTTTTATATCCTAGACCCTGCCAAAGAGCTGATTAGTCAGTAGTGAGTTAGAACCAAGAAGAACTTGTTGCATGCAAGGGTAAAGTTAATCCAGGGGTTTCTTGTCTGGAGCTGCTGTTTCAGTCAAAAGGAACACTATTGTCTTAATGCAGTGTGTGTGTGTAGAGGGAGGAGGTTTTAAATTAGAATATTGTAGTGGATTTAATTTTAAATATTTTTTCATATATTTATTCCTAAATTTGGTGGATGAAAACACCTAAAAGATTCCATGGAAAGTTAATAAAACCTATCAACATACTGAGGTTTGTGGTAAAGTGTAAAGAAGGTAAATTTAAAGTATTCATTATATTGATCGTAAAATGTGTTTCATACTCACATTTTCAGAATTCTTAATACAACTCCCTCTCCTATTTTAGGACAATGCCAGTGACTGTTGGCTTGCATGGAGAACTGCAGTAGAGACACAGTATATAATCTCTGAAGGCAGGGGAAATCCAGAGGAGCAAACAGATGGATGAGAGAAACAGAGCTTCAAAGAGCAGTCTCATTTTTGGTATGGAGCAGAAAATTCAGTTCAGCTATACATTTTGCTAAAGTTAATCTTGGCTAATATATCAATTATAAGCTCCAGTAGATTACTGTTAGGATAGCAGTATTTTATAGCTCTGTAATTTCCCACTGAATAGGTCAGTAGGCTTTAGCTTAGCAGACCTCCCAAGAATGGCATGTTAAGAAAAAGTAAGCCTAATGCTGTAGATCTGTATCGACACTGAAAGTCCAACCATCTCCTAAACCTGCTGGGCTCCCTGACACTCTCTGAGACAATCCAGAGTACTGATCTGAGATTAAAACACAAGAACAAAACGCAGATTAGCATAGGATTTTTTTGTCTTTCCTTTTAGCTCTTGAAGAAGCAAGTAGCAAACATAGCAGTAACACAAAATGAGACAGACAAAACTACCATATCACAAAGAAATGAGAAGAGAGGTCTAAATGTGATTGCTAATGTTAATGGATTTTAGTTATTATTTGGAGCTCTATGTTTCTAATCTGTCATTACTGGTGCTGTAAACCATTGAGATTTCATCCATTACACAACTCTCCCTGAGAAGTAGGATACTCTCCTCTTCTTATAATTTGCTTATAATTTTGCTCTCAGCAGAAAGACTATGAAACTTAAAGCTCTACATCATAAAGATAAATCATTAAGTACAGGGGTAAGAGCCTAAAGTGGTAATAAATAGGGAAAAAATTTTGTCAGTAAAGGCAGAACTATGCGGAAACTAGATTACACCTGTAGCCAACAGTATCTGAAAGCCTAGATTTCTCTCCATTTCCTGCAGAAAGGGAAGACTGGGAAAGACAGAGTGCTTTATACGGCCATGCAGATGAAAGTATTACATTTCATGTTGTCAGATCTATGAATGTAGTTTATTGGCTTCTAGAAGTAGTTGTTACAGTCAGTGGGTAGGAAAAGGAAGAAAAGTGAAAGATCAAAAGAATAAACAATACCGCTGCCTTAGCATCACCTTGTTTATCTTTTTATTGGTGAATGACTGTAACTCTGAATGTTTATAAGACTCTGAATTTTTACCAAAGTAAATCATGTAAGCTTCTGTATCCCCACAGGAAGAAAATTGGTAGTCCCGCTCTTGATACAACATTATGTAGTTTCCTAGATTTGTTCTAGACCTCTTTAAATAACACGGAAGAATGCATTCTACCCTGGCTATATGATTTGAGAGAGTATATGTTGTGCTAGTTGATGATGATGGACGTTGGCGGTAGTCACAGCTTACCCCTGCACACTAGTTCCTGAATACCTTATAAGGTGAGAAACTGATTTATGATTTTTTGTTTGTTTTCCAGGCAATTTTTAATTTTGAGTGCAGGAAAGATTTGACTGCAAGAGGCAAAACATCTGAAAATTGAAGTAGTTTGAAGATGAATATCTGATAAACAGTATAAAAATGCTGGCACTGAATCATTTTGAAAAAGAATACATATAAGAATACAGAGAGGTGGTAGATGCCGCATCCCTGGAAACATGCAGGTTGCATATGCACATTTATGTCTTCCAAGATCTGACCAAGAACTCTTGTAGGAACTCTGGATTTGAAGGGAACACAGAATTTCTTAACAACCAGAAACAGCCTATAAAGAAGAATTACAAGATAACTAAAAACTTGATTTAATTTCCAGGCATATGCTGCACCAATAGCAAAGCAAATTGAGATCAAGCAAATGTGTCCTACTCTCAGAGGCCTAACTTATTCATGTGTTGCTCCTGCAACCTCCTTTGGCAAAAACAGAGCAATCACAGGTCAAACAGAGAGCTTCTGCCTTCCAGGCAGAGGCCTTGAGTTTATGGCCTGCCCAATAACCTAGCTATGGAAAAACTTAAAAAACCCTAAGCAGGGCAGCTGAAACCCTGTAGGCGTAAGAGATAACTTTTATGGGTTGCCCATGAAACAAGCAAGTTTATAGATCTTAAGGGTGATGCATCATTAGAGCCTTCAGAATAGATCTGTAATGCTTGTCTAAACTAGGCTGAATTTCATTTTATATCTTCCTGATGCCTATCATCATACACATACATTTTGCTTTCAGCCATGAATATTTTGTCCCCTTCAAGTCAGAAGCACTGACACATGGCATGTCTAGTCACTGGGAGATTATAATAATGAGATATTTGATGAGTGATCTTCTGCAAAATATTCCTTAAAGATTAACCTGAACCATAGCATATCACAATCATCTATTCCCCCTCAGATTTCTGCTTCAGATACTTCTGCTATGAATTGTTGGGAAATTCCCAGCCAGCAATAAGCGTTAGAGATTATGTGAGTAGGTTCACGTATATCACAATTTATAAATATTTGTCTTCTCACAACTGTTTACTAGGTTGTACATGTAACTAATATGAGGACTATATGTGTGATTATATCCTCTAACTGCAAGTATTTGAAAGTTTAAACTATTTAGAAATCTAGGCTCCTTCTAACCCAGGGAAAACAAAACGGACACCCCAGGGATTGATTCACCTTGACACAGCAGAGGAATATGACATGGATGAGAGCTAGCATCTTCTGGAAGTAGCTTTTCCTTTGTTGTCTATGCAGTTAGGCTAAAGACTACAGCTCTGAAGGACCCAACACAGAAGGCAAAGTTGAGTGGGAAGAATCACATTTCACTTGTACATGTCAAGTTAACATTTCCAGTAGTAGCAACTTTATCCTCACTATCTATTGATAGGGAAGGAAAATATGACTCATTAAACTGAAGTAAAAGGAAACGGAAGCAAAGAGAATAAGCGTTTTCCAAGGGTAATATAGAAAATATCTGAACTAGGAACTGCATGTCCAACTTCTTAAGACCTTGGGTAATATATTGGGATTTGCCCTACAATTCCTGATCTCACCACCTATTATATCTTATAAATACATTATATATTACATACTTTCTAATTATATATTAAAATTATATTGTTTTCAGATATAAACTCAAAAGAGAAGCTGACCATATATGTGTATATATATATATACATATATATGCATATTACATTGACACCAAAACTCACATAATACAACACTGAATCAAGTCAAGGGCCTTATAAAAAAAAAAAAAAGTATTATAAAGGTCAATTCCAGACTCCAAAGAATAAAAGACAAGTAACAGTGTAACCGTGGATTCCCAAAATAAGTAACTGAAACATCATTTTGACTGGGATTGCTTTTCCTTGCAAAAGAATTTAAGTGATACATTCCTTATTCCTGTTCAATCTTCCTGGAAAATAATTGTTCTGCTTTAATTAACTCAGCAAAAGGCATTAATGGCTGCAAAAAGAAGTTGAGAATATTGTAGGACCATATCAGAAATATGGAGGAAGAGTGGAAGAGAGAATTTTTCCAACACAGAAGATAAGAAATGAGACATTTAAACCTTGTACAAGTAAAAACTTCACTTAAGGATCTAGTCCAGTATTAACTGGCATAACTCCTCTAAAATCAAAGTAGTTAAGCCATATTGCATCAGTTGAAGACCTGACCCGGTATCCTTCTACGAAGTAATACTCTTTCCATCTTCCAGAAAAGATAACTATGAGTGTGTGAAATTTTGCAGGTGGATAAGTCTTTTAGTGTACAGTACTAGTTACATGATATGAATCTGAAATATCCTTTCCACATTTACTCATCTTGGTGGTGGACCATCTGGAGTTCTGTTTCACCTAAAGCAGCAAATCTGAGCAGTTGGTGATTCATTTCCAATATTTTTTTTTAGATTTTCCTGATATCTTTTTTCACTCAGTCTCTTAATTTTTGCACGTACTTGAATGTTATAATTTAATTTTCTTTTGAAACTCTCTGAACTCCTTTTCATCTGTCTAGCCACCTAGGAGTGGTTCCAGCTGTCCTTTACTACAGTCTGCTGCTACTTTTACCCTTTTTCCAAAATTTGGCTTTTTCTCTACTTCTGTTCATCCTACAGATAACATTGGCTGTTGCCAAAAGTAGAACCCCCAAGAATATGCCAACTGAAAACCTGTCCATGAGTATCTGCCTGGTGATCCATAGCTGTTCAGTGAAATATTTTAATGATAGACAAGCCAGCACTATAATCATACGAGATCTTTGTTTATACTTTGGAATACATGTTCTTTCTTGTTTCAGCTCCCAGGCAAACAGATTGTATGTGCACTGAGTGAAAGTTTAATGACTGATAAATCTTGGCAATAGCACCTTTACCCTGAGTCATGTGTTAAAAAAACCAGCTATTGACATTTCATTTTGAAAAGTAAAGGCACTCAGAAGTTTTACTGGCGATGACTAAGGTGCTGATTCTTACATTTGGAAGAAGAAAATAAGACCTTTATTTTGGACAAGAAAAATCATCAAAGGAGACATGTCCGCACACGCAAACCACGTGTGCAGCGTGGAAGTCTCTGTTTACCTTCATCTCTCTACAGGGAGTAGTCTTAAAAGACGTCATTATTCAGTAAATACAGTTAATTAAAATCTCTATTTGGAGCCAAGGTTTCGAATCATGATAATTCGTAGTCATATTTATCACACAGAGTTCCCTTCAGGGATGCCAGATGGATATGCTTCAGCACACATGGAATTGCTCAAACAAAATATCTTCTCCAAAGGTAAGAATTTGACTGTACTCTTAGACTGATGAGACAATAGAAGACTCAGGCTGTCTTGGAGATAACTGAACTAGTCTGGAAATATGTTTCTAAAACTGCACAATGAAGAGTAAAGAACACATATGATACAAGACTGCTTAATGAACATCTGCTCTTGGATTGTACAGTTTGTGCTTTCACTCAAATATCTCAAAGCACCATATAAAATCTGAACTTTTACAATGCATTTCAGCATACTGTGTCTGCAATATGTCACATGTACAGATGCTAAACCACTCTGGGATTTGTTTGTCAGGGAAGCCTTGGAGCTGGATTGCAATGATGAAATGGAAGTATGATTGCAATTGGAAAATGTATGATGATCATGAAAGTGCAGTTGGATAGTGAGAAAATACTTCATCCAGCCAGATGCAGTAAATGAGGGCCACCACAATGTCACTTGAAAGGTGACAGAGAAAACAGAGATTCCTGAGGAACATCTTAGTCTATATACATATAGGATATATATATCTAGGATAAGTATAAGCTAGTCAGTTAAAACATTGTCTTACAGTGGTGATCTCTCTCCATTGACAGTGAAAGACGACTCAGGTGGTCAGATCTTCTATGGACTTCTACAAGAGGTATATCTAACAACATGTTAGCTGAGACCCACAACACATCATTTCATTACTTGCAACAATACTAATTCCAACTATAGCATTGGTTATGTATTTATGGCTGCAACATTTTTTAATGAGTTGCCATCAGAGAGAAAAAGACGTCCTGCTGTCTTCTACTGACAGTAAAATTTATTAGAATGGGCCATTCTGAAAACCTCACTTCAAAGCAGATAATTAATTTTTTACCCTACACAAGAGAATTGATTCATTCCTAGGTTCTAGCTCTGAAAATCTGGTACAAATGATGAAGTCTGAAACAGGGGATCATCCATGGCAAGTCATCCCACATTTGTGTGTTCACTTCAGAGCTTCAAAAACAGAAATTCTTTTTCTCCCGTAGATGATTTTGCAGGTTTTTGGTTGTTGGTATTCATACTTCAGAAACACTTCCAGAAAACAGCTAAAATGTGACTGTACTGTAATCTTGTTCCACAGCTTTATTCCAAATTACAATTTTTTCTGTAAAAGTTTGAATTCAAACAGAAGCACTAATTAATAGTAGAGGAACTCTGTGCAAAGTATTGTGGATAGTGAAATACCATCTCTTTCTTCATGATCTGGAAAAGCAGAATAAAACATCTTTGTTCTTTTCAATTACATTGGGAGCAAAATGTCACACTTTATGTAATCATTTAAACTGAAAGTTTGTAACGGTTGGACATTTTAACTATAGAGAAGGATCTGAAGAGGGTAAGATCCAGACAGCAGATGCTCACCTCTTGAAGTCATAATGTGTTTGGATGAAACCTGTCCTCCAGAAGAGGTTGGAGAAGACTTTGTACTGGTGAAAACCATCATACTTTTATTCCCAAAAGGAGTTTTGCACAGGAATAATTGAATCCATTCCTAAAATATAGTTGACACTGAAGAGTGGATAGGAAGTGAGAAAATGATTATAAAGTTTGAGGTATCTGTATAATTATGAGATGGACCTAACTAATCATGGCAGGATTCTTATTCAAATAGGTATTATCCATAGTATCTAACACTAAATACGAAGACTTTGTGCCTTGTTCTTCTAAGAGCACACTGTTATATTTGATGACCCCTGTGCTCTAAGCATAACACCATCTCTGGAAGAACAAATTCCTGAGCGGACAACTCTGCTTTTGATTTGGTTCAGAGTGAAAAATGCAGTGTTTTTTCGCTCCTTTTTATTAGTTAAAAAAAAAAAAATCACTTTGAGAGAACTCTTCTGAGGTCTAGTATTGCATTAAATGTCCCATACATACGTAGTGACCTTCTGGGAGAGAAAAATGTTAAGTATTGTACAAGGCTGGGCACATGGTCAACACCCAGCTGAGAATCGGAAAAAGCAGAAACATCCTGCTCTTGCTGCTGTACTTAGTGCAGGCAATGACACATCATATTTATCAGGGGCTGTAGTGCAAGTAACGAAGCAGAGGTCACTTTGTTGAAAATCATCTGGGCTTTCGTCTGGTTTGAGAGCTTGGTGTGCAGGGAACCTGCTGTAAGTGCGTCAGTTTTTCTTTCCATGGTAATGTCACTGTTCAAATGTCTGGACAGATAGGAGTGGCTAGGGTGAGCAAGCAACTGATTTATCCAGCTGTAACACAGGCTCTGGAGGCACCTTGCTTCTGGAGACCCAGAAAGGTGAAGGAGAAAAGTTGAAAAGAGGGTCATTTTCGGCGAAGCTACTGAAGGTGAAGGGTTCTGGAGCAGAGGCTCGCGCCGAGGGACCCTTTCTCCGGTGGCAAAACCGCAGCGGCGAGGCGGCAAAAAGCGCCGAGAGAGAG
>Ga0065711_1003551_pt1 | contig 35601 bp, 23 predicted proteins | sample Hoacrofraction12_FD_59098 | JGI IMG/M metagenome (GOLD analysis project Ga0065711, IMG submission 59098) | Hoatzin crop microbial communities from Cojedes, Venezuela - Epithelial fraction 12 v2 (version 2) | ecosystem: Host-associated > Birds > Digestive system > Esophagus > Crop | place... | reverse complement strand
CGCTGGACTCTCTCCAGTAGCTCCTCATCTTTCTTGAAGTGGGGAGCCCAGAACTGGACACAGTACTCCAGATGGGGCCTCACTAGGGCAGAGTAGAGGGGGAGGAGAACCCTCCTGCTCGCTGTTTAAATGCTACAGGGTACAAGCAGAGTCATCAACTGATCAAAAAGACCTGGTGGGGAGGCAAGGGGAAAACCTTCATTGCTTGCAAGATCCTACTTTTCACAAAAACAAAATAAGAGTTGACTAGAGCCTGCATATCTATCCTGAATATGGATTATTCTGAATAACAGGATTATTTCCTTACCTGCCTGCCTGGTACAGAGATACAAACATCTCACTTGACCTACACGTAATCCCACTTGACCTACATGACAACAGCCCTTCCCAGATATTTGTTTCTGTCCTGATGGAAAACATCCCCTAAACCTGTGACACGAGGTTGTCTGCCCTGCTGAGATTTGGTAAAGCCACCAAAGCCTTCCCACTGAACTAAGAGACCTGCTCCTGGGCTGAAGCAGGAATGCATGTGATCCACCAAGAAGGACTCCAAGAGTCTCAGCAAGCCTGCTGAAGTCCAGGAGGTGATTCCTGGTCGCTTCAATGTGCTTCAACCACACGGTACAGCTGCGTGCTAACAGCTTCACTTGTTACCCCTGCCATGGAAACTAGCACAGCTGGGCATGAGTTCTCAGATGAAACTTTTTAACTCAGGAACCACCCCTCTGCTGAGACTACATCCACTCAGGGTTTGTTCTGACCACACTTTTGTCAGGAAGAGCTTTGCCGCTGCCAGGGATGATTTTTTTGGAGGAAACCCCTCCCTTGGGAGAAGGCCACGGTAGCAGGGATACATGCCACCCAGCACTTCACCAGCCTTCCCCTCTCTCTGCTCCCACAAGCCCCAAAAAGTGCTGGCTTTTTCATAGCGCAAAAAGCGAGCAAATGCCAAAGCCTCCGTTTCTCATTTCCTAGCCCACCGCAGCAGTGAGCGGGCAGCTTAGCTCTCTGAAATTCCTTGTGGGTTACAGCTTCTTCCAAGGGGAGACGCTTCCGCTGCACAGCTGTGCATTCCGGCGACGGCGTTGCTCCTCACCAATCCCTAACGAACGGCAGGCAGTTTTCAGTTCTCTCCGAGCTTTTCCTTTGGCTCGTAGGTATTTTTTGGATAATATTTACGCACCTAGTTTCACTGACAGCATAGTGTACAAACACATAAACACACAATGTTTATCCCTATGTGATAAAATGAAACCTCATTTAAGCAAATGTCGGCTCGGAGGCCAGCTTGCAGGCTAGTGCCAACCTTTTATAGTAGTCATAAACTCCGGCTTTTATAACTGATACGTTGACAAGCTTCTGCCTACGACAGCGAGTGTTACCACCACAAACCGCTACAGTCTGGAGTACTTTGCAACACCCTGCATCAGTTGTTCTTTATACAATGTCAGCTGGTTACTCAATTAACGAGGCAGCAAACAGCCACATAAAATCACTGAAGTGCATTTCCAAACAGCTTGAGACGATCTCCTGACCGCAAGCAGCAAGGCTCAACTCGAGCGACACCTCACCTGCAGAGAACGTGAGCTGGATCTGCTCCTCGATGATCTCCAAGGCAATGAAGTCGTGCTTCTCATTAAAACGCCCGTTGTAGAGGAGGAGAGCGTTCCTCTCCCTGGTTGCAAACCTAGAAGGCAGAGATGAGGGGCTAGTTCATGCTTAACGGCTTACGAATTAAATACTGACAGTCAAGTCGCCCAGGAGAAAGGCAGCTTTATAGTTAGCAGAAAAGCAAGCCTTTGCGTCTTTCTTCAGACAGAAAATCAGAGAAGTGAGCCAGCGGAAGGATAAATCTACTCTTTCACAACCAACAGAGGCAAGCAGGATGGACATTACAGCAATCTACTCTGCAGAGATCTGCTGCAGATGCCGACCCTCACACAGGGTAAAATCAGGCAGATGCACGATGCAGCACAAGCGTCTGACACTCGCCAAACAGTAGCACTTACTACACTTTGCAAACAGGCTGAAAGCTAGGCAGCATTTTCACATCAAAGGGGGGATGCTTGCTGCCTGCTCCCTGTCTAAATGCTACAGGGTACAAGGAGAGTCATCAACTGATCAAAAAGACCTGATAGGAAGGCAAGGAGAAAAGAAAGATAAGAGTTGCTTTAATAATGCCACACAGACAATCAGCGTTCATAAATCAACACGTCAGCCAACTGGAGGAAGGCAAATAAACGCTTAAATGATTCCACTAAATCAGCGTCAACGGGGGTTTTTTGGTTTTATTTTTCTCATGCTCCTAACATGGGATGTATCACACATTTCTTGCAGAAAACGAGGCAACCCCACTTGTAAAAAGCCTGTTTTTTCTGTCAGCACAGAACTTTTTTTGCAAATTTCTGTGTTGTGTTTTTTTTATAATTTTTAATTGAATCCTGTTATCTTTGGGGATTCACACACAGCTTTTATCTACTTAGAAATGCAAAAAAAGAAAATTACACTTTACGTAAATATTTTTACAAAGATTAATACTATATAAAGAGGGAAAGAGAGAGAAACCATGGGAATTTCTCATGTTTCCAAACAGCAGCATAGTTTGATTTTGCATCTTGAACTTCAGGAAATAGGCCTGATTTAAATTAACCCACTTTTCCTACAAAAGAATCAAATGCTGCACACAGCTAATGAAAACTGCCTTCCACAGACAGAAGAGATGATTCTTGTGCCTGCCATGTCGTGTTTCCTAGCAAGACTCTCATGCAATGCAACAAAACCTGCATTCAGAGAATGTGAAAGAAGCCATATTTTAGAACATCAACTTCTGGTATTTGAAATAAAAAATTTCAAAATCAAGAATATTTTTAAACAACAGTTGTTTGTCAGACATGTGTATCTTGTGGATTACACTGAGTACAGACCTTTCAGAACCAGGAGTCTGAATCTGAGCTACATGGAAATGGGAATTTTTATTCCACACATTTTTTAATGTTTTTGAAGGAGAATTAATGGTTCTGGTTCAAAACACAAAAGTCACATTTGTGAAAATTCCAACAAAATATAAACTCCAAAGAGTTATAGTCCATCAAAATATTATATTACTGTTTCAATTACTTTTAATCAGTTTTGAAATATATCTTAATTTCTAAATTTATTTAACATACAAAATAATATTGTACAACTAAAAGGCAAACTGAATTAAGACAATACCGCTGAAATATTTCAATATTACCCAAACACTGATCTACTTTTCACTTTTCACCATCCAAAATTTCATCCTAAGGAATACAGTTCCTGTGAAATATTTCCCAAGACTGTATTTTTCAGTGGATAACTGCTTCATCAAAGCATTTTGATTAGATCTGTCTAGAATATATATGACCAAAAGAAATGAGAATAATATGAGTGATACTACTTCAGTGGGTGAAAGATTTAATTTTATTAGCAACAACAGGAACTTTAGTTCTGTTTGAATATATTTTTCTGATATGGTTTCAATTCTCTAGCATAATTTTTATTAAATTCTTCAGCTCTTTTTTATATTTCTTTACTCGGTGTGTGCTTAGTTCCTTCCTTTGCCACTAGTCAAAAGCATTTTTTGTACCATACTAATAGTTAAAGCACTACTGCTTTTGAACTTGTCTGGTTATCACCAGCTGAGGAAAAAAAATGCTGGTTTTTAAAAGAAGGGATATTTTTAATCTCAGGACACAAGAAACAAAAGGCACTTTCTTAGAGAATTTTGAATAAAGAGTGAGAAAACTTCTCCGCTGACAGTATCTCTTGGAGTGGAGGAGTAGCAATGGTTGGAAGGAAGCAAGGAACACATATAATGTTGGGAGCAGAAAGCCATGCCTGGTCAGTAACCTAAATACTTTCTTTAAAAAAATCCCATTTTAATTATGAGACTGGGCAATGCCAACATCCCGCTCTTTGCCATGAGTCACTGGAGGCTGAGGGAAGATAGACACCCTGGGATTTTACAAGTGCTCCCAAATCACAAAATATGTAATGGCAAATCATTGCCCAGCCAAACTGCTCATTCTTGCTTACCCTCACATAATGTTTTCCCCCTGCATTGCAAGATAATAAAAGCCAAAGAAATGAGAAGTGTAAATAAAAGTGAATTTCAGGTATGAAAAGCTAAATGTGTCGTTACCCCACACAGTGTGGGATGAACCCCATGAGGATCTAGACTTTTTAGCAGTAGACTAAGCCGTGTTTAGCTCATGACTAAATATGCCGTCTTGGTTTTAAAGACGGTGAAGAAACCCCGGTGTAAGCACTACCTTGCTACAGTACTTTGGTGTTTCTCAATAACCCCTGCACAGAGCCTTTGAGTCACTTTCACTTGAAGCACCCTGCATGTCAAAGCTCTCTTCCCGCAAGCCTGAAAAATGACACCACATGGCTGCGGGGACAAGCCAGGGGCAGTGCAGGTAATTCACACTGGCAGCCAGCCCAGACCGCTCCTTTGTTTGCACTCTCTGTAGGTCTGACAACGCCAACAGAGCCTTTTGCTCCTCAGCTTCTCCGTGTACTTAGACCCAATGCTCTAAAATGGTCTTCACAGACGCAACTCTTCCTCACCTGACTTGCATGCAAACCATGCCTGCACTTTCTGGTTTAACCAAAATGTCAAGATGCCATAAAATTTCAGACCTTAGGATTGAGGCAGATGAAGGATAAAATGGAAAGAAGCTGCCTGGCTCCCGACAGACGTAAAACACCCAGTAACTGCTGGGCACTTGATGAAAAATGTGCGTGGCCGAGTCCTTTCTGAGCACGTTCTCTGGACAGACGCACAGCCACGTCTGTCGTGGCAGCTGTTGTGGTAGCTATCAACAAATCCCCAGCCTTGCCCTCTGGGGTCGGGGCTAGCATATTTTGTGCTATTTACTCACAGTCAACTGTGAGGGAGAACCAAAGGTCAATTCCGACCGGCTAAACCATGGGAAAGCTGCAAACTCACCCCCTCTTTGGAGAAGAGATGCATGTGCACCTGGAGCTCTGGCTCCATGGCGGGCAAGCCCTATGCCTGGACCAAGAAGTCTGCTCCAGAAGAGGGGTTTCTTCCCTGGGATGCATGAGCCAGGGGAGGTGAGCCCTGGTCCATGCAGTGTGGGCACCACCATCGCTCCCCTCGCCTCCCTGAGTGTCCCCATGGGAGAAATGACAGCCAGCCAGCCCAGGAGACGACTGTCCAATGTGGGTACGTCAGGGCAGATGGGATGGGGATGAGGCTGGCTGTGCCTGGCAGCCGGCATGGGACCAGAAGCAGGAGCCGCGTGTGAAGGCCAAGAAGAGTGAGGCAAGGAACTGGGACAGTTGGGGCCGTCCCAAGCCCAAGGCTGAGAACCAACAGTGAGCAAGGACCTGAGGAGGACCATCCTGTGCCCAGCCATGGCCTGACAAGACCGGGTCCCCTCAAAGGCTGGAGAACAGGAGAAGGGACGAGCGCTCCCAAACAAGCAGCATGAATGGGTCAGCTCTGCAGCCAGCCTGAAAGTCAGGAGGCCACAGGCACAGCTAGAGAAAGTGGGAAACCCACCACCCACCCTCGCACCTCTCTGGCTGAGGGGTGCTGAGAGGTGGCCAGAGAGGCCCCGGTGTCCCTTCTCCCCACGCCATCGCACGTAGGTAATTCAGTTGGTGACAATATCTAACAAACGCACCCCAAGCTCGAGCAGAGAAGCCGGCAGCCACAGAGCCCTTCCCCACCGGGACTTACATGAGGGAGACGGTGAAGTGGAAGCGCTGCCGCAGCCCCTTGAAGGTGATGAAGGACTGTGGTGGGAAGCTCCTGGTGGTCATCTCGCAGTACGGCCGCTCATATTCGCCCGGAGGACACTCGCACTTGAAGCCCCCGATGAGCAGGTTCACGCAGGTTCCTCCATTCTTACACAGCCCCGGAGCACAGCGGCCGGAGCGCGCGTTCACCTCACAGTACTCTCCTGCAAGGAGAGAAGGGGACGTCAGGGACGGCGACACCTCACCCCAGCAGCACGCTGTGACACTCAGCCACCCATGCGTCCCTGACACAGGTTAAGCTGTTTCCAGACTCCTGTGCCTGACCCCCTCCAGCACCGAGGTACCAGCTGGTAATTGCAGGGGGGTATGGATGCTGCACCGGCTCTCGAGTCTGAATTTTCAGGGGGGACCGGGATATGATTTGCTGAGCAATCCCTTTGCAAATATCCAACAACATTGGCCCTGGTTTTCAGATTCCTTGGCTGTTTCCAGACCGGGTGATAAATATAAAGCTGGTGACAGACAGGTCTATATGGGAGGAGGTAACACTACCAATTAAAAACTTTCACGTTCGCTGTCAACCAAAATACGCGTAAATTGTTCCGGTGTTTCGCTCTGGGTTGGCGATTGTGTAAACAGATCTGTGTTTGCACCTCGCCTCGAGTGGAATTTGGCTTTGCTGCCCATGGCAGTGGCAGGGCACGGCTGAGCTCGTGACCACGCTCGCGAAATGTTTATAGAAAGAATAAGCAGGATGCCGATGACATACATATTGCTTCCACATTTTCCCACGTACCCTGCAGGCGACAGCCATTTTCTGAACCCTTCACAGATGTGCGCAGCAATTCTCTGGAAGTTACAGCTTCTGCGTACCGCTTGCTGAAGCTGTTTTCCCCCCAAATGCTTTGACTTCGTTCTACTCAAACGTCTGCATCAAGGTGTGTTAAATGCAAGTACTAGAGCATCAGGTGTCTTGCTTTGTATGCACGCTGCAATTTTTCCTGCGTTTGCCCAAAATCTGAGAGTGAATCACAACTTAAAAAAATAATTTGTGATAATAATAATTTGTGTCCACAACGTAGAGAGGACAGCCACTTACAAAATCTATGGCTGGGACAAAAGCAGCTGCTGAATTAATCATTGTCCAGAAAGCTAAACTCTCTATGTGAGTTAATTAGTTAACATTTATGCTTTGGCATGTGTCTGCCTAAGATACAGCGTGTTCAGATCCTGCACGTAAAATTGTTCAGAGAAACTGAAGATGGTGTACGTAGTTGAATTCTACCCAGTAACAACACCTGAGAAATAAACATAGAGCAAAACGACACAAACACAACCAGCTGAAGGAATGACTACATTTCCAACACGTCGATATTTGCATGATTACTCGCTACCAGATTAAAAACCTACATTAATTCAAGCACAGTTAAAACCGTGCAGATGCATTCCTGGAGGAAAGTAAAAGCAGCAGGGGCTGTGGGCAGTGACTCGCAAACGCAGGCAAATTAAAACAGAAAGTTTTGCCCCCGCCGCCCCGCTCCCACAGGTTCCCACGCCGAAGCGCCCGCGCCGGGCAGCAGCCGGCAGCATTGCCGCATCCAGACGCGTTGCTGCATCCAGACCTGCACCCGCACCGCTTCTCCACGCCGGGCGGCCTGCTCCAATGGTTCGCAGCTGGTTTAGCCACCGCCCGAGGGGCAGCGATTTCTGAGAGCAGGTGAGGTGGACAGCCCGGCCATTTCGGCTCTCCAGCTTTGCTGCCTTTCTCCTCTTGTGTCACCATCACGAGCCTTCCAGGCGGGTACGATGCGCGCTGGCGAAATGCAGAAGCAAACACAAGAGTGCCACAATCATGCAGTCAGCCAAATGCCTGCCCCATCCAGGTGGGCTCAGCTCCGGAGGCCAGACCTCCGGTCGGGCGCCGTGGTCCCCGCGGCGAGCCGAGCCCTTGGACAGCAGCCTCTCGACGAGCGCATTCGTCGGCATCTCCTGGGATACAACACCCTGGGGTGTTTCGGTGTATTTCAAAAGGACGTAATGCAAAGCACAGGGGAGCTGAACACATCTCTCTACACTAATAATTCTCACAGTTAACAAATTATGAAAGAAACCTTTCCTGTCATCCTAGAGGGAACGCAAGCCCAAACTTCTGAAGTAAGAAACCATATATAGCCAAGAGCTCAGCTCCAAGCCTGTGCTTAGAGCTTTTCTGATTCAGCACTGATGTTCCTATATTCTCACTTTTAACATATTAAGATGAAACGCTGTGAAAACTACTTGGTAAATATCTTCCTGTTTCCACTTATTAACTGTGAGTACCCAGCAAGATTATGTGAATACACCTTCCTTGGCACTTTAAAATGCTCTACAATACGTTTCTTTTGGGAGAAACTGCATCTATCATCCTAGACAGAAAATTCCCTCAGTGTATTGGATCTGTCAGACAAAGTGCACACACAGATCAGATGCTCTCAGAGGACACTACAGAAAGCACTTCTTGCTGATCCACTGCACAAGCACAGCCAACCCCCCTCAGCACACACACATCTTGTGTTCTAAAACTCTCAAAACACTGGAAAAACGTAATTCCTATAGAAAGACTAAACACAGGTTTGTTGCGTTAAAAAAAGTAGTAGGATAAAGTAACTCTCCAGCTCAGAGAGGAATGTAATCTTCAAGGCTTTCTGAAAACAGAATGATATATTTGGCAAAAGCAAATAACACACAGGCTTGAATACACAGGGAGAAAAAGGAATGAGCTGAAAGGAGAGATTCCTGGCACTGCAGCACGCTGGGGAAATGCCATGGCAATACGGAGGCGAAACATAAAAGCCTAAGCTGGAAGCCATTGACGGTTCCGTATTATTCTCTTATATAACAAGAATGTATACACCATTTATTTAGATAGCTACACAGGCATAAAACTATTTAGGAGAAAAGAACGCTTACAGAAAAGTTCTATTGAATTATGTTTATTACTGCTTTTCATGATGACTCTTGACAAAGTAATTAAAAAAAATGTAGTTCAACTTTAAATAAGGTCCTTTGTCTTATTCAGCTCTAGCATCACCGATGTCTCAGTTACTAAAATTATTCTGAATCTTCTTCAGTCTGTAATGTAAATGAGAACATCTTTGATGCTGAATTTTCATATTTTATGTATATTTACAAAAATATATTAAAATAGTGGTTTTGAAATCTCTACAGTAACTCCAAGACATCACCGTGCTTCAAGGCACAAAGGTCTACCAAGAAACCTGATAAATCCCTATTTACCCTTTTTATCCGTAAGTAAAGAATGTGTCTGCAATTATTTAGAAACATGGCACTTTCGGCTTGATGAAGTGGCCATCTGAGCAAGCACTCGAAGCAGGGCTTTGACCAGGAGCACCGAAGCCCTTCCGGCCACACACCACACTTCTGTGTGGCTCTCGGGTTTGTCAGCGCCGAGGGCGGCCACCTCATCCTGGACACGTCGCCGTCCCACCGCACTCTGCCCCACGGGAGCTTGGAGGCACGGCCTTAAAACCGCCCTCCAAATTGGAACCGAAGCCTTTGAGGCCTTGACGGATGGGCTGGTTGCGGGCTGGAGCCGGAGTCGGAAAGCCCTGAGGGAAGGGCTGCTTGAGGAGCCAAGAAGGAAGGGGTCTGCGTCCGCCCGCCGTCGGGATGAAAAGCGCCTGTGTGCCTGCTCGCAGCTGAAGGTCGGAGGGCTGGGACGCGCTGTCAGAGGGGGTGTCTCGCAGTCCGGTGGGAAAAAGTAGCACAGAATGAGGGAGAGCTGCTGTGCAGCGAGGGTCTGGAGGGGCTGGGGTGATAAGAGCACAGCCCAGACAGCCGCCGCACGCAGCCTGGGGACGGTCTGCGACACCGGCGATGCCGGCACGGCTCATCCCCTCACCCAGCCTGCAAAACTCCCCTTCGCTCCTCGTGGCATTCCCTTTGCTAACACAGTTTCATTTTTTGCACTGGCCAGCCTTCTAGGAATCACTTAATAAACCAGTTATGTACCACAGCTCTGTGAAATCCAAGCAGGAGACGTGAAGCTTAGTCCCTCCAGCTGCGAAGCCTAAAGCATGCCCTGTCAGATAACACGGGCCATGGCTGCCTGTTATCTGCAGGGAGATTCTTGGGCTTTGAAAAAATCCTGGCCCAAGCCTGCAAATGGTTTACTGTGACAGGATAGTAGCTGATCGTCTATGCTCCCAGATAATATTGATGACTCTTAAAGCTACAAGTAATGCGGCTCTTGCACAGCCTTTCAGTTAGTGCTTCCCGGTTTTAAAGCCCTTAAGACCACAAGGTAAGAGTTGTTTTTGACACTGCTTCCTACTCTCAGCCACCATATGTCTCTTCTCCAATTTTAGGATTAACTTTACAAAGACGTTAATCATGAAATTTCTTCTATTAACCTTATGTAAGTGAAGACACCGCAATATCAGGTGTAACATAACCAGAACAGGCAAAGCAAAAGACTGGCTGGAAGATTTGGTCTTCCTCTGATCTATTCCAAAAGAGTTTAATTAACAAAAAATAAAGGGTGATTTAAAAAGTAAAAAGAAATACATATAAGCTATCTGAAAAATGAAAAAACAATCTCACAATTGCAAATACCTTGTGAGCTGACCATTATGGGTTTCAAACCGCACAGTGGTGTGCATCAATGGGAAGGTCTTTGCACAAATCTGCCTGTGGTTTTGCTGTGAGTTGCTTGACCTTACAATGACAATGTATAACATTGGAAAGCTTGCTGGAAACAACATGAGGGTGTTGGAATAAATACAGAATTACTCTACACTTCACTTTACTGCAATGTGTTTCCACCATATCCCTGTTTAGGGACTAGTTCTCAAAAAATTGTACAATTCTCTGATTGTTTTCAACAGAAATACTACATTAAATAGATATTTACATGAAGCAGCAGACCTGCATTGATGTTCTCGTTTTTTCCAGTTTCCCTAGTCACATGTTAATTTTTCACTCAGTATCTGTAATTGTTTGACTTGAACTGGTTCTTCTCTCCTTTCTTCCATCCTGCCATTTGCTCTAGATACAGATTAATCTTCTTCTCCAAGCTGGTAGCTGCTTCACCAGAATGGAAAGCACTTTGAGAAGCTGATTAAAGCAGCCAGCCTAAAATGATGTACTTTAAAGTGAAAAGAAGAAACAACAACAAGGAATAGGGCAAAAGGAGAAACAACAAGAAATAGGGCAACTAAAGTCTTCAAAGAATTCCCACTGACCCATTCCCTTACTAGAGAACCAACCATCATTAAAAATGTATTTGCTAACTTGCACATTATGGGAAAATCAATCGTCCTTTTCCTCTAGCAACTAAACCACTACCAACCTTAAATGACAACTGGCAATAAAGCAATCAGAGCACTAAGTAATAAGAAGGTTGTTAAAAACAAATTAGCTGCGGAATCAGCCTGGAAATCTCTACTGGGACAAGAGATAAAGAGGCTGGGATCCAAGGCACCCACTTTACGGGTGGTTTCACCATAGCTTAGGCTGAGTGGGAGTGACCACAGTCACCTCCTCTCCCCAAACTCCTTGCACTTTCCTCCCCCTCCCTTGTGTCGGCACTCACATAATCCTGCTGTTGACTGATTTGTGGAGCTAAGATGGCAAAACACCATTCATTTCTTTATTGCAAGGTTAATGATCTTCTGATCAGGTCCCTCCCAGGACTGATGGGACAGCACAGCAGGCACAAGGGAGGGAGGCAGGACCATGCACCCAGGAACAGGAATGAAGGAATGGTCTTAGCAAGGTTTAACTGTTACGAAAATACAGCTGTAAGACATTTTAAATGGCTCACGTGTGAGTGCAGTGGCTTATGCTTGGCTTGGGTGAATTGGATCAACACCTTCAGTAGATACCCACCTCTCTCCACCGACTGTGCAGGGACGTACTGCAGGAAAATCTGCCTAAATCACAGGAGCAAGTCAAATAATAAAAACAAATATTGGATTTTGCCCATAAAGGGAAATTCATGACTCCAGTGGCTCTGTGGTGCGTGAGCACGCACACACAGACAGAAGTACTCTCACACTGTTCAGGACTAAATCTCAGTGACTTGCAATGACAGTTGTCCTTCATAATTTAAGTTGCTAACCATTCCAGATTTAACAAGATGTATTTGCAAAAGAGTAACCTGAAATTAACACACTAAGCAAAATAACAACAGAAACATTCCTTTTGCAGACTATATATATAGAGCTTGCCGAGTAGCTCTCTGAGGTGACAGACAGAAAACAATTCTATAATAAGATACTCAGGAAATCACCATTTTATCTCTGGACCTGGTTTAATTTTGTGGGCATAAGCACTAAGCTCTGAGCTGGTAGGAAGAGAGTGTGCAGAACTACCGGTGCTTTCTCAGCTACGTATCATTCCTCTCCTTTACCATCACCCTTCTCCCTTCCCTGTGCTTTCTTCCACAAAGTTCGCCCTGGGGATCCTTGATAACTCACAAATCAGATTTCCCAAAATCATGAGACTGGGATAAATAAAGGTCATGAGATCTTTACCCATGACATGCTCCAAAATGATGGACAGGGAAGGCTTTTTATTTTATTTGCCTCTGAAGCTGCGAGTGGCTTCTGCTGGCCCCAAGGCGTATGAGAGCTCTTGGTGGTCAAATTCCAGCCCAAAACACATGACCAAAACCGTCTGCTCTGAGGCAGCTCCCATTTCCCACTCCCACCCCAATGGAAAGATGCTCCTTGACCCTCCCCAGCTCTTCTTCCCACTGGGGTCCTTGGAGACAGCATCTGTACCCCGGCTGCTCCCAGGGAGGAAGAGGACCTCAACGAAAAACTCCCCCTGGTCAAACAGGCAAGAGAAAGGCTAGGACCTCTGCCCACCTCCTGATCCTTCCCCACTAGCAACCAATATAAACTGTATTTTACAAAAGCAAGAGCAGGGAAAGCTCAGGTCTCCATCTCTCAAGCTGCTTTGGGCTGTGCCTGCTGATGAACTGCATATGCAGAGCAGCCACTGAAATGGTACCCGGATCCTCACCAGCCCAAAATCAGGCCTGGGATCCTACACACAGCAGCAGCCTGAGCAGAAGATGTTTCTCTTCTCCTGACCACCTCCCCTCCTCTAGACACAAAACAGAGCAAAACAAAAGACACCCTGCAGGCATGGGTGGACGGATGGATGATTTGGGATTTGGGGCTTTTTGTGTTTTTGCATTTAAATGAGAAGGAATAATTGGGAAAAAAACCCAATACTGAGGAGGATTAGTGATATTTGGGGCACATCTGTTGGAGAAATGAATTAGTCTGTGCATTCCAGAAATTACAAGCATGTTCTCAAGATGATACGTGCTCAATTTGAACGGTCTCTGGACCTTGTCCTCCCATGCAACTTCCACCAGTGCTGGCAGGAACAGAGCACAGACCAAAGTCACGACTGAGTCTTTAATACCTGTGTTCTCTTACTCGTGTACTTGTTGAGGATCAAAAATTCTCAGTCATTAAGCTTCCACTGTCTACACCAGACAGCTTGTCTTTCACCGTCCAGCAACAAGGCCAGGAGCAGTGCGAGCACCAGAAGTGCTACCAACACTTCTCACAAGTATTGCCATTTTTTTCCCCTGTAGCACTCTGATGAGCAAGGAGCCAGACACTACAGTAAAAAAGAGGTGCCTGCAACGCACCTGGCTTCTCCTCGCCGCCTGCTCCCGCGGCACCGCAGATAATCACCCCCAGGCTTCTGAGCAAATGCTGAGGAAAAGCACTTTTTTGGAACGTGTTAGATGTGGCGGAGGAGAAACAGAGATAAAACAACCATGACTTCAACCTGTCACATCTAACTACCAACAATTTTTGTTCTATGTGATCCAACGGCTAATTCCTTAATGTCTTAACCTTTACTTTTGGCTGATTTTACCACTATCTCTAAGCTCTGTAAATTATTGAACCATTTCTTGTAATGTACAGTGCCCTCACAAGGTGTCTTGTCATCTCCCTCCGCATTTGACCTGTAAGTTTAAGCTTTAGAGACCTTTTCAGGTTCTGTCTCTCACCCAGGACTATACACAGCACAAATCTATGCAAAAGAAAAAAGAAATGCACTGAAATTTCCAGTTTATGTTTTCTCTAGCAGGTTTATATGCAAGACAAATTATCATAACGCAAATTGCACTGATTTGGGGTAAGATATGGTGATGAAGCAGTGCCTTTCAAAAGCCTAAGGTCTATCTCTGGATGTATTTAGGAGGGGGAAAACATTACGGTAGATGTCAAAGATAAAACCAAATTAGATTATGCCATTGTGTCTGCAATTTGCATTATGACTTACTTGAATAAATCTCTTCCTAAAAATCCCAACTTCAAACTAATGAGAAACCTGGAGGTGTAAGAACGAAACACACCTCTGCATAACATACTTCTGTTCATTTAGAGAGGAATGTTCTTCCCTCCATTTATTATTAAGAGAAACAATCATTTTCTACCTTTACTATATATACATCTGCTATTATCTTTTTTTCCTCTGCTCTCTCTGCCCCTTGATTCATCTCCAGGAGCGTTACCCAAGGAGGAGCACATGGAGGGAACCGAAGGCTGGGGCAAGACGTGTTCCCTTAGGGATAGCCTTTGCAGTCTGGTCTGTATTTGCATCCCTGCGCACCCGCAGGCACTTCGGCATGGGAACCAGCTGCCATGCCCAGTTCTCACCTCCTTCCACAGACAGCAGCAAGAGAGAAAGAGGGCACTCATAGACCCGGGGTGCCTCTGCTCAGATGACAAAAAAGACTATTTCCTCACGCAAAGCTGCAGATTTTACTGGGCACTGAATGCCACCACCAGCACCATTCATTCCCCAAGGGTGTTGTTACACAGGCCACTGTGGCCTCGCACCGGGCTTTTCAAAATATATTGAATTATTTACGTGAATGAGGAAAGCAAGCATGGCACGGTGGCTGTGCCAGGGATGTGTGTGAAATAACATCTTTTACCAACAGGAACTCAGGAGTCGGAAACCCAGACGTGCTTCCAGGCTTCCCCCAGCGCACCTCCAGCCTGGTGTCCCCAGGCTGCTTTCCACAGAGGACACCAAAGGGCTGCAACTCCCAGTTTCCAGATTTGTAGGGAAGGGGAAAGCTCTAGCACACTTATCTGAGCAAGTTAACATCTTGAAGAGGTTGAAAAAGGCAACATACCTGCAAATAACTGACCTGAGAAAGAGGAAGAAAGAAAAGGGCTCAGGAATATGGGAAAAAAGGAGATCAGGGTCTGCCTTTCAATGGCAAACATCACTGTTTACTTTAGCAGAGTCCAGCCCTCATTCCACTAAGATCCCATTTAATTTTCTCTATGTAGCTGTTACAGACTTGATGTTTAGGCTCAGAACAAGAGACAAAGCACAGAAGAAACCATCTGCCCTGGTCTCCAGCAGCTTGCTGGGATTAACTGCACAAGCAGCCAGCTCTGCGCACCTCCATTAACAGAAGACTCGTGAGAGCCTGCCTTTTGTGTTTTCCATCAATGAGAAGTTTTCACAGGAAAATCTCACTCTCACATCTTCTGTGTAATGCAACAATATCGTAAAAATGATGGCTTTTAGATACATGCAGACCTGAAACCAAATCATGCCCCTAAACATCCCAGGTGGTCCCAGAAGCTCTGGTGGAGAGAAGCATAATGGTCAATTAGTGAGAATAATTGAAGAGAAGCCATAAAATATTAATAAAGCAACCGAAAAACATGCTTAAAGTAAATCTACTATTGTAATTACATTTTAGGAGACTAGAGTTCCAGAGCTTTATATTTTCATTTTATATGAGAAGCACTAGGTTAAAAGAACGTTATGCATAAAAGTACTGCATAACTGTCTCCTATGCGGATCATACCAGTTCAGAGGCTTTGCCTGGTGGAGTAGACAGAATGGGCAAAACCAATCTGATGCTCATCAGCTTTCCATTCTTATACATTGAAGGCAAATTTAAAAAAAAATCAAAACCACCCATTTGCTTGTCAAATTAAAAGGATTAGATTAAAAGATAATCCTATAATCTTATGTTCTGGTAGCCTCAAAAATATTTCCTACACAGGTCAGTAAACATAAACTGAAAACAAACAGCAGCTTAATCAGAGAAGCCGGCTTTTTCTTAATGACTCTTGAAAAAGCCATTGTAATGCCTCACACTACTCACACACAAAATCTCCAAATCAATGTATTTTTAAATCTACAGAAGAGGTAGAAATTAACATCACATTCTAAAAAACATTTGAAACAGACTCATCAGAAATTCATCCAGCCAGTTTCCACAACTTGTACTTAACTCTTGTTACAACAGTTTAGTAGATGATAATTCAGCCTTCATGTAAAATACAGTTTCATTTTAAAGTCACTTTATATGATTACTGTTTTGTTAGAGTTAATATACTTTACTGTGTCATCTAGATTGTGTTTAATTATTAAAATAAGACACTCATCTTCATAATAATGCCTCTTACAATGTGCAGACCACTGTGCTGACCCCTTGAAGCTGGGTGGCCCTATCTAATTAAAATATGTTCTTTAATTATTATCTTAGAAAATGCTGTATAAAAGCTCTCACATGCTTAGCTATGGAGAATCTGAGAGACAGCCTGAAGCAAAATATCTTCACCTTGGTTTATATAAAATTCGGGCCGATGACTTCCGGGGAAGCTGTGACTCGGGGGCACCGTACAGTACGGGCTGCAGACCAAAACCTGCCCAGGAGGAGCAGGGGCTGGGACGCAGGCACTGAACCATGCTGCTCTCAACAAAAGAGCATTTGCAACAACAATGAAGCTGCGGTTCCCACCATGCTCGGCACAACTGTATCGCAGAACTGTAATTATCTTGATGTTCAAGGCCTAGTGCCTCAGTCTGCTGCTCAACTGTCGGACCTTTCAATCACAAACACAAAGAGCAGACACACAAGAAACTACTTTATATTTTTTTCCTTCCTAACAGGACATCATGCTGATACCCTCATCTCTGCACCACTGTCCTTCCTGCCACTTTCCTCTTGTTTATCTACTGATGAAAATAAAAATGTCTAACTGGGGAATTCTAAATGGGCACAGACGCTCAGTATGTTTTCCATAATTCAGTCATACTGAATTGTAAGGGGGCTTCCCAGTTTTGTTTCCCAGTTTTGTATTTATAGCCAGGAGAAAAGGAGCCACATTACCTTGTTCCTTGGAAGTTAAACTTCTTTTATATTTTGGAAGATCTACAATGTTTAATTGCAGCGCTCCAGGAATTTCTTTCCTTAGCCTTCATGTCTGATCTGCTGTGAACATTGTGAGGGGCCTTCCAGAACATGAGGCATTTTGGAAAAAATACTCCCTCATTACGATTTTATCTTCTCCACAAATAACTTAAAGGCAAGTTGTTGAGTCTTTTCTTCCTGTTTTCTCTTCTCCTTGTTCCCTATCTGATTTGTTTTCAGCGAGAGAAAAACAAGACACCTAGCCATTGGCAAAAAACCCCTCCTGAAGGGTAGTCGAATATATGGGCTATTCTGACACTTGGCAAGTGTATGTTCGGGTGTACTAGAATGCCTTTGTGTGGCTTAAAATCTTACCCAGCGAACCTTTCTGACATTAAACTATGAGAAAAACTCTGAAGTCTTACGTTACACAAGGCTTTTTAATAAAAATAAAACTGTAAGCTACAGTCACAAAGAAGCTGGCCATTGTTAAGTAAACTGCTACTTGAAATATTTTAATTAAAACAAACCTCAGTGTGTGTAGTTTCTCTCAGATAAATGTTCTGCAATGCATATATATGTCCACAATCATGACAGTGTGTGGGAATTTAGCTACGTCGTTGAGGAGGGGTTTTACATGTACCTATAAAATTATAACATCAAATAGCTCCACTTTGTGTAATTACACTCCACGTTCCAGTCTTCTTTTAGTTACACCAGTGAAGATAAGAAAATGCATTATAACAAGGGTTTTCAAAAAGCCTGGGAGAACTGTGACTCCCATTTAGGTGTGGTAACAGAGAAATCCCATCAATATAAAGCCAGCAGCCCAAGTCAAGAGCCTAAAAACTGCTGAAAATTGACAGAGCAAGATCATTCAAAAAGAAACGTATGTACAACAGGTTAAAGACAACAAAAGAGATTTCACGTATGCTAGAACAAAGGGAATCCGAAATTTAGACTAGTCCATCGTCAACCGGAATGCCAGGAGGAAACCCGAGGTGCTCAATGCGCGTCTCTCTCCCACTGAACGCCGCTAACTGATAAGGTCATACTCACAGGACAGTTTCTTGCCAAGAGGTGGGAAGGAGAGGTCAGGTGCCAGGGGTAGGCAGGTGCCCACGCCAGGTTAGCAGCTTGCCTTGCTCACGTAAACCCAGCTGCCTGACAGCAAACACGAGCTCAGCTTGGCATGGCTTCAGGGTCAAACGCATCATTTTCACATCAGGGATTTCACAAGATTTGACCTTAACAAAAGAGGCTGAAGCCAATGTTAGCCATGGCGGGGGGGTTGGACTAGGTGATCTTCAAAGGTCCCTTCCAACCCAAACCATCCTACGATCCTGTGACTACCCCTGGCCATAAGGGCTCCGTATTAAACACCTACATTGTAGAAGAGCTGGGGCAGCCCTTGTTCAACCGCAGCAATGCCATCATGTCGCAGCCCATGCTCACAGGCCCCTCATGTCTGCAAGCTCCCTCACTTCACACCGTACAGCCCGCAAATAAGAACCTACCTTCTCCCCTTACGGTAACGTAATCTAACAGACATCAAAGGCATCAATAGCAAGCAGGTGTAAAAATCTAATTGTAGGCATGGAACCACCCTCAAACAGGTTATTGCCCAGGCTCTTTGGACACTGATTATTAGCTACACGCTACTTGAAATTATCAACAATGGCATAGAAAAGTGTAAAATCATGAGTGATAAACTTTGCAGGTGACAAATGAGGGGAGGAGGTAAACAAAGAGAAGAACAGGGCAGTCACACAACTGGCTCAAGGAGAAGCAAAAGGAGATAAGCTGTAATAAGTAAGGAGGATTTCCTACGCCTGGAACTGTTTGGAAGAGCTAAATTCATAAGTATGTTGGAGATGAATTACTAAGGTAGCCTCTGAAGCCAGGGCTAAGTGATTACATCAGTGTGTGATCTGCTGCTTGGCTTTACAAAGCACACACCACACCTCCACTGCAGGAGTGCCCGGTAAGAACAGAAGTCTTGTCAAACCATTCTAAAACTAATTAAAAAGGGCAAACACAACATGAAGTCTGTAGCTAAGTTTCCACTTGACAGCAACAGACATTTCCACGGGCCAGGAGGATAAGCCGCGAGGCTGCAGAAGAGGCACCTGAACCCACGGCACCTGCAGCAGTTTGGCTGAATCACAGCTCGTCCCACATGCAGCATCTTGGGGCAGGGGGCCAGGGAAAACTTTCCAGTTTTAAACAGTAGCTAGTTTATGCACATCAGAATGAGGGTAATGCGATAAAACTCCTTGCCTGGGTTTAGGAAAAGGCATGGCAGACTGATGTGAAGGCTGCAGGACATTTACACTGTGTGAGAACTAAACTGTCAACAAATACACCGCAGTAATCAAATTAGAAAAAGCTTTTCACAAGTCAGCATAGGTTGAAGATTAGCTGAAGGACATATCCTCCAGATAAAAATCCACCTACAGAAGTGGCAGACCTCTTCAGTGACTCCTGTGAATCTGATGCGAACTCCAGATTTCCAACGTTCATACCCTGCGGTTTAGTGACATGGACAGAAATACAGTCAACAGAAATGTGACAATATTTAAAAGTTTAATAGACTTCAGCTTTTGACTGTAGTATACGAAAGTGTAACTTTACTCCGTTGTTATTCTTTCAGTTATCTGCGCAGGCAAGCAGTCATGCCGTCACACTACGTGGGCCATAGCCTCAGGTCCAACCCAGCACCACTTGAGTCTAACCGTAAGGCTGAGGCGTGCTGGCCCCATCCCTGCACGCATTAACAGCGAGCCTTGCTGCTGCAAAGACAAGCAAGGACCCATGTGAACATGCACAATAAGTCTCCGAGTTAAACACAGCCGGTGAGTGGGCACACAGGCTTCTGCTGAGAGTCTGAGTCAGGGAGGAGATGTCTTTCATGGGGATCTCCCTCACTTTTCTAGCCAGGGGCAGCCCAGGAACGGCTCAGAGGAGCTGCCTCAGCTGCTCTGGACTTTTCCACTGACTGCTTTTACGTGACCTGGAAGAGACAAAGATGCTGTGCCACAGCTTCCCATCCCCTTGGTGTGGGGGACAGCAGCCTCTTGCTCAGAGGGGTGTCTCACAGGCTTCCTTTGCTGTTCGTAACTTCTGCAGAGTCCACAGTGATCCTTTGATGAAAAGTGTTTTGTACAGGTACAGCTTGTAATGATCTGAAGGTGTAGTTCTCTGACAACACATATACACCTAAAAGCAACAGTTTTGCCTGGTGATACCTCTTAATCTGAATATCCAAAACTAATACTTCTTTTCTGGAATTTATGACACAAAACGGACATTGCACTAAAAGGAAAGAAAGAAAAGCAAGTGTCACAGTTGACTGCTGTGTTCTTCAAATGCAGCATGGACTGCCCAAGAGCCAATGGAAGACTTATTATCCATGGCTAATTGCAAAGAATAGGTTGCATGGGTTCCTTCTATGCTTAGGTATTAAGTCAGCTCATGAGACAACATCTGGGGTCGTTGCTCTTTGGCATGGGTAAATGCAATGGTCATACAGGGAAGCTTCAAAGCACTGAGTAAGATTTATGAGATGTTATGTCTCACAGTACATAGCTGAGTGTGAAGATCATAAAAAGAGAAAAAGATCAGCTTTTCCAGCTTTTGCACCAGTCACACTCTGAAAAAATGTCTGGAGGAGTTAAGCTCTGCTTCTGGACTATCCACTGCACTGCTTACGGGGTCCTCACCAGCTGCCCAAGCGCTGAGAGCCCCTGGGCCTTGGAAGGGGCCACAGGCTGGGAGGGAACGGAGGCACCTGACTGTGACCAACTGCTGCCAACCGCAGAGACACAGCTCGCCATGCTTACAACAACAGAGATGTCTGCTGACTCAATAAAGGCAGAAGAGGGCTTTCCTCTCAAAAATTTCATGCTGAGGAGACAGAGAAAGTTGAAGGCTGATGGAAGAGACCGTGCTGGGATGCCTGCGCAGGATACAAAACTGAGGAGTACTAACAGTAAGGAAGGATCTTGTAAGCATACATTGATTTATCTCTCCATCAAAGTGAAAAAATTACCTTAGCTACAGAGAGTGACAGGTCCACAGCAATCAAAGTGAAACTGTGGTGCAGTTATGCAGTCATAGTTTCACTACAAACATCAAAACTACAGTATGGCATAACACTGCTGAAAAAGAAGAAAAATTTCTAGACCTCCAATGTTATACAGACCTTCACCAGGGCACAGCCACCCTACATAAGCTTTCTTACGGTACTGTCACACAGAAACTCCAAGGAAAGGCAACCAGGTATTCTCCTCTAAGGCACTGAGAAACAACAAAAGTTATTAGAAGGGTGATAGTCAGCACTCTTCCTCAACTTCTCCGACACCCAAAATCAGCAGAAAAACTTCATAAAAAATGTGCAGACTTTTTACACATGGGAAAATCTACAGCCTTTATATTCTGAAAATAGTGCAAATCACCCAGCATCCTAATAACTGTAATTATATTTAAACTCTTGAAAATTAATATACTATTTTTTACTGTATTAGACCTTGCCCAGGCTGTTTTTACCTCTTTATTCTATAAATGCACCTGGAATCCAGTAGCATAACTTTGAAGCCCTGGACTAAGGGACATTGTTAGGCAGCAATGATACAAAACATTTTGGTTCCTTCACTGCGTTGCCTTAACTTCTCAATGAGGTATTACAGAGAGATGACCCATGAAGCTGTCCCATACCGTGGACAACGTCTCTACATATATGGGAGTGTTTGGAAATGACAGAATTTCTTATTTGGAGTTTTGTGGCAGAAACAAACTTGGTCACAGCTGTTTGAAAGTGCTGGCAAAGCCCCACAACCCTGTGAGGATAATCTTTGTTCAGCCTTGCCATCACAAAACCATGGCCCTTCATAAGCTAAACAAGGAGTTAAAGGTGCGGGAAGAAACCTGAAGGAATCAAATGAAGATTTGCCGTACAGGATTTGGCTGTTACACACCTGTGATCGCACCGCTTCAACAGAGCTGCAGAAGTGTAACCGAGAGTGGAATTTCAGACCCTCTCGCCCAAGATCAAACACTCATTACGGCTACCCTGGCTGCCAGATTTCTCTACTTGAAAGCTGAAATTCTCCCCAAATATATCTCTCTGGCCTGAAAAATGAGAATCTGGTATCAGACTGAGCAGGGAAATTACTATCTGAAGAATGGATATAAGTGAAGATAACACAGAGGCAAATCTTTGTGTTTACTTTCACTGCTATATGTTGTTTGCAAAAGCCAAATGCTGAGAATTTACTAAACAATACGAATAGGGACTTCTGGCACAACACTGTGAAAACAGCTATAATTACCTTCTCATGACACAGAGTCAGAATTTGTGGTGGCCAAGCTAGATGTCATGATTCCTCACGTCAATGTAGTATCAGAAAAATAAATTAGGAGGAAAACAGTAAAAGATCTCTAATTGCTGTATTTGATTACTAGCAGATTTACAACCACTCAAGATTTCTCCCCTCTCTGAAGTGAAATCCAAGGAGAGATGCAGAGGATATGAGAAATTCTCTGCTGATCTTTTTCCCTTTGCTCCTTGCTAGGGGTTAGGTAGCAAAGGAGGCTCTGTGCTAAGGAGAACTGTGGGAACCTTAAATCTTTTCATTATTTCAGGGGTTGGCGGGTTTTTTTCCCCATGGAGTGCTTCTGTTCTGTGCAAATTACATTTTGCTTTCTGGGAGCACAACCGCAGAGGAGAACAGTTGCGGTGGCTGCTGAGCAGAAGGGCGGTGGGCATCGAACTGCGGCAGGACCCCGCGATGGCAGGAGGCTCCTGCTAACAGCTGGGCAGCAATCGCGGGAACGCATGCCCAAAACGGTGGTGACAGCGGTTTGTCCTACAGGAGGCACCAGGATGGGGCTGGAAGCACAGCTCATTCAGCAACCACTGCATCAACCATGCCTCCGAAACCCGTGCGGGTGAGATGATGCATTTGCCCATCAGGGTTTTGCCCCTGAGGAGTACAGACAACTCTGCCTCTGCCCAAGCCTTCACCTCCAGCTCGTCTCAGCTGCTTCTGCAGCGCTCAGAGACACATGAAACGCAGCTAGAAAAATTACACGGGCTTTCCACACTGTTCGTTAAATTTGTTTGCTTAACTTAAACTACATCCTTTAACCCTTTAGCCATGCACATAGGTCCCGGCCGTCGATGGCATGATTGTTAGTGTGTGCATTGTTCACTTCTCTACACTAATTTGTATATAAAGAAAAGAAGTTAAAGGGGTCGCTATTTCTGAAAAAACGTGATTGAAACTATATGTCCTTCTTCACTCACCTCCTTGCATCACAGGAATCACCCCAAACTAGCCAGTAATCAGGTTTCAGAAATATCTTGTAGAAGCTCAGTTTACCTTTGTGCCCGTAACAGAAGACTCATGAAGACAGAGCAACTTTCATCGTGTATAAATGACTAACAATTACATCAAAACACATGGAAGGCTTCAAAGCGGGGTGGAAAAACAGGGGGAAATTCCATCCGATTAAGATAGGACATAATTATCTTCTACAGGAAATAAATGCTATATTTTTAACAGGTGATTGGTCTGATAGATTCAGTACAGGGTTATGATTGTCTAGTGATTTCTCATCGAGTTGCAGTGTATCTCCCCAGAGAGATGACAGATCTTGGTATTTTCTTGTAATTATTTTTCTACATAGGCTCTTAATTGGGAAATGGAAACATGAGAGCTCCTAGAGCAGGCTGCATTTCATTTACTATTACCATCCATATTTCATCTTTCACAATTAATTCAAAGATTCATAAGTACCTCATACCGGTATGTTACTACACTGAGTTAGTACCATAGTAACATTTCTGTAATACCAGAATCTCCCAGCTTTCAGCCTTAGCAATTCCCTGCTCATTACAATTTACGACTGCTGCATTCCATGAGCCAATACACCCTGCTGCTACTGAAATCAACCTATGCTGTTTAAATATTAAATAGATATAAAATCTGTATTGTTGTAAACAATAAATGTTTATATACAAGCAGAAAACACAATATTAGGATTAATAGATACAAACTGAACTTGCAAATGGTTACGAATGTATTTAAAGAAAGGACAAAAATCATAACTAAAATAACAGTTTTTAAAGGAGACTGGGAAAAGATTCAATAATGCATCTTCATAAAATATTTCTGGTAATAGATTGATTGTTGATAACATTTTCCACCTCGTTCTGTAATGGGGATGAAAATCAACCAACTAATGACCACCATATGTGGGTAAGTGTGTCAGGCTTGATAGAAAAAAACACTGTCATGCAGCCTGGAGCCTACAGGCACTAACGTAACGTAAACCAACCACAGAGTAGATACTAAATTTCTGCTGCATTCATTCAGCAATAGAACAGAAATATTCAATAATATTTGTATCAATTCACAGGATAAGGGATTTCAGAGCCATCTTGATCATGGTTGGGTATGTCTTCGCCTGGCCAATATGACTGCGATCACAGCCTGAACTGTCCTTCCAAAGAATAAAGTGTTTCACTGAAGCGTAGTTAACTCTGAAACCTAAAGATGGCAAGGCTATAAGCAGTGCTCACTTCTTAACTTCTGCTTACTTAAATATCCTGGCAGCAGGACAGTTAACTTTTAACTCAACAACTATGCACTGAAAATACAGTTACAGATCAAATCTTCCTTTCTGTATGAATAATACGGTGTCTCTCCTCTAAATATGTACCCTGTCTGCTCTGACTGCAGTGTTAATTATTAAATATGTTCATCAATTATTAATATAAAATTATTCAATTTCATTTTTAAAGCATATTTAGCCTTTTTAAATGAAGATTTCTAGAAAGAGACCCTCAAAATGTGATGTAGGAATGCATGTCATTCCAAGCCCTAAGACATCAATGAATTAACTCTATTTATATACGTTACTTCGTTTAACGAAACTTGCTACTTTTAACCATTCCTGTCTACATTATAATAGTACGTAAACATGTTAAATGAAATCAACTGGTCATAAAGCCTATTTTGTGATGCCCGATGCTACACGTATTTTGCATTAGCTGTATGTAATGAATAATGGACTTTATAATGTATTTCACTGTGGAAGTCATTCATGAGAAGCCTGGCAGGAAAACCACTCTTCAGCAAAGACCAAACATCCCAGCCATCTCACAGCTGCATTCAGGGTTCCACCGGCCAGGCAAACAGTTTGTCTGCTTCTCCTTAAGTAGGTCCTGCTGCCCTCAGCCCCGCTCTGACCTCAGAGAGCATCTCCTGTCCCCCTCGCTGGGGAAAGCCCAGTTCACTCGCTGCTGCCATGTCCCTGCTCACTGACTCCTGGCTCCTTCCACCGTCACATTTTTAATTACAGCCCTGAGCGAAAAGCCACGGAAAGTGAAGGAAAAGCCTTCCATCTAGAGGGTTGGATCCAGCCCACCAGGCATACACATCATTTAGATTTTTTTTACATGGAGACATAAATAATTTATGTTTTCAATTTTTCATAACTTCAGCAGTGAGAGGCAGCCTTGGGAACAGCCCCCTCTGCTTCACCCCTCATTTGCGGGGGTCACAGCAGACGCTGCTGAGCCGTCAGCATAAATTACAGCCAGCAGCACGTCAGTGCAGAACACTTAACTGCATGTGCAGTTTCAAATACATAAATAATCGCACTGACTGTACTGAAGCACCAGAAAACATCCAGGTAATATTCTTTCATAACTTCTCAGAAGTATTTGAGAAGCAGAACTTTGATCTTTATTAGCTGTCAAGTCCACGATGAGGCAAAGTACGTTCCTCAGCAGGCTGCTGGAGATGGGCCTGGAAGCAGCTACATCCTTCTGGAGTTTATCTGGACATTTACAAAGCGGAGCTAGCTTGCACTACTTCCCACAAATGTGTCTTCTTGCAGTTTCTTGGGACCATGAACCATCCTCATGCTCTGCGCCTACTGACGACCAAGGGTTGATGACCTCCTACCGAGGCTGAGCACCCCCACCACACCTTGGGACTGCTAAGGGGCCAGGAAGGCATTAACATGCAAAACCATGAACCAGGGGATGCGTCCCACCTTCTTCCTTCCAGACAGAAGAAACACATTTGCATAAAGCATTTTGAGCAGAAATTCACGCAAGGCAAATCACTCCAGCAGCCGTTGGGCCCCCTGCATGATCTGGAGCAAGGCATGGTTCCTACCACCATGTGTGCACAGAGATATGGGGCTTACCCTGAGTGATGTGTGACACTCACAAGCCTTCTCCCGACCAGAAGGCAGCTCCAGGACTTTTTCTCCCTTTACCTAAGAATGCCAGCAATTTCAACTTGACACAGAGCTGGCCTGGATGACGGTTTAACATATAAATCATGGGTCAAAGATAAGATAAACACATACCAGTGTAGTCCTCATAGCATTCACAAGTGTAGCCCCCTTCTCGGCTCCTGCACAGCCCATTGCTCCCACAGGGGTTGGAGTAGCAGAGGTCAATCTCCGTCTCGCAGTAGTCGCCCGTGAAGCCTGGGGGGCATCGGCACCGCAGCCCGTTGATGGGGTGGATGGGGCGGAACAGGACGGTGTTGGAGCTGATGAACGGGGCCGAGCTGTCAAACTTCAGGACGGAGACACACTTCATGTAGTTCTCACAGGGCTCGCGCAAGCAGATGTTGTCATCGAAGGGCAGCACCCTCTGTGTGGAAATCATGGTCAGCAGGGTCCTGTTGAGGTAGATCTGCTCCTGCAGGTCCTCTGAGGGGAAGAACTTGTTTCGAATGCCACCAGGCAGCAAAGCCGAGAAGGTCACATTCAGGATATTGGAGCTGACATCTGTGTCATTCTGGATGTTGAAAACGAAGATGCCGTCCTTGGCGGTGGAGAGCACCGTTGCCACCCCCTCCACGAACCGGGATAGGAGAGGAGAAAGGAACCTCTCCTGGGACATGTTCTCCAGCCGCACCGTGATACTGTTGGTGAGCATGTCGTCCGTGATGATGGTGACGCGCAGGGTGCAGACTGCTGTGACACTGTGGACACCATCTGAAGGGAAGAGAGAGAGAGATAACGGCGAGGTCAGAGAGCAGGCTTCAACCTACGGACAAGGAGGTTCCCACAGTCTCCTGGAAATAAACAGACCTGTGAGGCATTTTGGGGCACCGGGACCGGAGAGGGAAATGTATCCACCTTCTGCAGTGACTACCAATGCCTTTACTCAGGAAACCAAAACAAAATTTCTTAAGGATTGCAACTCAAAGGACCAGGGACATCTCAAAGAGCCCAGAACACGTGGAGAATGTCCCAGGCAAATGACTGCAAGCGCCAGCGAGCAAATGGATGTCCTGACAGCCACAGGACAGTCAAAGGGAAGCCAAGGGGAAGGAGCCTCTCCTGACAGCAACTGAATGGAGCTTCATGCAAGTCACTGCTAGTCTACAATAGATGCTGGGAAGCTGTCGCTTTTCACAGCACAACAGCAAAATTATCTTTTCCCAGGCGTGGCCTCAGGCTTAAGGCGTCAGAACTATGCACAGACAAAGACCTGTTACCAGAGCTGTAGATAAAAGTCACCTAAGGAAACAAGTCTTCACATCTGAACACCTGAACTTCTTCATTCCTCAAACCCAACCTCTTCAAAATACTTTATGAAAATTAGAAAAAAAAATCAAATAAAGTATGTCTGTAACAAAAAGCAGACATCTAAGAACTCTTCCATTTATCCTTCCTTTAAAGCCTTCCTGATACTGCTGTGGACTTTCTGCAGTAAAACCTGTAAATATACAAATATAGCACTAATACCTGACACTGGACTGATGCCACTGTAAAATCTCAGTACACCCTGAGGCTTACAGTAGTGCTGTGAATGTACAAACTCCAGAGCATTCTGCCATTATGAAACATAGTTATGATGCAGTGAGTGCTATAATTAATCCAAATTCAATGTGAGCATGGAATGGGAAGTTGCACCACCACTGAAACCAGACCACTTAGTTTAATTCTGTCTCCTCGCTAACATTAAGGACTCATTAAGAAAATACAGATTGCATTACAGAAAACATGGTTAGTATTATATCAGCATCTAGAAATCCCAGGAGAGCTCAAGACTGGCTTCTGGTAGGAAATGTTCCTTCTCAAAGATCTCATAGTGTAAATAAACGACGAGAAACGGCGGTGAGTTCATCTCAAGAGAAAGATGAACTGGTTTCAGTGGCCATTATCAGGCCCACAGAGGGGTTAAGAACTGAATCTAGCTCCCCTAAGTCCCAGCTCAGTGCTACAGTTTTGGCCCAAAGTATCCCAGATACAATTATTTCACAAGTGGTCTGCTATCACATTTATTTCAATGAAACCATAAGGTACGTGTGGAAATGTCTTTTGAATCCCATAAATGCAACACTGCAGCAGAAACTGCATTTGAATCAATCTAAACTCAGTGTGAGATCAAAATTCTAATAGCACGGATTGCTGAAGATCATTTTCCTTAGGTTTATTATCTCAAAGCATGAGTTTACGACCCATTATGATCTCTTATAAAACGTCTTTCAAGCACAGAAAAATCCTTTCCTATTCACTGTCACCACTACACCTTAAGTGCTGTTTTGTTTTAAGAAGAAAAGTATCGTTGGAAGATTTTTCCTCCAATAATATAGTAGCAATATAGTAAAATATGACAGTGTAATTAACCAAACGGCTTTTGACTCCCTCCTCCTGATCAGCTTGTCTGTAAAAGCTCAGCTGTTGACTTTTTTCGGCACTGAAACAGCTTTTAGGCAAACAGAAAAATCTTTTCTCCTGAGTGCTACTTCACTACCGCCTAGCTAAAACCACAGGTAGACGGGATCAATACTTGGGGGGATCTGTTTGATGTGCCCCTCACAGCAGCTCACGCACCAGCTTCCACATTCTCCCAGGTTTGCAGAAAGCTTCCTCTCCCCTTCCTCAGGCTCATCTAGAAACACGTCGTTTCAGCCTCCACCAAGACCCAAAGTAACCTCTAAAACTGATCGGTAGCCAAAACCCTCACTGCAACCTCCTCCTCCGGCGCGGTCTGTGGACAATACAGGATGCACTGTATTTTCATAAATGACATCCTCAGACTAGTCCACCCACTTCTGTCAACTGCACGGCTCATTCCCCTGAAAGGCCAGAAGCAGAACAAACTATGCACTTTTTTAATTCTTTTCTCCTAAAGCAATTGACGCTCGCCTGCCTGTCCCATAGGGTGCCTGAACTGTTTTGCTATTTGTTGGACAATACACTACAGAAGTTCCCTCATACCAGCAAGAATGCCGGACAATGGGTCCTTTTCTTAAGAAAACACTATGATCTATAGCTCCTGGTATGTATAGTAAGCAGACAAAATACGCTCCACTGTCTGACAACGCACTAGAGTCTACAAACTGTCATAATCAATATCAACTGTCACAATATGCAAGAGCTTCCCAGCATTCACAACAGCTATTCTGACACAGTTAATAAATCACTGGAAACAGCCCGGTGTCGGATACCACACAGCCTCCTTGTTCCGCAGGCAGCACTAAAGCAGACCAGGCACAGACGTATAGCTGCAAAATGAAGTCGTGTTTGAAAAGCCAATTCGGCTTTGTGCAGCCCTGTTGCAGAGCATTAAAATAAAAAGGGAGTAAAAAGGAGCTGAGCATGTGTACTACAGGCAACAAAAGGGCGGCATGGCCATACAGCCGGCTGGACAAGCGCCTCTTTCATATCACCAGAGAGTCTGAGAGCAGCATCACGGGATCCGATCATCTATTCATTCAGAAATTCATGGAAAGTTGAAACAATCTGTGGTTTTATGGGACCAAATTAGTATCTATTCTACTTTCAGCAGACTGCATTTGCTTTGAGGGCTGGAACAAGTGCAATAAAGAAAGCAGAAATTTTGTCCTTGTCTTTATTGGCAATTGAATTAAGCCCTAAAGACATGACAATATATGCCTTTTGAGATTCAGAGGCAAAATATTCCATGGAAGTTTCAAATGTGTACTGTCAGAAATGTGAGAAAAATAATATTAGGAAGTACTATTCATGGAGTAGTAATACTTTATGCCCTTTCACTGTCTGACATGCCTACCATATGCAGTTATCTGATACACAAGCACAACCAATCTGCTGTTCTGCTAAAAAGCTTCTAACAACCTGGTTTTTCAAAGGTCTTACGACACAGCTATAAGAAGTCCCTATCATGTTTTGGCAGATGCAAGATGGCTTCAGTCAGAGGTGTGAAACACCCTTCAAGTGATGCTACACAGGAAGAACTCTGGCTACACTTTACTCTTTGGAGCAGACCTTCGCACAGATGAATACACACACATATGCAACGCTTAGCTGTCACCGGTTCTCACAGCCATCATCTGCTTGGCTTCAGCAAACTGGCTGGATGCAGGAGTCTTCCCGAAGGAGCTCTAAAACCATGAGTTGTGCTGGCAGATGGGACACATAGGCATCCTGCTAAGAGTGGCTTGAGCATACAGCCTGGATCTCAGAAGCCCAAGCCCCTGCTACCCAGAGAGCCTGAGAAAAGGGAAATGCGGGACAGACCAAGGAGGACGATAGGATTCAATCCATCCTTTTGCGGGGTTGGCTCCTAAAACCCTGGTACCAATGGCTTTTGTCTCTCTGTCCTCAAGTTTCTCTTCTGTAAAGTGGGGATAATGGCACTTACACGTACATCATGGAGTCATGAGTGCTGAAATGCTGAGATACTGGGGTAATGAAGGCAACATAAACTTCCTAAACAAATCACAAAAGGCTCTTTCAAAAGCTGGTGCAGCCAAGTTTATCAAAAACAAGGTGGAAAAACTAAAATACAAGACTCTTAGCATCTCATACATCAGTGAATGGACGAAAAGGATTCTGGATGGCTGGGTGGCTGCACAGGAGTAGAGGTGTTCATTACAAACACAGTTCCTGCACACTGAATTTATATCCTGGCAATATTATTTTATGTATGCTTTCTACAAAAGAAGGTGAAAAACAAAGCAGATTGTTGTCTTTTGTGTCACTGTCATTGCTGTACAGGCTCCTTAAAAACAGAGCTACCCAAATTCATCCTCCATCAAACTACTGAAAAGATTTAACAGCAACCACACACCCTGACGCATTACAAAGAAAAAAGAAGACAGTAAGGCTGACAAAACCTTGAACCTCTCTAAAATACACTGATAACTCAGAATTTATTAAATAGCCATTGTTTCATGATTACCCTTACTTTATGACAAACCCAATCAAATCTGAGACTTTAATCTCAGCTTTCTATTTTCTGGCAGTCCACAAACCAAAGAATTTCATTATCTAGACATGGAAACACAGCAAAGTTTAACTGAAATGCACATCTGGCAATGGCAGTACCTGGCCAGAAAGGATCCTTTTGTTTGTTTTTTAAGTTGGCAAAAATAAAATAATTAACACTTTTTGGTTTGTTATATACAAAGGTCTTAGGGCTGCATATCAAAGCTGAATATTTTATATAAATATTATAGCATCAGAGCTTTCTTTCGTAGATAGCTAAACCCACATCTATTCTAATTCTGCTTTATAATGCATCTGGAAGTAACAGATGTCAGAGTTTACGACAGCCATGCAAACTCCTTGGCTAGCAAAACGTAGCACAAGGACGCTCCATAGGTTCAAATAACCTCTTGCTCTTCCCAGCTCATAGGAGCAGGCATGCCCATGGGTAGCAAAGATCACTCGTAACATGCCTTTGAATGATCAAACCTCCACCCCTCATTGCTTCCAGCCATGTCTTTACACACGGGAGTTAATACACACCTAGTCCAGCACTAAGCCTTGATTTAATGATGAGGATGCCATACTTTTAGTGTCCTCTCCACTACCTGGGCGGCAGTAGCACGTAAGTAGCACCAGCTTGTAGCAATGAGACCACAGGCAACACTTGGCTGCCTGAGCAGAGCTGGAACCCAAACCGCTTCCCACTGAGCAAACAGCAGGAAAACATCAGCAGATGTCCATAAAAGCGAGATGCATAGTCCTGCGCTAAGCTTCGGTTTGCCTCAGAACGTCTGCAAGGCTTGCAGGGCCGAACCCCTTCCTTGCACTGTGCTTCCACCACCATGGAAACAGATTTAAAATGCATACAAATCAGTGTATTATTAATATTGTCCCTTCCAAACCACTGCTGTAGGCACTACAAAGCTTCACTTCTATGAGCAGAAATTAGAAGTCTACGAGCATCCATAAGAAAACTCTTTAGAATATTTTCTACATTATGGAAAGGTTCAGGTACTTACCTCACAGCGAAAATATCCTGAAAGTAACCTGCACAGAAAATGGCGGGTGAGACCCTAAGTAAGCTGCTTTGCCAAAACAGCAGGAAACATCACCAGAAAGGAAAATGAAAATAGGCATAGTTGTGAATTTACAGAGACTCTACCTCAGGGTCTTCCCAGCTTGTGCGCAGCCTCACTGGAGAAGTGTTTCAGGACAGAAGCTGTGTGCGTGACCCCAGTTTGAGTCCCTTCAGGGCACCCTGGCAAGGGACGCCGGGGCTGGGAATGGCCTTAGAGCTTTGAAAGGCCAGAGCAATGGGCAGTGGCAAACATCCGCCGTGCATCCCTCAGTCATTCCTCGGTTTTGATAGGAAAAGATGAAAGTACAAATTTCTCATTTGCTAGAGAAAAGTGATACTAAATGGCGCAATAACAGATAAGTGGTGTCCTTGAGATATACACCTCCTTTTGGAAAAACATGAATGTAGTTTTGTATAACATCCTACCATTTCTTAGACAGGCACTAATGGATTCTGTCAAAATCTCCCTTTCCTTGGGATCGGAAATGTTGCTGACGAGCAATTCCTTCTTTATATCAAGTTCAATGAAACAACATGGAAATGATCCTCCTCGGCCACGCGAAGCTGATTTTATCCCTTTGTTTCAGGCTGCCAGTCTCAGCTCCGCGCATTTAAGAACACTGACTGCCAACACAAGTTGTGGGCTTTGGAAAGGATATATAAAAATAATAATTATCTATTATTCACACAGTGCCAAAAGTTCATGTTGGAACCACTGCTCTGAAGAACGTCGAAGTCCAGGTCTGCTCCAAACCCCATTATGTCAACAGGAAGATTCTCATCAACTTCAGGGGGCTTCGCTCCCGGCCAAAAGCCACCTCTAACACTCACAGGCTGCAGGCACTCCGCTACAAATCAAACTCTCACGTACTTCTTTTTGTAAGACAAGTCATCTCGAACGTCATTTGACTTCACCTCAAATACTGTGTCCAGTTTTGGGCCCCTCACTACAAGAAGGACATTGAGGTGCTGGAGCGTGTCCAGAGAAGGGCAACAAGGCCGGTGAGGGGTCTAGAGATCAAGTCTTGTGAGGAGTGGCTGAGGGAACTGGGGCTGTTTAGTCTGGAGAGAAGGAGGCTGAGGGGAGACCTTACTGCTCTCTACAGCTACCTGACAGGAGGCTGTAGTGAGGCAGATGTTGGTCTCTTCTCCCAACTAACTAGTGATGGGACGAGAGGCAATGGCCTCAAGCTGCGTCAGGGGAGGTTTAGATTGGATATTAGGACAAATTTCTTTACTGAAAGAGGGGTCAGGCATCGGATCAGGCTGCCCAGGGCAGTGGTGGAGTCCCCATCCCTGGAGGTCTTCAAAACATGTGTAGATGTGGTACTTCAGGACATACTTTAGCAGGCATGGTGGTGTTGGGCTGACAGTTGGACTTCATGATTTTAGAGATGTCTTCCAACCTTAATGATTCTATGATTCTATGATCTCTTATTCCTGACTGCGATGGGTATCTGGGACACCTGGGGAAGGCGGGCAGTGGGACTTCGGGCTTGCGACTCTGGGCAGCTCTCACTCCGCAGGACCCCTGGCAGCAGCCATAGCAGTACCAGCTAAATCAGACAGCTAAAAAAACCCCCAAGCTGTGGGAGGAGAAACTGTGCATAAAGCAACTGTCAATTCCTAACATGTATAAGAGAAAAAAACAGACTAACTTTGGCACCATTATCTTTAATGTAGCCTGTGCTGTTCAGGATTATTTACTTTGTACATAATACTGAAAAGAAAAAAAACCATATTTCGGTTTGCAGCTTGAACAGCGGATTAAGAACAAATTGATGCCAACTGGATTGCTCAATGTTGTACAAGACTGCCATTAGCTTTTCTGAAACCAGCACCTGCAAGCTGAGAATTTTGAAATGCTAATTGGGTTGACAACACTAGTCTGGGGGAATATTTCCGGAGGGTGGGAAGTAAGGCAAGTTGGATCTGCTGCCAGGAAAAAAACGTTCTTGAATTCTGACTGCAGGAAGGCGGAAAATGCACCTAACTTCCCCCAAGATGCTCCCGCAGCATCGCCTCCTGCTCTGCAGGCCCCTGGCACAGCTGGGGTGCGGCTGCTGTGGGGGACGAGATGCAGGCGGGGGCAGCTGGCAGGGACGCGGCAGTGACAAGGCGGGCAGGTGGAAACCAGTCCCTGTCCTGAGCAGAAAGCACAAGGATGACGGGTACTTAGATGGAACTACAATCTGTGGGAAGACAGCATGAGCACGCTAATAACCTGCTCCTTCCAGGCCATTTTACTGATGATGAGATCTCCCTGCTAGCTAAAATGCAAACTGATTTTCCTTCCCGGACTCTGCACGTCTCCGTGTACATCAGCTGGTTCTGCTTGCTAGCAAGGATCAGCAAGCCTCCTCTGCCCGGCCGTGCTCGGCAGCGGGGCTCAGCCTGCCCCAGCATCGCGGCTCCGGCCACTTCCCCACCTGCCACCCCGGCAGCGCTCCCCTGCACGGCTCCCGGCCACGCAGGCCTGTGGAGGGGACGCACAGCCCAGGAGCCCACCCGGCCACCGCCCCACGGCCAGCACTCGAGCTGTGGCACACACAGCCTTCAGACTCCGGCTGCAGAGGCAGGTTTCCATTTCATGCTAACGTCCGCGGAGGCTGTGCGTCTTAAGGCACTCATCGGACCTGTTCAGATGAGAAACTCCACTCCAGATCGCTACACCAGATAGATTCACAGACTGACTTGCTGGGAGCTCCGCCGCCTCCCATAAAGCTTGATCTCATTTCATGTATAATCAAAACTATTGCCTAATTACTGCAATAAGTATTAAGCCTCTCTGAACTTTAAAGGGAGAGGGTTTTAATATCATTTACATTTTCATTCTAACGAAATGCACAGCTAAATGTCCATAGCTAGAAGATGGTTTCCCAGCAGGCTCATATTGCCTGCAGCCACATCTCGCAGCGCACTGCAGCAGTGGTCGCAGTGGCAGGGACAGGGGGCACGGCCGGGCAGGGGCAGATGCCGAAGAGCACTGGGGCACACGGAGCCCGGGAATGGGAAGCCCAGTGCCCCACTCACTCCCCAGCCAGAGGGGTATTCCTGGGCATCTCCACCTTCCCAGCTGCAACCAGTTGTATACAGTACTCGAAACAGAATCACAGAATGGTGGGGGTTGGAAGGGACCTCTGGATATCATCCGGTCCAACCCCCCTGCCGAAGCAGGGTCACCTACAGCAGGCTGCACAGGACCTCGTTCAGGCAGGTTTTGAATATCTCCAGAGAAGGAGACTCCACAAACTCCCTGGGCAGCCTGTTCCAGTGCTCCGTCACCCTCAGAGGGAAGAAGTTCTTCCTCATGTTCAGACGGAACTTCCTG
>Ga0065711_1003587_pt1 | contig 35602 bp, 23 predicted proteins | sample Hoacrofraction12_FD_59098 | JGI IMG/M metagenome (GOLD analysis project Ga0065711, IMG submission 59098) | Hoatzin crop microbial communities from Cojedes, Venezuela - Epithelial fraction 12 v2 (version 2) | ecosystem: Host-associated > Birds > Digestive system > Esophagus > Crop | place... | reverse complement strand
GGGGGGGGGGGGAGGGTGTAAAATTTTCCAGAGATCTCAATTTCTCAGGTAGTTCAACCCCAGTGATTCAACTTTTGACAGAGACCCAGCAGTAATCAGGACTTACCCTGATATTTTCTGATCTACATATCAAAGGTATGATTATTTCAGAGAAGTAAAATATTGTGGTAGGACTTCTACCTTGGCATCGTATGACCTGTTGGAAGACTGCACTTTTATGTTCATGTATGTCTGCCCACTCGATGTTCTACACGGCACATGTGCACACCTAAACACACCTAAAATGGACAGCGTTATGGGTACAGAAGCACTCCAAGAGTTTTGAAGTCCTGGAAGGAATGTTGCTCACACAGCTTTCATTTGGCCTCTTTGCTCCCATGTTACGGTCAGGGCTAGAATTACACGATCTGATGTTACAGTTCTTACTTTTGCGACCTATTTTCTCTTCCCTCTCTCTTCCCCTACCTCTGCTTCCCCATCCGTGCCTCATTCCTTTTCCTCTGCTAAAGCCAAAATCCAGCTCTTGTCTTTTCGTCCAACATCAGCTGCCCTGCACTCTCCTTGGCTCTCTGTTTTTGGCTCCCACCATTTCTGTCACTTTCCTCACTCCTCTTTCTCTCTCCACACCCCAAGTCCTTTCTGCTATGTTTCTCATGGTTCCCACCATCCCCAGCCACACTCCATCTTCCCTCCTCTTTGGACAGCTAATGCCAGACCTCACCTCACCCAAATCAGCTTCCTTCAGTCTCCTGGTCCAGCAAGTCCTTCTTCTGCATCCTGGCTCATGGTCATTGATGCCTGTTTCTTCAAGCTCTTCAGCCCAGCTTTTCTCCAGGTAGGTTATGCTCTCCCCTCAGCAGCCACATCAGCTTCATCCTGCTCTCTACTCACCTGCCAGCAGGAAAATCAGCCAGAGCAGAGCAGGGAGGCTTCCTCCTCACCGTTGTTTTACCTTGTCCTACCCCCGTGCCTTTTCCCAATCTCCTGGCTAAACAGGCATTGTGGGTGTAGTCTGCCTTGGCCCTCATAGCCTATGAGCACAAGCCTGCTCAGACATCAGAGTCTGCACTCCTGGTGAAACATGGGAGCTGGAGGGTGGTGGGGCACCTTGGCTGTCTAGTAAGGGATGTGCACTCAAAGTCCAGTCATGTGCAGGAGTTGGAACATGCTGAGCGATGAAGGCTTTTGCTGATAAAGGAGCCTTCATTCAATGAGTGTGATTTTTCCAGAGGGTTACAGCACAGCCAGGTGTTCTTTAAGGTGATGATAGAGCATTCCTAATGCAGAGGATGCACTTCCAAATTTCCATTTTTTTCTCCTGAGCCACAAAAGTGCTAAGGCTTCTCAGAAGAAATTCTAGAATATTTTTAACATGGATAATACAATGTTCTTTCCCTGTTTTGCATTTAAAAATGGTATGACTCTTTCGGCTGAAATTTTCTGAAAAACTGTTTACAAGTTTTCAGCTCAAGAGGTCAAAGATGAGTCAGAACTACAAAGAAATCAGGAGAGGGTGTCATACTAGGAGATGGTGAACTACCTCAGAAGTGCACTGAACAGCTGTCCAGCCTCTCAAATCCAGCTAACATATTCAGAAATGTTGTTATTGCCCAAGTCCTCCAAGGGGAACCTAGATTTGGCACCCCACTGCTGCTCTGGTTTTAAAGTAGTCACCATGTTTACTAGAGAACTTAAAAGCTGTTAAAAGACATCAAATGATGACAGTTCTTCACAGCAGCTACCCTGTGCTGGACCTCAAAACCAGACCTTCTTAGGCTCTGTGCATTTGGCAGTGGTAGCTCACTAACAGTGGAGTTCCACTCATAGAACTTGTTTCATGGTCCTTTGTAAACACAGACATTCATTTGGCTTTCAAGACACACAAAAAAAAGCCAATATGTAGTTTATGCCTGTACTATGAAATGACTCTGCTCTCAAGGGAGGGATTTCAGGCACAGGAACTATTTGGCTTAGTTTTAGGCATTCGCCATCTCAACATGTGGACAGCACTATTCCTAATACGATGCACCTACAGAGTAGTAAGCATGCGTGCTCACTTATGAGTAAGTGCCCTTGATCTCCTGAGCCACCACAGAGAATTTGGCTCTCTTGCAGTAATTCAGAAAGTAGGAGAATGCTGGCTCTATTTAGTTGCAGTTTTTGAGAGTTTAAAGCAGTTTGTTACTTGGTCATAATGTACTGCAGAGAAAAGATGCTGGAATAGTTTCTCTGGAGTCTGAAGGTCTTTACTTAATTACAAGATAGACACAAGGAGAGGAAGCACAAAACTATCTTTCAAGTACCACACCACTATACCTCTCATAATAAAACGGAAACCATCAGCATAAGGAGTCAGGTCATGTGAGCAATAAACTCATTACAAAGTATACATTTTGTGCTCCACTGAGACCACCACCCGTTTCTTGAAGAGCCTGGAGAACAAAGCAGGGATAGAGGCATGTGCATTCACCCCCAGTTTTAACAACAGGAACACTGGGACTCCTTGGAGAAGTAATTTTACTTCTTTATCCCAGTTATTATTCAAAATGGCATCAAAGCTGCCCAGTTTTCTAGAATGTTCTGACCTCTGCTAAAGGCTTAGTGCGGAAAGGCAAAACATTCATGTGTAGCCTGCCCACCCCCCACCTTCACACCCCCAGCCCCCAGTTCTCGTTGTTTGGGTGGTTTTTTCATGGTTGGTTAGCCCAGTTCTTTCACTCAGGCTACAAATATGGACATCAGATAGTAAGCCATAGGTTTTAGTATTCACCTAAAGGTGATCATGCTTCAAAGTTTCTCATCACCTGTCCACCATGATGACCCTCTAGACATTGACTTCAGTGGAAGTTATGCACACAACTTCCCACACAATTCTTCAAATATATATCCCCGAGAGACCTCTCTTTTAACTGTTTTCCTGGACTCTTTTCCTCACAAATAATTTTTTCCTATAGTTGATGTTAATTAATTTACTGTGGAAAATACCTATGATCTAACCCTCTCCATGCTTCTCCTTATGAAGGAGTTAGTGATCCAACAGAGTGGTTTGCAATGCATGTGCCATGAACCACCCTTTTCCAACGGCTGGATCCTGTTCTCCGGCAATGCGGGTGAGCATCCTCTGCACCTTACTGGGCGCACTGCTACACTAAAGCATATGTTTGGACTTTAGAGAGCATGTTTAAGACCACTCTGCGTATTGTGAACAAGCTTACCTTAAGGAAAGTTTCAGAAAATTTGAAGAGTTTTCTTTCTCCCCCGTGGAACTACAAGGTAAGCTATATGTACGCACTAATGAAAATCCTTCATGAGCAGCAAGGTATTGGAATGACCTTTTTGCCATGACTGTGCATGTACAAGCGTGTTAGAGGCAGAAGGGATTTGTGTGGATTAATGACATTAGAACTACATTTTATAAGATCTGGATCACTCAAATAGAAAATTAGTACACAATGAAAGGAAAAAGTATTCCACCTTGTAACCTGTGTTTTCCAGTATGTATCTAAATTTTCCATTTTGTGGCTGCACTGGAGGAGTGAAGACGACCTACTCTGATACATTTCAAGTTTTCACACTGTTAAGTCACTTTACCTGTGGTCAGAAACTTCTTCTTGCCCTCTTTCACCCTCTGGTAGCTGAAAAGATGCGGAAAGACATAAGTATGTCAGAGTAAATCACTGAGTGCAGCTTAACTGTGGTCCAAATAAGACCACTTCTTTTGCCAATAAGAAGAAAAAGTGGCTGTACACTGCTTTGTCAACGGTTCAGTCCTGCAACCAGATCAGTGTGAAATGTGAAGTGCCCCAAGCCTCCTCTCATCCAGGCTGGGGCTCTTAGGGGTGGTGACCCATGAACATGAGAACCGTTAGTAACCAATGCCTCAGCCAGGCTTTTAGGCATGCCTGCTTTTGAAATTCTGAGACGAAACAGGGAAGATATAGTGCTTTGCTGTACACACTGAAAATGCGTACAGTTTTCAATGTCAGTAGGCAAGAAGTGTCTGTAAATAGATTCTTTTCCATTCTACCTTTTTCATCGCTCCACTTCCTCTTCCAATAACAACCAAGAGAGATTTACCAAGAAAGCACTTAGTCTTAATAAATTATTTGTAAGACAAAATGGGCTTATGATGCTTTTGGGGATAACAATGAGTATTCTCATTGTGTAGAGGTGACATGCCGCTCACATACATGAAATCACAAGAGACAAAGGACAAGTCTCCTTGTAACTCATAACTATACTGAGAAATTAGCTTAAATGTACCTTGGGTTGACAGGCTTGCTTTACAGCCTCCAGCAGTTTGAGTCTCATACACCAACAGGAGTCCCACGTGACTGCTCACAATGTATCAGTACGCGAGGATTGAGGGGTCTCCTTGACCACAGAGGGGCTATTCACACACACGTGTGCTTCGTGTTGCAGGCATGGGTCACAGAGGGGTCCTACGTGTTTGCTGGATATAGAACCTATCAGTTGCACGCAGCAAAAGTGTGACTACGCACAGACTCTGCAGAGCCAATGTACTCCTGGGAAAAACAGAGGCTGGGCCACCAGCAGTCTCTGGGAAGATCTAAAGGCTCACCTCTCAGTGCAACCGGGCAGCACAGAACAGCACTACAGACAATCACTTGGGTGAGAGTCAGTGAGGAATCGGCACCAGTGTAAAAACTTGACAAAACTTTGAGGTTTCTTAAGTGTGAAAGATGCAGAGAGGCTGTTCTTTAAAAGGCCTCTTCCCAAGTAGCCTAGCTGTTGTGCAATGGCTACAGGAAGTTCCTCACAGGACAGAGCAGATTTGTTTATATTTGAAACACCAGATCATGAAATAAGATACAGAAAATGCTATCTACGTTAATGAAATGCAGCTGACATCCACTGATTTGTTTTTTCATTGCACTTACTCTCGTGTCAGGACTCTGTAGGGCTAAGGAGATCCAGAGCTCCCAGCTTTGCTGAGTTTCAGAGGCTCGGAACTGGCAGGAGAACAAAAACTTTGAATAAATATATCACAATCACTATGACTGTGTTCGAGTTATTCAGATAATGATAAGATGACATGGGAGAAATAGTTGGAGTTAAGAGCAACTGTAACGACAGATGATCCATCATTTATATTTAATCCATTTAAGAGATGTTTTTATCAGACAAAGATCAACCCACTGGGACCATTAATAGTTACACTTCTAAAAAAAGCCACCAGCCAGAGACCAACACAGACAGACATAACAAGAGTTAGTCTCACACTCCAAAATCACCAGTAAATTTAGAACACACTTACGTGAACAATCTGCTGTGCACGTTATTATTTAAACAGCATTGTAGTAAGATCATATGCACGCATAATTAAAAACAACTAGAAGGATCTAATTAAAATTCTCTGAAAAAAAGACCTCGGGAAGACGTGAGGCTCATCCTAGGTGGTTTTAACACATGAAGAGGAGAGAGAACATGCTGGCAAGTCGCCTGAAGCTGGGAAAGAGCGGTCCGCGACGTGGTCTTATTTGTCAGAGCCTAGGTAGGATTATATGGAACCATCTACAGTGGTATATACAATGTCTGTTAGGTATTGTGAAAGGAATGCTTGTCTGGGTGCACTCTAAACATGCCACAGAGCTTTTGTTGATGTTAGCAGGAGCTATCCCCGCACACGCATCAGACGTCGCGCTGCAGGCTGCGCTCACCCGCTCATCATCTGCCTCGTGCACAGGCGGATTCAGCTTGTCCGAGGGCAGGCTCTTCGTCCAACTGGAAAAAAAATGTCGGTAGCTAGCACATAATCCAGAGGCTGATCTCACACTGGATTCCTGGGAGTCATCCTGCACTTCACCACTACTTTCCCTTCTGCCACTAGACAGGGCTAGCAAGAATGAGGAGGATCTCCCCACAGATGAGGTACATAGCTATCTCAGAACGAAAGTGAACACCGCAGGCACTTCTAAGCAACCAAATATATGTGTGAGCTTTTCCTGATTTTGTCTTCAACAGTAGTCTAGGAATTCATTCATGGTCATTTTCTTTAGCACCCAGACTTCTATTTTTGTTGGGCTTGCGCAGGCGGAGAGAGAGGGATGGATACTCTAGGGCTGTATCCAACTGCCCTTCGTCAGGCAAACCATCCATTGAGTTCACTGGTAGTTCTGCCTGCATAAAAAACATTCCCAAGGGCCCCTCTGAGTTTGACGATATTTGACTTGTTTTCCACACAATTCCTCTGCCAGTCTGTAACGATCTGTCTCTTCTTTGCACACAGAGGTGTCTCAGTCCTAGCCTCTGATGCCCTTCCCTTTCATTCCTGTCCTCCAGGACTGTCCCATCGGCCCTCCTTAGAGTACAGATTTATATGCTGCACATATAAGGTGAGCAGGCTTATAGATTCAGAGCCTCTGGCACAAGGTAGAAAGTAACAGCAACAAAAACACTGACATATGCAGCTGTTTCTTTAAAGAAAAGGCCAGGCAAGGTGACTGCTGCCAGCCAAGTCTGAATGTATAATGAGAACCACTTCCAGAAAGAGGGCTCACAAAGTTCTTGAAAGTGGGACCACCTCAGAGATGAAGTTAGTCCCTTCCCCTCCCCCAGTCTTCCCTGACCTGCTTCAAACTTGAGCAAATCAGTTTTTCCAAGCCTCTCACCCCCTCCCTCCCCTTCAGCAGTCTGATTTTTCTCTGTGAACATCTTGGCAGATCGCAGAACAGTTTTACTCATTCATTTAATCGTCGCAAATAATGGTTCTGTTTCACCAGCTAATTATTTCACCAGTCTCACAGATGCATGCCTTTCCTGTATGTTCGGTGAGGAGGAATCCAGTGCCCACATGAGCAACGACGATAATCTGTTTAAAAAACTGATGGGTTCTGCTTTCTTCCCTTCCACAGGTTTTGCTCTGTGGATGTTTAAAAGAAAAGAAAAAAAAAGGAAAGATTTAACCCAATTTCTTTAGAAGGACGCAACAGGCAGGACATAAATGAAGAGAACCACTGGAGGTCACTGTTACAGAAAAGGAGAATGTGTCAGATAAAAGCAGGACCTCCAGTGCACCAGCTACCCGTTTGAGGTGGTGGTGGTGACGGCAGGGGCTGAAAGGGCCAGAGAAGAGACTGCATCTCCAGTCTGACTTTACTGGAACTTGGAGGCACTGGCTGCAGAAGCAAGGCAGGAGACGAGGCTCGTGTCCACATCAAAAGCTTGAATTCTGACCAGGTTTCCCTCCAAAGAATCTCAAACTTTTATCTCCTGTATGTGTTTACCGTCTTCAATCTGACTGTGAAGTGTCCTGCCCTGCTCAGAGCCTCCCAGCTCCACACCGTGCTGAATAGCAGCTTTTGTAAAAAACAAAGTTACGTTATATCTTACATATATAATACCATTTTGCTTTCAGAAATACTGTTTTTCCCAGCACCGAGGGAACTTTAACCAAAGGCTGCAGAGGCTTCGCCTCTGCCCCGGCTGGCAGCGCGGCTTTCGCGCCCCAGCCCTGCACACAGCACATGGGACTCGTTCCTAAAAGGAGAATCACACATCGCTTACAGCGCTGCCGGCTCTCCAACCTACTTCCAAGAACTGCATGGCTTGAAATCCTTCCTCACTTTATTAATGTGTGTGTAGGAGGGAGGGACGGAAGCGCGGTGGGGGCGAGGGGGACGAGGCAAGAAACATCGCGCCTTTCAAACGGAGGGGGTCATTTTCTGTTTTTTCCACCCTTCCCCCTGCCAGCTGTTCAATCCCACGTTTCTCCAGCGATGCCTGCTGCCTCTGCGACAGAGGTATGCGCAGCAATCATCACTTGCAATGGCTGAAATCACTTGGCTGGACCCACAGGAGAAGAGGTTTGCAAGTTCATTTGGAATAAGAATCCAAAAAGCTATACAAGCTTTTTTTTTTGCCCTTTAGAGGCCCCCTCTTTAGCCTGCAGCTTCCTTTTCGCCCCATAGTCTCTCTCTCAGACCAATTTCTGCTGTGCCCTTAATCCACCCTGTTGCTCTACGCAAGTTTATGGTAACTTCATATTCAGCACAGAATATCTTATAAAAGCAGGAGAAAAGGGAAATATCTGCTATCAAATAAAAGAACAAAAATGAAGCTGTAAATGCTACATCTTGTGAACGATGTCCCTTCAAGAGAAGCTTTCCTTTCTGCCTTGTTTTTTGTGTATGTCTGCATGTATTTTTTGACTAATAACTATGCACACATGCACATGCACGTACGAGTGTGTGTGGGAGTGAGAGCCAGAGAGCATATAAAGGGTATTTGGGGATTCTTTGGTTTTGGACTCTCACACACAGTTGGGGGAGGCAAGTTATAAACATATAGGTAGATCCAAGAATGAATACTTTAATATTTGCAGATCTTGATGGCTGCCAAATGCTAGCATTTCAGGGATGCATATTCACATGCAGCTGGCGACACAACATTGGAAGAGATCCAACGTTTTGCCAGTTAGGTTCCAGACTTGAAATATCTCAGCAGACCCGTGTGTGTATCTTAACACCAAGTAGGGAAAGTTTCCCCTTATCCTCCATACTCATTAATTAATAAGCAAGCAAAATGGTTTGCTGAGAATAGAAGAATGGAAATAAATCCTTTACTAGAAATCCTGGTCTTTTAGAAAGAGCAAGTTATCCTTCCCAGGGCCTCCAAGTCAACCTGTTAGCTCCCTAACCTGGAGAAAGACACCAAAGCTTATTAGACTCAATAAAAATCCACCCGCAGTCATCCCCCTTTGGGACATCTCACCTTTGCGATACTTTCTAGGCATTTGTGCTAAACGGTTCATTGCAGCTGGACTTTTAATTTAATTTCATTTTCTTAACGCTATCACACAGCTCCAACATTCCCCAGCTTGTTTACTGCTAGTCTCACCAGTAAGCTGGGTGCCAGTTTTATTTAATTTGTTTTTCCAGTGGCAGCAACAATCTGTGTGGAAAGCATAAACAGAGGGAAAGAATCTGGAATCAGCAAATGGTGTGCACAGCTGCACACCAGAATTTCTGCTAGTGAAAGTTTTAATTCAGTTCATCAGAAGAAGAGCAGAAGAGTTGGAGGCAAAGAAGAGGTGGAGTAGTGGAAGAAATATAGCAAGAGGAAATAGTAAAATCCAAGGCAGCTGGAGAATCTTGGAGTCATTATAATTAGGGCCCAACAGGTTACAATTTCTCCAAAAAAGGACTCAAAATCAGAAACCAGCCAACAGGTCTTCAGAAGAGATTGCTCGAAGATGTGCTTCTAAAATGCATTAGAATGGAAACAGGAAAATTGTGTTCTGCCGTCATTTCTCTGCAGATAAGAATATATCACCAAGACACAAAATGAGGGGCCAAAAGTCATAAGAGGAAGAAAATCCAAAAAAAGTAAGTAAATACACTTCAAAAAAAAGAAGTTAAGAAGCATTACTATAGGAGTGAAATGTCCAAAATGACATTTCAAACCCCTCTTTCATAAGAATACGACAAGTAAACGGTAAAGTTGGAAATCCCGGCAAAACGCAACTGTAAATATAGAAATGACAAGAAAACATACCCGTCACCTGCTCCTTGAAGGCACCACACAGCAGCCATTATTGGTTGTAGAAGCAAGTTAGCTAGTGAATGGACTGAATTGCTAATATCTATGCTTTGAAGTAGTTAGGAGAGGTAATGGAAAAAAGTATAAAATCAATAGTGCTACTTAAACAGAAAGGAAGGAAGGAAGAGCGTTGCCAATTAACAGTTAGGAAATAAAATTTCAGCCCATAATTAGAACAAAACTGCAAATGTTCAGAAGAGCATACTTAGCATTTAGAGGCTCTTAGGTGAGTCAAAAGTATGGCTCCTAGGTTTTTTCTGACTAATTACCTTTTAATTTAAAGTCTTTCACTTTAAAGGGAAAGCAGTTTTTGTACTACCCAGACCGTCACATTTTATTCAACCTATTCATCGAGACGGATTCTGCCACTTGCCTTGCTGAAAGCTTGCTGCAGACCAAGCTCATGCCTCCGCGGTCATAAGTGCCTTTTATGCCCCTACTCATGAGATACTATTAACTGGCCCGTGTTCAGGGGCAGGGGATGATCAGGGCTATTGCTATTATTGTTAAGACTGAAACCAGCAGAGTAATTTAATCCACTGTGGGCTCAGATGATTCCTCCTCCCCACAGCAGATCTATTTCACAGGAACACGTAGGCTTTCATTTTACCACCTGCCTTGTAATTTTTTTCAATGTATGTGCCTGTGTGAGCTTAGGGAGGCTTCTATAATGCTTTGGGCTGCATTTGAATGTCCACTACAGCTAACCATTTTTTCTGGGTAAGATCTAGTCCCGTCGCTGCTTTCAGACAAGGAGCTCAAAATGAACGATGTTAGACTAAGCTGGAGATGACACAGGTGGAAAGATCTGGAGCTACCACCAGGAGCCATTTTTCATCCTTCCTTTGTGAGAGACTGCACTTCTGTTCAAGTTGCCGACAGTGGCAGCAGTACTGCTTTTTTCCTGCCAAGTCCTGAATTAGCACTAGGATGGGCCTCCTCTTCTTCACAGTCCTTGCTTTCCTTCGGCTGATAAACCTGCCAAGAAGTGGCCACTCCTTTCTCTTCCCTGGTGAGCACTTACGAACAGTTAGCAGAAGTCAAGGAGAAGAGAAGAGAGAAGGCACTGGCCGCCAGCTATAACCTCCCAGTACAGCACGTCCTAGGAGGCCTTCACTTTCTGCCCTCATCCCCTTTCCAGATAACAGCTGCAGCTGGCCTCGTTGGGTTCAGATTCTTGTCCAAACAATGCTCCTTGGCAGCCATTGAAGTGATTAATTGACTGCAGATATCAGCAAATTGCTTGTTTGGGTGATGGCATTAGTACAGAAGCACAGCATGCTTGTGCTAGATGTGCTTCACAGCTACCTGCTGTCTGTGGGGGCAACTGGAGACTTCAGCCTAACCTCGGCTTAGGGCAGGTGCTACGAGGCTCATTCCCACTCGTGTTTTAAAGTCTGCCTCCTCCCCTGTATAACCTTCCTCAGCTGAAACATAAACAACCCAGATAAACCGTTCAGCACGGAACACTTGATGGAAAAGTCAAAGACTGGAGTCGTGGTTACATGCCCACTTTAATTAGACACCGGTTTGTGTCATGTCAGAGGAACAGTCCTGCCCACACTCCTCCTTGTTCCACTGCTAGAGTCTATGGAGCCATGTGGCAGAAAGACCAGGCTGAGGAACAGTGCTAGTGCCAGCACAGGAGAGGCAGAAAAAAGCTGTAGTCAAGGGTGTGACGGGGGGGAGAACAGCAGAGATACCCCTTTTGGCTGCATAGTTTTATGCCAAATTAAGGCGACCATTCAATAACTGGGTGAGATCTTGAAACGTGTGATTGCTGAATTTGTTCATGAACTGACATATTATCAAGCTTTTTACAAATGTTGACAGCTCTTTCAATTTTCTTTTAAGCCACTATCATATTTGATCAAAGACTTCTCCCATTTACCAGTAGCTGACAGTCATATTAATGTATTTATAAGAAAGAGTGTGAAAATATATATGTATAAATGCCTGATTACGAGATATGCAAAAAGAAGTCTTAAAAACACAAATAAAGACAATAAGTCTAAAAATAAACTCTTTTCAGGCAAAAATAAAAATCTTCCTTTAAATTTTATTCTGTACTTTAAAAGAGGTATGGAAGAAGTGAACACGGTGAAAACTGTATCTGAGTTTTAACGAAGATTTCAAAGCATTGCAATTGAACTTTACTTATTTATTTGAAAATTGACTTGAACTTCTATACTGTCAGACTGGAAATTGGCTGAAAAACCATAAACAAAAGGGCAATAAGAAAGACTGCATTTTTGTCACAGCTGTCACGTGAGTCATGGATTTTCGTGTGCTTTCAAAGTATCCGTGACTTTTGATATTTAGGGATTTTGCATGTGGGCTGGTAAACGTGTTGGTTAAAGAGCTGAACCAATTTCTCTGAAAACCTTCAGTTCTGCCAAGTTAAACCCTAGACTGCACGGGAGGCTAATAGAGAGCAGGAGCTCAGCAACAACACTGTGGTTACACAAAGGATCAGACCAGTGAATTCTCACTGAGAGCTTTAATTCCTCCAGGGATAGCGAGACTTCTCTTTCCTCACAGCTTTTGCAGTTAGGTTGAATTTACAAAGGCCAGCTCTGGCAAAACAATGGCTGAAGCTAAACGGCTTCTCACAGCAAAACATAGCATATTAATTACTTGGGGGGAAAAAAAAAAGAAAGAAAAAATAAAAGAAAGAAAAGGAAAAAAAGACAAGTTGCATGTAACAAAAAACTCACTTCTTTGCCTTCATCCCTGCATCTGTCACGTCTCTCTCGTGACACTTCTGCAAAACTGTAACAGTACTGAGTCAGACCAAAGATCCATCTGGCTCAGTACCCCGTCTCCAACCCTGGCCAAAAGCAGATGCCCAGGGAAAATTATAAGCAAAAGATACAGTGATACTTCCTTGGAACACTCTTCCAACTTCCAGCAATTTGCAGTTTAGGGACTTTCTGGTTTTGTATTTAATAGTCTTAGTAGATTTTTCTGTCATGAATTTGCCCACACACTTATTGAAGCTGTGTAATTTTTTCTTGAAGCTACTGTCACTGAAGATTAATCAGAGAATTCAGTACTAAACAATGATACTGAATAAATATTCAGAAAGCACAGGCAAACTTGCCAAAGAAGTTGCCCTTGCTCCTGTGGTGAACATACCTTATAAAAAAAAGGAATGAGGAGAAAGAAATCTTTCTGTTGCTCCATCAATTGCCTGGTCACATAACCAGTATGAAAAAGTGGCCGAGTATCTCAGGATACACTAGAGCTAATTATACATCAGAACTCACATATATACAGAATATATGAATGAGAAATAAAGATGGAAAAATAGTGTTTAAAGTAAGCGATGCTGTTAATAGCTATTACAACATCGAGAGAGATTTCAGACAGACAGTGATGGTTTCCATAAAAAGTAATGATCAGTCTATTCATCCTTTTCTAACTGCACTTGTTCAACCAGCAGATGAGTTTTGCAAAGGGACACTGAGTTTTCTTCCCTGAAATTTTTTTCTTTTTCATTCAGCCAGGGCACCCAAGGCTTAATTGAGCCAGCCAAAAGTCTTAGGACCTTCCTCCTTCACCTTCTGTGCTCTAAACAAAATAGCAGGAGCTGGACTACTTTTTTTTTAAGGCAACATTTTATTTTCATAAACACAGGTAGGGAAAAAATCATGGCAATCAAACAGTCAAGTTGCAGAAAAGATTCTTGCGAATACTGCAGCAAATTTGTTGTATGGGCCTTTAAAACCAGGTTGATTACACTGAGCAAATAAGAATTCTGCATTGAAACATAGTTTTTGAAAATGCCAGGGAAATTTTGTGTCCTTGATTGGCATGCTCGATTATAGCATTCATGCATACAAAGGAATATTTGTAATGGGAATTATTGCAATGACATACCAGAATAAGGCACTTGGTAGGGCATTGGGTATTATGAAAAAGCCAATCTCACGCCGCTTCCTTATTCCTTATATCTCCCAGTCACTGTGGATACAATAGATCTCAGAAACAACCCTGTCTGTTGAGGCAGACCTGTGATGTGGAATATGTCACTTGGAGTGATTACAATTCAGTACATTCAAAGTCCACTAAAAGCGGGGTCTTCCACCAACAGGTAGTGCTGCCAGCTTTGCCTTAGCCAGCTAAACTGTATTTTTCAGACTAGGCTTTGGACAGCCCTACTGTCTTGCAGATGATGTTGCCTTGGGCTCCAGAACCCCACGGGACTGAGACTGCAGCATTGTGCTCCAGTTGGAAATCCGTCATGGAGCAGTTTAGCCCAGCTTTGCCTGCCTCTGCTGCTCAAAACTCAGTCAAAATAAGAAAGAATCTTATTTTTTTATGCTGCTTTCTGAACCCATCATTTATCTTTTGATCTGAATTACAATACATTAGTTTTCTGTTCTATATACTAGTTGCTGACACCCACATAGTGTCTTTAGTGCCTATATGATGGACAAAAAATCCCTGCTTCCCATTCAGTTTCTGCTTTTAAGGCTACTTCCCTTTAATATTTTCTGGGATTGTGTGTTGCGTTTTTTTTTTTTAAAGTACATGCTTTTTATTTTCTTTTCCATCAGTCCTTATTAGGTCAATGTTCACTTCTAATGTCTCTTACGAGGAAAAGTAAGATTTTTATTACTCCTGCTTCAGTCTCACAAACTGTACTGGCCCATGGAATTCCACAGTGCCATCTGCTGCAAGGGACTAGCACAACTGACAGCGCAGCGCTTCTTTCTCCAGTCGATTTTACCTTCCTGACTTGTTCCAAGGACTCTTTTCCTTCCACACAGATCCCAGCGCATTTTGTTACCATGCCAGTTTCCCTGGCTCTCTTTTGTGCTGTGCTTGTGGTCATAGCATTGCACCACTTATTTCCAACCCTAATTTTACCATTCATGTTGGGGTTTTTTTTGTGGGTAGGTGTGGTAGAACCATGTTGGTTTCTGAGGCACGACTATTCCCCTTGCCAGATCACTGGCATCATCTTTCCTTCAAGAAGACCTCGAGAAAATTCCCTTCAGAGTCTGCCCATGATGATTGTTCACTGGCTAGAGGGTGAGGTGAGAGATTCAAACCAAACAAAGCACCGACATCCTTCCGGAGGGAGCCAAATGTGCTGTCTCTGCAGCTTCTGCTGGCTGTGGAAGCAAAAGACCAGGAGAGAGAAATAGCTCAGTTTGAAAGCAATAGAACAGAGCCTGTGTTGACTGACAATTCGAGCATGGCCTGGCACAGCTCATTGCTTAGCAAGGATCAAGGCAACCGAGGTTCGCAAGAGCGATGCTTTTTCGTTCGACGCTGTGAGCTGTTCCATTAACGTAGGATTTGGAAGCCCAGTGCTTAAGTGGGATATAAGTGGCCTGTAGAGGTCTTGGGTTAACACTCTGTGATGGTCTAATTTTCAGGTTTCCCTTTTGTTTTAGGGAAAATTTAAGGCACAGTGAGACACAGTGAGAAATGTTTACCGGTTAACACGATCACCAGCTGACAACGCAAACTCATATTTGGTATAAACGTTTCTTCAGTATCTCAACAGTTTATTAGCTTCAATACATGTTAGAATAAAAACAATATTAAAAAATGAGTATTTGATACCATCAGACTCCACTACACTCAGGCAATTATTTTCTCCTGCATAGTTCTGCTGACGGGTAGATCAAGGGATCTCAATCTTTGATCAAGGGCTATGTAGCCAGAAAGGCATTTACCTAGCACTTGCCTACAATCTGGCTAGATCGTATCAAACTGAATGCTCTTCACTGCAGCTGCCAGTAACTGCAGTCTAGAAATCCCTGTAGAATAGCAAAAAGGAAAAGGAATGGAATGGGGAAAATATTAGGCTGCAAATCACAATATCCCTCCAAGCCAAAGCAAGGCATATTTATTCCCCAGATCAGTTCTTACCTCAGATTTCATTGATTACTGTCATGTTCTGATCGGATTTGAGAGCTAATAGTGAATTACGCACATTATGCAAACACAGACAAAGAATGAAGTATGGTTATCGGTTTATATGTTTCTTTAAATTGTAGGCTTTTGTGTACACTGGTCATATACAAATGTTTGAACATTCATGTACGTTCGACACTTCCAGGCAGGAAGATTTCCTTCATTACTATTAATAGATCTGCAGCCTGTTAAGCACTAGCACAGTCATTAACAAGTTATGTTTATTCTCTGATCAGAAAATAGATCTACCTAGCCATGCCAAAGAGACATTGATATTTCTAAAATTAGGTGAGCGAGGTCAGTAATCTGTTCATAGCACTGTTAAAAACTGGCAGCCTAATTAAGTTACGAATTACAAAAGGCTTTTCAAGCTCGAGCTACTTGCTCAAGGACCAAATAGATATATGAGGCGAAGTTCCTCACTGAGTCTCAATTCCTTTCTATATAAGTAATGCCCAGGAATCCTGAATAAGGGTTGATCCCAGCTACGTAAGTGTCTTGAGAGCTGGTTAGCTGGTTAATAGGTGATCTAAGGAAAGGGTAATTGAAAGTGTGGTTTTATTTTATTTCTGCGTCTCTGTTTTGTTAATCTTGGAGTACGAAGAAATTAATTCTTTACTTTCGCTTGGGTTTTTTGTTACTTTCACTTGGGGTTTTTTTTTTTTCTGTTTGTTCCATGGAAAGGGCAGCTGGCAAACCACTGAGGAATTTCAGCAGAATTAGAGTATTCCTCAACAGACGGGACAGGACCACAGCTGTAATGACCAACATTTCCAAGGAATACTCAAGGTTCCTGAGGAGGTAGAAAGGTGGTTCCTTGCTAAGCAGTACAGAGGCAAGTCTGGCCATGCTGTTATTAGGAATTGCTGTGGAAGTGGGGGCCTAACCAGGGTGTCCACACAGTGGGACAGTGGCTTCAGCACCTGAGGCTTGACGGTCACCCACAGTTTTCTGGCATACACAGAGGAAATTGGACGGTGTGGTCCTGTTTTCCACAGTCCCAAAGTGGTTTTTTTCCAATATTAAATTACAGCTCTCCTACCCCAAAACAAAAGATCCCCCTGGAGTGCTGACGGTCCACCCCTGCAAATCACTCTAAATGACCAGAAAGGCCACTCAACCTCCCCTCTCTGCTGAGGAGTGAAACTTTTCATTGGGTTGGGGGCTATTTTCCCATGCAGAAACGACCCCCTGGGCATTATAACATATGCTCAGTTCATATTTACCTGATCTATTAGAGGCAAAAGCAGTTCTGACAAGAACAGTAATTACAAGAATGTAATGTTCATTTCTACAGAAGGCACGGTGTCTGCATGCCTGGGAAGGGACCAAGATGCTTACAGCATTTCTATTTTCCATGCTGTGGTGAATTTGGAACCTTTACACAGCTTAAGACAGAATAAATTTCACTCCAGCACAAATCTCTTGATCATTTCTCCTTCAAATGTGGGAAAACAACACTGAGAATGTGGAAAGTGTAGAGCACATCATAAATCCATGGACACAGGAACTCAGAAAGCTGCATAAGGCACATAAGGTCTGCTATAAAGGAAGCACTGTGCTTTCATATTATTTTCTGTTTAAAATCTACATGTGTGGTTTGGGACAAAGGTCTTTTAGTGTGGAAGAAAGAAGGTTCAGTGTTTTTCTTCTTCCTTTTTTTTTTTTTTTTTCCTAAAGAGAGTTACGTCTCTGGAGAGACAGTGGAGAGATGTGCTCCAGTCTCTAGCACACACTGCTGCAGGAAAGGGGAAATTTTTGAAACCGCAGCAATAACACTGAGGAGAACTCCGCACCCAGGATATAGTTTGTGTCAGAATAACCAACAGGTGTTTAAGCAAAGTTAAAGGTTTGCACGCTGGCTGTCATCTGGTGAGTTTCATTACGGATTTCTGACCCCAAAACTGAGGTTTCTTGAGAAAATCTTCCTCCACCACTTGATCCTATCAGAAAGCATACATGTTCTTTCCCTCTCTCATCTCAGGAAGGCAGAGTGATCCCAACAGACTCGCTCTGTAGCTGCTTCTATCTCAGCAGTAGTGCTAGAAATTTTACGTGTATCTTTTTACTGCTGCTCTGGAAAACATATCCCTGACACCGAGGAAGAGCTTACATATCTGTGTCGCCTGGTTTCTTGGGGCATCTGAGTCTGTGTTTCACAGAGCCTGGGACACCTTCAGGTTTGCTTTTTGCATCTTCATGTGCTCAACATGCCTGCCCTTTTCCTTGTTACAAATGAAATGCAGAATTAAAATCCCCGAAGGACTTTGAGTACACATAACCTAGACAATCTAAAACCAAGTTGTAGATTAGTCACTTACTTAATGGAAGAAGTCAAATCATCAACATCAGCTGTCACAATAAATGCTATCAACTCTATTTTTGCTAGTAAATGATCTATATTATGAAAAGACATAGAAGCTGAATTTTGGATTTCACATTCACTGTGTCTATCAGTGGCAGCAAAGTTCAGGTGGGACTCATCTCCCCTCGCTTTCGATCTTTACGCAATAGATTTCATTCTATAGACTAACAAGTCACTCTTGAGCTCCCTTGATAAACAGTGAAAAGAAAGTGGCACTTTTAGAGACCCATTTTAGTTGTCTAGCTTTGGATGGGATAGATGTGCTCTAGGAATAATTAATTCTCCCGATTTGATCCTGACTGTAAATGGAGCCCGGTGTGACCAGTTCAGATATGGTCTTCGATACTGCAGCCAGGCACACCTGGATCAGCTCGCCCTTTCATACTTCAAGCAAGGGAGGTGCAGACCTCACAGCACTGTTGGCTGCAACTTCTGCTAATTTAGCTGTAAAGTTAAATGAGAGATAACTGGATGAAGTCCAAGTTTTGCCCTCATTCACACCAATCAAACCTCAGAGGTGATTCCCAGCACAACCATGGAAGAGCCACCAATGGAAAAAAAGGGGTCATGTAGTGGAAATGCAGTGGGACAACATTATGCTAATAGGTTTCTAGCACCTTTCCTGAAAACATAGCTCAGGATATCTTCTCTCCTACCCTGTGAAACTGTCAAAGGAGTGTCAGTAGGACAGCTATAACCACAGTGTGGGGTGACTGAGCTGGAACATCTGAGACCCCACAGACCTCCACAAGGACAAACCAGCCTGAAGCTCACCAGGTTGTTTTAGAGAGAATATGGCCTGACTTCTTTGAAAGAAATCATAAGCTTCATATTACCTATGGCGTCTTAAAACATTTTTTCCTAATTCACCCTAGCTTTCATTACGTTACATTCTCCTTCCTTCCTTATACAAACACACTTTTTGCTCATTCAAAGAAAGATATCAAAAACTGCATGCCCAAAAAACAAGATATCTAATCCAAATAAATCTCTACAGTATACAATATAGATAGTAGTTCGTAAATATTTGTTAAGTTGTGTGGTGGAAAGGCAAAATAAGATAATATTTTAGTCAAGGGAGGCACGTTTAGGCACATTGAATTTAAAAAGTTATTATTATTGCTTTAATAAAAAAATTAATTTTGCTTGTGGCACAAACATGCAGGAATGCCAGAGTGCAACTAGAACTAAAACGATGTGAAAGATTAATCACATTCGTGGAAACCACAAAGACTGTTTCACTGTTCTTTATGCAGATATTCTACTGCACTGCAAATTGCAGAGCAGTGAGGCTACCGCTGCTCCCGTGGGCTGTCGTGGGAGGACAATTGGTCTTCTCTGCTCCATAAATGTGGGTTTTGACTAATTGGGGGACTGTAGAAAATTGAGGTTCCCTATTCAAAGAGGTTTGTCTGTGTTGTCTTTCATGCCTGACCATTTATGATTCAGAGTTACAGCCACTCTAACAGCATCTCCCATTGTAAGAAACAAAGTCCTCAGTAGGCTCCACAGAGGCTCAATGAGAAGCCCTCACGTACGTGGGAAATGGATACCAGTAGCGGCCGTTGTACTGCCTGATCCCAGGCACCCAGCTTCCCTAGGGTCCTTCTGCAGGTGCTGCTGGAGGTAGCGATGTTGCCCTTGCATCACCCTCAGGAGAATCCTGTCACCCTTATCTATACAAGGAGTCCAGGGACACTGCTAACCTAGCCAGCTCGGCACAGCTCCTAAAACTGGATGCCAAAACTGGACTCTCCTAAATAATTTCATTTGACTTCTCAGCAAGTAGAGAAATAAAAGCTGTTGCACAGCTGTGCAGTGCCAATTTTCTGATGTTCCACAAGGATCTGACCATTCACCATAGCACCATTTCACTGCTGTTTCAAGAGGTCTGTAGCAGAAAGTGAACCAGGAAGGCAAGAGCTCACCACAAATTTCTGCATGTCTCTGGATTCTGAAATAAAGCACAGTCGTGGTGCAGATACCAGGATTAAGTGGATTTATCCGTTCTTGCTGATACTGGTTTGGAAAGCACTTGTAGAAACCTGAAGATTCACCATTAAAATGATGATGGTGTTTGATTACGGGTAAAAAGCTATAGCCACAGACCAGATAATGAAAGCATTAAGAGTACTAGAGATAACAATCTCTTTATAATTCCCATGCCTACATATAGACATTCACCTACACATATACAGTACCTTCTGTGGCAAAGTATCTTTAATTCTGGAGAAAGTCTCCAGGGCAGTTTGTGTCAAACAAATGCCATGGTCTCTCACACATGAAGAATTTTCTAAATGCTAACACAAGCTTTTATTGCATTGTGTGTAAAGAGGGAAACAAGCAGATAGCATATTTAAAATCCTGCCTTAAAATCCAGGCAGATTCAAGCAGGTACCACAAACCTGTGTTAACACTGCAAGCTGCAGGAGACAGGGGGTTGTATTGAAAAATTTTGTTTCGCCGTACCATGTAATAAACAGCTCTTTAAAAAAACCTCCTCTGGTTACTGGCAGTGTAGGTAGGAGAGCTAACCTCCCACCTACTGGAACTCTCTCAAATCCATGGAAAGAATATCAGTGATTTTACTTTGGAACTGGCTTTAAAAGCGTGCATATCTTACATCAAATCAAATAAGTTGCCTTTCTGTGAAACAAGGCTACATATATTAGCCTTGTCATATATTGTCAAACTTCTCTGAATAGAGCTGGCTTATTTGTCATTGAAATCATGCTTATCGAATATCTGAAGACATTTGTTCCCACGATGAACTTTGTTATCTCTAGAATCCACAGTTAACCTTTACTGAGAATGCTATATTTCGTATAAATTCTCAAAAGTAAACGTATTTTTTCCTAAAACTGTTACCAGGTTATCATCTTTGACTGTCCTCTGTGCTTTTCCAAGGAATCTCTGGGATCCTGTATGGAAAATTACGGTGTGTTACATATGGAAACCTGTTTGCAGTACGTACGGGGCTTGGAAACTTCCATGGCTTGGAAACTTCATGACACGGAAGGATTTATTCTATCATCGATAGAAATATTAGAGCCTTCTGAGAATCTTTCATGGATGTAGGCTCTTTGGATCTATAAAGAGAGTGAATTTTCAGCTCAAACAAGTGCCCAGCACTAAAATCTCCATCTTGAAAGGACAGAGTGAGTTTTAATAGGCATTTCAGTGCCAAGGCATGTCAGTCAAATTATTATTGGCTCTAGCTGCACTCTCACAAGCTGTTACATTCTTTACCTGCAGCAGAGTGGCACTCAAAAAGGTGCAAAATTCTTCTTTGCTTTTGAAAACACCAATGAAAGTTTAAAAAAAAAAACAAAAAACAAACCAACAACCCAAACCCTCCAACCGAAGTCACACAGCTGAAAACCTCTGATCTACATACAAGCAGCGTAGACCCGCAAACTTCAGTAGGAACTGTGCTTTGAGAGATAGAAGGAAGTCCACAAAGCCAAAATATTTAATAATTAATGTGAAATCCATAAAAATATCTGATTCCTGACATAATCTGAAATGGGCATGCATTCTAGCCTTATTACTCCTTTTAACACACACGTATGTGTTTGCATGTACCTACAGTGTTACATCAAGTTGCACAAGTCACAACAGTCTCAGGCTTGCTCTTTTCCCAGTTACCAATTTTTTAAATCATAACTGCATCTTGCAAATAAAATCAATCTCACGGAGTGAATTACATTGAGAAGAAAGGAAGGGGGAGAGAAACAGAGGGCAGGGGAAATCAGAATTGTTCTTTTTAGATCACAATGTTTTGAAATGTGATCTGCCCTCTAGTCTAAGATTTCCCAGCTGCCCTATCTTCTTTTTTTTTTTTCCACTCCCTTTTCTTCTTTTGTGAGGGAAGGATTGAGACGGGAGGGAAAATTAGCTGTACACAAAATAGCTTTGTCTAGAAACTCTAAAAGTGTGTTTGGCCCTGCAGGAAAGAAGTCCTAGATGAATTTGGGGAGTGGAGGCTAGGGGTTGTTTTGTGGGGAATCACACTGCTGTGTAATTACAGATCTTGTATACATATAAACAAACTCCACCTTAAGATCAGCAAAGAAAAGACTTGCTGACTTGTCTGATGGCCAAGAAAAATTAAACTAGAGCAGGCTATAAATAGAATGAAGAAGAAAACTGAGGAAAAAAGCCCTAATGGCTGAGAGAAAGTGTTCCTCCTTGCAAAAGTGTTAGAGTTCTGCTTATAAGCTTTGCTAGACCTCGTATAAGCCTCTTTTTCTTCAGACTTCGTAAGAGCTATCATGACACAGATCTTTCCTGTAGAGGTTTTAGATCATCCCTTGGGCATGCCTCCAAATCAGTGTAAAAAAGTCTCACTTCAAGACAAGGCTCGAAGTGCATTTCAGATAACATGAAAGGACAGCAGCAAGAAATTCCACAAACAAAAATCTGCAACCATTCTTTCCCTGTGTCCTTTTTTTCCAGGTAAGAAAAGTACAGCCTGTTATGCTTCCCAGCCTTCCACAGCTCCAGACTCAGCTCACTGTGCTGATCCACGCTTGCTGTGACAGTCTCTAAGGGGTGATCTGCCACCTGAGAACTTCCAGACACAGCTACATCATCTGCTCACAGCTCTCCCGCCTCCTGACATGAGCTGGAGCTGGAGCCAGGCGGCAGGAAGCACCTGTAAGTATTTTACATCCACCAGGGACAACACCTCCCAACATGCAGACTTCTCATCTGGCCCAATGCAGTCAGGGACCTACCCCCTCCTCCTCAGGTAGCCAGAACCCTGGCCAGGGCGCTTGTAAGCAGCCACAGCTCATGGGATGAAGGCATTTCCTCTCTGCCATAAAATGCACCATTTACTATCACAGCCTTTTTCTCCATCGGGAACGGCTGGCAATGGATATTTGCTCCTCTCGCCCTTCCTCCTCTTCTCCCTCCCTTTTTCCACCACCCCCGCACATGCTAAGCCCCAGGAGGTTTCACAGGAAGAAGGAGGTTGTACGTTGTCTGAGAGGGGTTTATAAGCTGCCCTTCTGGCACACAACTAGAATCAGGACATTGTTTAGCTGCATGTCTGAACTAGAGGAACAGGCACAGTGAAGCTGGATGCCATTGGGTGGTTCACAACAAGTAAATTAGTCGACGGTACATTAACCAGCACATCACCACCGCTGCAATTCTCTCCCCCCCTTCCTCTCTGGCTTTGACTATGCCAGGTAACATCCTCACAGCTACAGCACAATGCCAAAGGTACTTTGGATGATTCCATGTTTACTGCGTAACACAACAGTCTCTGGAGACAGAGCTGGACACAGAGCTGGAGACAAGGCTCCCTAAACGATCTGGGTCCATCCAGGAACTCCAGTCATCTAGTCAAGATAGGAGGAGACAGAACCAGAGACAAGACTACCAACGTTGTAGCTGAGACCAGAGAAAGGACCAGAAACAGGGCCACAACACAGGCCTGGTGGCCATCCTGGAAATCTAGTCAGCAACTCAAGACAGCGAGAGATCACTCAGGCACTCTGGAGGCCCAGGACTGAGCTTAATAGAGCTTGTGGACCAATTGGCAGGGGCTGCATGGATGAAGGTCCTGGGTAAGGCTGGTCAGGGCAACTAAGGACTTATAGTGCACTGAAGGGAATTACTGTCCTTTAGTGATCTGTAAGTGCTCTGTCCCATTGCTCAACTCACCTCAGCACATACAGTCTTAAAGGAATGGTCCCTCAAGCAATTGGTAAGGTCAGTGGATCCATACATTAAATTTACAGACACTGGTTGTCATGCAGATAGCTAGTGCCTGTCCAGCTACCACCAGCCAAGAATTCAGTAGTGCCCATGAAAGAACTCAGTATCCCTGTGTAGACACCCAGATCAGCAGGGGAGATCCAGCACGTTTCATGGCATCTTCAACACTTTGCCCTCTTTAAGAATAAAGCTGCGAATGGAGTACAGGAATTTGCAGAAGTCTGGAAATAAAAGAAGCCTTTAAACTAGGCTCTCAAACCCTTTATCCTGGTCTTCAAGATCAGCATATCTAACACCTTGACTGGCTCCTTGAAGCCAACTGCAGGAAAGCATCTCTTGCTTTTGTTTGGGTTCATCTAGACCTCTTTGTAACACTGGTGGTTACGTTAATCATTCAAAGCAGTCAGAATGTTCCCCTGTTTTTAAAAACTCTGTGAGATAAGATCGTTAGATCCTCCTGCAAGCCTATCTGAAGACACCATATCTCTGCCTGAAGAGAGCCACTCTTAACTCTGTTTTCTAAAGTAACATCTTTACCACAAGCATTGTGTCTCTGACCTCCTGCAGCCTAAACATAGTTTAGCAGTCTAAATCTAAAGTTCCACTTTGGTACAACCAGATGTTTAACATTTTAATCTGAATCTTCAAGTCTGAGAGCAAAAACCCTCATCTAACTGGTGCCATTCCCAGTCAGAATCACCCTTGCTGTGAAGTGTTCCGTTTTACAAACCCCAGTCCTTGAGGGCAAACAGCTAATTATTTAAATGGTGTTGTGCAAATATTCTTGACGTGAACAATCCCCCAAACACCTGCTGCTGTAGTTAATGCCTGTGCATTTACTTCTAGCCACAACATGCATATGTATAATCTCTGTCTGTGAAGAGACATTATGGAAAAGGTTTTAAAAAGGCAGGAATGTCCAAGCAGCCTTCTTCTAGTTTTCTTACCAAAAAGATAGAAAGAGAATGTGCACAGAAGTGTGATCTCAGACCAAATGGCGAGGGGATTTAATTGCTTTTAATATATTCATGTGTCAGCAGACACGCACACATAACGGAGGGCTTCTATTTTGTATGGAAAAGTGGCCATGCAGTGACTGGGTGGTAAATCACTTCCCAGCCTTGACAGTTTTCTGCAAACAAGATTTAATACAAGGCAGCCCNCTGGCTGTGCTNCTTGCCTCCCACATGGGCTGTGGAATCCCTCAGAAGCTGGGGGAACAAAACCAGCATGGCAGCCCCTGCTCCACAGTAGGGCTATTGACTGTTCCGGTTTGCTGTCCTCCCCTCCGGCACCAACTTACTTGGTTGCCCCACACCCCNTGAAATCATCCTACAAACGACTCGAAGCAATAAGCAAGAGCAGAAANGAGTTCTTTCACTAGCTGAGATGGCAGTTTATGCCCAGAAGGAAAAGAACTGATAAACCTCATAATACTCTAACCTCACAAGTTAACTGCAGGTATTATTCCTATTCAAGTGCTTAATCCTGCCCTGACTCTCGAACTGTTTGCCTCCATGTCCCACAGCAACAAATTCCACAGGTTGATTAGATGCCACTTAAATGTTTACTGGCTTTCAAGTGCTTAAAACACATAGTTTTCATTTTACCATCTTGATCCAGCATGAAGAGATAAATGGAAGTGTCCAGTTAATTACAACCCAGACAGCTCTCGTCTTAGTAGAACGAGAGCTGGCCAGGTAACCAAGAGCTCCTAATGGCAAGGATGCTCTTTAACTAAAGAGGTAAGGGTTGAGGTTCAAATCATCTCAGATGTATGTGAGAAATGATAAGGAATGTGAGGTCGGGTTTTCTGAAGTGGCCAATCCTTGTTTCCAGAGAAATTTCATAACTTAGTTTAGTGGGAGCACAGTAATATATTGGAAGAATCCTCACTTTAATTAACACCTGAAATCCAGAAGTTTACTCCTTCTATTAAAAACGAGTTAGGATGCTATCATAAATGTATTTTTCTTCCAGAGGAAAATCAGCTCCCACAATTATCAGTACCGCTGGACATATTTGGCTAAGAAGGAGCATTGCAAAGGTGGATTAAAAACTTAGAATCAGTATGCCAAGTTCTTCAGTACAACAACTCCTGCTCCTTCTTTGCCCAGATCAGGATGTTCACCTCATGTGAGTGCAGAAAAACGCAAACATCCATTAGTATGCTTTTTACCGTACAGTTTAATGTAAAAAAATACCAATTCCATAAAACCAGAATTCTTAATGGGAACAGGTTAATTTAGAATAACCTCGTGTCACAGAATCACTTCTAAATTTTGAATGAAATTTTCTGCGAGGTTTCATTTCAGTAATTTGACACTCATCTGGAATGTAGGTCAAAAACTTGTTTCATTGAAAAAAATACTTCTTTATTTAAATAAGTGGGACTGCTCTGAGAAGAGAGAAAGACTGAGCTGCAGATCTTCCAATAGACTCACAGCCAGCAATCATCCAAAATATACTGTAATATCTAAGTCTTAATAAAACAGAACAAAGAACTCCAATGAAGTGTTAGGCCTAGGAAGCCACTGTGTAGCCAGGACCTGGGGGGAGCCTGAATCAGATTAATATTATTCCTTTTTAAAGCTTGCTAGAATTGTTTTTTTCTTAGTGCAGAAAAATCAACATGGAAATTCTCTTACCATGTATCAGAGATTAGACTGACTGGGAAGGAGGAAAACCAAGGACCCCATTGATATGAGACAGAAGAGAGACACACAAGAGGCTGACCAAATAACTTCACTGTAGATGATAGCCTACTGATTGAAGCTGTCAGCTAGGATATAAAAAAACTGGTTTTAAACCTCTGCTAAGTCATTCTCTGCCAACTCACACAAGTGCCCTAAGTAGACAGCTCTTAGCTGTCCCAAGGTGTCTTTGCACATGTTTGTGAAATATTTCACAAGATCTTTTAGTTTTTGTTGGCCTTGCCACTATACAAGTAAAGAACTTTTCTTGAAAGTCAAACACTTTCGTGCGATGAAGCGCTCATCTTTCTGCTGTTGAAAGCTGTGCACTTTTAAGGCTCGACCTTCTGAAAATTTTCACACAAGGAACTGGCTGTGTTAGTTCTGTAGAGGATTCTGCTATGCAAATGGGCACTGGAGTAATAAAATCATCAAAGCAATGCTAGCTATTCAACAATGAGCTGCCATTTGTTGCCAGAGAAACACTGTGTTGAATGAAATGCATTTAGAAAAACATTATTACAAAGGGAAAATATGAGTAATCAACCTAAAGCAATGAGCCATGGAAGCTTGCTTTATGAGATGTCTTCCGGACTGTCTCAAAACATTAGACATGCTGACAGAGATATCAGAGAGGTTTTCTCTTATTTCTTACAGAGGTGGTTTTAATTTTAGATTCATCACCCCAAAACTATAATATCTTGGTCTACCTGTCATGTTCAGTTTTTGAATGGAGGAGACTGAAAGTCTGAATGTCATGAGGGAACCTGAACGAACTTCATTCCAACCAACATGCTCATGGTTATGCCTTTTTTGAGGTTTTTTTTTTGTGTGTGTGTGTGTCAATGTCCTTCTTTAGTTCTTCCATATGACTTCCTCTCCCTTCCTTGAAGACAGAGGATCAAATCCTACTCCTTGTACCATGTAATACAGGCAAAGAAACTCTCATATGAATAGAGAAGGAAAATTACATTTCAGGAACTTAAACTGAGCTGTCCAGAGTGATCTCCAACCTTGAAGTCTCTTCTTTTATTAAATCCATGGACTTGAAATATAACATAGTCTGACTTCTGATGAACAAAAAATTCAGTTTGCACATAAGCACCTTTCTTTACAGCATGTCATATTCAGCACAGAAGGTTGCAAACTAATCTGCTGATAGTACATACTAGTACCAAAGTAGTACTTTCTCCACCAGGAGCAAGAATACAACAGAAAAGGAACAGTATCTCTTTAAAGTATGCATTTTTTTTCCTCAGGTGCTCCTGGAGTTACACAACTTTGGTTTTGCTTAGGTTGAGAAAATATACTGGAAATCAGATAGAAACACTCTGCAGGCCTCATTAGCCTGCTGGGTGATTTTAATAATCTGCAAATATTTTGATCAGGAAAAAATTATCTCCTTACTAATGAAATTAAGGAGATATACAAACAAGTCTGATCATATCAGTGTTCCATACATCGCCACACAGATGTGATTTTGGTCATCTGCATGGAATAAGTAAGTGTATTGGCATATTCTCTATGCTGTACAGATAAGCAATACCTACCCTGTCAACACCAAGAGGCCAAGAGACATGGAAGTTTGAATCCATTGCAGTTGTCTTTTTTGTTTCAAGGGCATAGGATGAGTGACAAGTTTAACAAAGTACATTTTCAAGTAAAACATGGAAGCAAAGAGAAATCACAAGTGGGTATGAACTCCCACCTGGGCCTGGAGCTTTTTCATTAGCCAGTCAACAGACCAGCAAGGTAAAACAAAATAAACAAGACCTAATCCTCTTACCCTTTGTATCTTAATTGGCTTTAAAAACACAGACTGCAAAACACTCATCAAATAAAAAAAAACACTGACTCCTAGCAAATCTTTTTCTTTTCTTTTCATTTTGATTTTTTTCCATCTTGTTTCAAGCCTTCTTAGCTCATTTAGGTGTCAACCTACCTAGTAGAAATGCTGTCAACTTCATGACGCTGTTTCCATGTGCACATTTCCATTTTGGCAACTTTCCTTGATAAGAAGTGCCATCAGAATTAAAACACTTGAGGGCAGGATTATGTCTAAGTATATCCATTACTTTTTCCTGGGGACAATAAACTGCTGTTGTCTCTTGATAGGTAATTAATCTGTTACAACACGATCTTTTTGGGTTTCTTTTTTCTGTAATTCTACTTTTACTGACTGATGCATATTCTCCCAAGACACTTCCCTGGAGAATTTGTCCTCTGGCCACATGTGTTGGTCATCAGCAAAGAGAAAAACATTCCAGGCATGCAGCTGTCTAACACTTTGCAAGCACAACATCTGAGCCCTTACCAAGCCATTAAGCCTGTTCTGTAGTGCCATCCTACCTCAAGGACCTACCTCCTCTGAAGCAATCCAGATGCTAATCCAGATAGCTCTGAGAACAGAAGAACAGCCTCTCAAAAGGAAGTGAAACAAAGACACATTCATCTGACTAAAACCTGTTGCCTAAATACTCTTGGTAGAGAGCACACACAAAGTCAAGAAATTCTAGATGGGACCTTTGTCCTGCACCTGGAGTGCATCTGAATAAAAGTCTTTAGTATGATCTTGCCGTTACTACCCACCTAGTTGAATGCTACAGCCCAGGGGAAGGTTGTTGATGATACAGACACATTTGACAGTGCCCAGAGAAAGATGATAGAATAACAGACCAAAGGACAGCAGCAGGGCTAGATGGAGATCCACTACTCAGATCTTTCTTTGCTTTTATCTCACTCTCCAAAACCCTTCATTATAATTACCTTCGGGCTGATCAATGATGTGGGAAGTTTGCTGATATCCCAACAGTCCACTGAAAGCCCTCCACTTCTTGCTCCTGTACCGAGTGGAGCCCAGCCCAAAATTCAGTTATGCCAGATGAAATATTGTCTCCCAAGTGTTTCTGAATGGATGGAGGCAGCTGAGGGAGAGGGATTATTCCAATATTCTCATTTTACTCATGCATATTTAGTGCTGTATGGTCAGCCTCAGGCATCCAATAACTATGAGTAAGCACTCTGCTGCCACAAAAAAATGGCGAGATTTAGTTTCTTTGAAAACAGAAAACAATAAGAGCGGGTTTTGTTCATGTTCAGTTTTTAACTCCCACTAGCTCATTTGTGACATTTAGTTTTGCCAACCCCTGCAAATTTGTATAAAGTGATCTTTGGTCCCAGGACCCCTACATGAATTAATAATGCACTCCTTCAGCCCTAGGACAGTTCTTCAGTGCCCAAAGAAATCTACCTTTTGTGCCCACTAAACATCTGCTGCTTCTGCATCTACAACAGATCTTCACCTTCTGACCAAACCTGAGAACGGTAGTTTCCAGATTTCTCTACATCTCACTCAATGCCAAGGCAGAAGTAATTACTGGAGAGGTATTTTGTCCCATTTATTTCCTAGAATGGAAATTAAAAGATGATGGTGAGGAGGGAAGAGAGAACCAGAGTGTAAACTGACTCATTTTTTTGTACAGTGGTGGAGCCACCTCAGCTGTCCTAAAATAGTGGGTAGTTTCTGTCCCGCTCCCATCCCAGGAAAATAACATCAGATGCTGTCTCTCTTTTAGATTCTCTGCTAGCCTGAGTAAAATGAATAGAGGAACGGGTGGCTTAGCCTCCTGCAGAAACCCTCACTGACTGCTCTTCCCCACAAGGCAGCCAGTCAGAAGCGCCCTGTGAAAAAGCCAGCTGCAGTCTGCAGCTTGGCACAGCTACCTGACTGCTAGCAGCAGGGGTCAAAGACATATGATTAAGGTGAGAGGTTCACCAGCTGGCACTGATGCTAGAATGAGCTCAGAGACAAGGGTGGCTCCAGATGGAAGTAGTTGCTGATGCTATTAATAATTCCTCTGCTTTCTGTCCAACCCTCTAGCTCCATTCTACTCCCCACATATCCAACTAGACTAAAAAGTAGATTTGGGCTTCTTTGCACAACTTCAATGATAAAAAGCAAGAGGAGCCAACCCTGCAGAGTATTCTTGGCCTGAGAAGCTTTCCTGAATAGCCAAGGGAGGGCATCACGACCCAAGGAGGAAGAGGCAAGTGCCTTGGGCTGAGGCAAATTAATTTAGTCTTGTGGCTGTTCCAGTTCACCCTGAGCCAAGCAGCGATCCGGCCTAGCTGAGCCTATCAGCGTGTGGCGTAAAGCCAGCTGTGCCATCCCCTTCTGTAGGGCTCCAGACTTGGAATTCAGACTTTACTTGGCTGGTTTGCTGTGCTCCAGCATCACTAGGCCGGACATCTTTTTTAGATATTACATTTTACATGTATGTTTTAAATAAATAGCCTGTATTTTAGGAGCACTTAGCCATAAGTATATAAACTGCTCTGAGGTTTACCCCATTGGAATTAGAATGAACCTAATTCATAATTCAGACATCAGGCTAGAAACAGCTCAGCTTCACTCCACGGACCTATAGCTTGATGTCTGAACTGCCCACGAGACGCCCTCTAATCCCAATAGCTGTAACCTAACCTCAGAGTGGTTTCTAAACTTACTAAATAAATATAGTTTTTAAAGAGGAATGCACCATATTTATTAGGGTTTTTGCTCCGTTCAGGCAGACTATCATTTTAGAGCTGTTCCTGTAAGAAAGGCTGTGGAGCGATACAACTATATTCAAGAAAAACTTCAGAGTATACTTCTCTATTTTTTTTGAAAAAGGAAAAATCCAGCCTACTTTATTCAGCTGAATACAGAATATATCTGAAGATACAAATTCTTCAGCTATAGAAGGCTACCTCTTATAAGCACTTACCCATGCAAAAACTCTTCTTGCATGGGTAGTCATACTGAATTCACTATGACTGCCCACTTTGGATGGTTACCAAAGAATGGGCTTATGCTGTCTACTCGAGTGTTCATTCTTCAATCAACAGGATTTTTTGCATGCTTACACAAAGTACTCTGGTAAATAAAAAAAATCTTCCCAGTTAAACTGGAGTGACCACATTTGGTTTTTCATTAAAGTGTGCATTTAACCTTCACTCTCACTTTGTATCACCATCTTGTTCATTACCAAGAATTATTTTACAATCATCAATGTGTGAAGACAGAAAAGCTGAATTTTCAAAATAGAATTTTTGCAAGAGGAAGGAATACATTAATAGCTGAAAGTCTGGCTGTCTGACCAGATCATGGTTTTCAAATTTGATCTTCATTGATAATTTTTCAACTTCACTCAGCACTTCGTATACTGGAAAAGGGCTGTGCAGCAGGGACTTTTCTGAATGCCTTAATACCACAAACTGTATCTGGTCAGTCTGTCTGCTCTCCATGTGTGCCTGGCTTCACAGCAAATAAATGCCAGAAATAGCATTCCTACAGGATTTCCAGTTCAAAAGCCGCAAGAATGCTCTTTCTCATGGTATGGCACCATGCAATAAAATGGTGTCATCTGGAAAATTACAGTCTTGGAAACAAATGTTTTCCCTCTTCACTGATTTAAATCATCTAAAAATAGATGGGTTGTCACATAACTTTTATATTTGTCAGGAGAGCCCCTCATTTCATCCTGTGACAGTACAAGAAACGTATTCCATAATGAGACAGACATATCTTCCTAGGGAATCCTCTCAGAATATACTTTTTCTTTAACTGTGCAAACTCCTCAGAAACAAAACCTGAAAGCAATTCATCAACAGTTGAGAACCCATTCAAGGTCATTCCAAGCAATGATTTCAGGGAGTATTTATATAGTACAAATTTCGAGGTAGAAAGAAGGAAACGTCACGGACTAAACTTCTCTTCAGTTCTTCTTTCTGATTTCTTAAGCAAGACTTCTTAAAATTGACTCCATATAAAAACAGACTGTCACACTTGTTGGCCGAGAGAAACATCATCTGAATCCATTTCCCTGATCAGCACAGCTGAGCCACTCCCAAATAATGTTTATCTCTTGACTTAAAAAAACCAGGAAAACCTTGCAGGTGAGAAGTCATGGAAAAATTTAACATAAGAAATCAAGGCTTCTCAATGTTCAACTGATAAAGGAAGAATCCTTTTGGTTTTTAACTAGGATAACAGCTCAAAATTATTAGGATGGATTATAATATGGACAGTGGGACTGAGTGCACCCTCAGCAAGTTTGCCGACGACACCAAGCTCTGTGATGTGGTTGATACCATGGAGGGAAGGGATGCCATTCACAGGGACCTTGACAGGCTGGAGAGCTGGGCCTGCGTGAACCGCATGAAGTTCAACAAGGCCAAGTGCAAGGTCCTGCACTTGGGTTGGGGCAGCCCCAAACACAAGTACAGGCTGGGCGGAGAGTGGCTGGAGAGCAGCCCTGAGGAGAAAGACTTGGGGATACTGGTGGATGAGAAGCTCAACATGAGCCGGCAATGGCTTGCAGCCCAGAAAGACAACTGTATCCTGGGCTGCATCAAGAGCAGCGTGGCCAGCCGGTCGAAGGAGGGGATTCTGCCCCTCTACTCCGCTCTCGTGAGACCCCACCTGGAGTACTGTGTCCAGCTCTGGGGCCGCCAACATAGGAAGGACATGGATGTGTTGGAGCGGGTCCAGAGGAGGGCCACAAAGATGATCAGAGGGCTGGAGTACCTCTCCTATGAGGACAGACTAAGAGAGTTGGGGCTGTTCAGCCTGGAGAAGAGAAGGCTCCAGGGTGACCTTAGAGCAGCCTTCCAGTACCTGAAGGGGCCTACAGGAAGGATGGAGAGGGACTTTTTACAAGGGTGTGTAGCGATAGGACAAGGGGGAAGGGCTTTAAACTAAAAGGGGGCAGTTTTAGGTTAGATATTAGGAAGAAATTCTTCACCATGAGGGTGGTGAAACACTGGAACAGGTTGCCCAGAGAAGCTGTGGCTGCCCCCTACCTCAAGTGTTCAAGGCCAGGTTGGATGGAGCTCTGAGCAACCTGGTCTGGTGGAAGATGTCCCTGCTCATGGCAGGGGGTTGGAACTAGACGATCTTTAAGGTCTCTCCCAGCCCTTATCATTCTATGATTCTATGATGGTCATCAAACTACCAAATCCACTGGTATGTTCTTCCCTATCTGTTATTTCTGACTTCCCTCCTCAAACTTCCCATAAAACCAACTTCTTAACACTTCTGTCACCATTTGAAACCAGTGTAAGCACAGATGTTTATGAAGGGGTTTAAAAAAAATCTCCTGCTCTTCCTAAAATCAGTCAGTCATGGACCAGCTATAGTTCCATTCTCCATGTACTTTCGCAGAAGCTCAAAGAAAAAGTATGATCCTCTTTTTGAGAGTGTCTTATTCCCATCTTTTTTGGCCATTTTTGGATGATCAGCAAAAAATCTTGAACTATGAACTACCTCATTACAGGTCTAGCTCTTTATTCCCGTCTGATAGGATTCATGCTTTCACTATCAAGAGTTCAAGGGTTCAGGCCACACTGATGGTCTGAAGCTGCACAGACACAGAAACTCTGGCAGTCTCTTGAATACTACATTTGCAATTCTATATATAATCTATATCACATCAAGGATCAGAGATTCCTTATAAGCAAAGTAAGCAATAAATTGCAGTGTCTGAATGTGTCTTTGCAGTTTTCAGTGACTCACTTCTGCGAAATGTTGATGTAGAGTAGAATATCAATCGTGACTGGCATGCTAAATTTGAGGTAATGGAAGTGGACTGCAACAATGAAAAGGGTGTACATCAGTTGAAGGCTGAATTGTTTTTCTTCTGGTGGCAATCCTGTTATTACCTCTTTCTGCCCTTCTAAACTGATGAGAGCAAACTCCAGTACACCTTACAAAACCTGTAGCCTCTCTTTCTCTTAGAAAAGGATGCGGTTTTCTTTGTTGGCACCTAGCTTTCTGACAGCAGCTCTATACTGCTTAGTAATAATATGCACTACAAATTTCCCTATAAACTCCAGAACCAAAAGAGGTATTCAAAAATAATTTTTCTAAGTGGGAAAACCTGCCTTTCCTCAGAGCAAAAGTCCCTTGTTGAAAGAACTGCCTTGCCCAGCCCCAGTAATTAACATCTCCTGGACTGAAAACACCTCTATTTGGCACACCCACAAGAGAGATTTGCATGCAAGTTTTCTTCCACATACTTTTGTTCCACAGCTGTATACAAGATCAGCCAGGACAGGCGCATGACATGCTTTCACATGAAATACACGTGAGCCATAAGCCTGCTAGAAATTCCCAGAACCACAACATTTCATGTGTCATATTACTTGGCTTCATTCCTACACCGATGCAGTATCAGCTTCAGACCCTCACTAGAAAAAAGAGGCATGGTACATTTTGGTTTCAGGCATTTCATCACTCACATTACCAGCAACATTGTAGCCATGTTTTAACCATATATCATTATTTTTCTTCATCTTTACATATGCTTTCTGAAAGATTATGTGCCAGTTACGAGCAGTGGACATACTTTTCTCTTACAGGTGATAGCAAAACAATGGCTGGTGACAGTTCCAACACTGGAAAAAAAGCCCCAAAATCTGTATGGAAAGAAAGATCTGGCCACCAGATTTTGGAAAGTAATTAAGCACCTGAATAAGCCAGCAGACACCTACCAAGATTTTTAAATTACCAGATTTTTAATCATCTTAAAGCTTTTAAAAATCTATTTCACTTTGAGATATTGAAGGTGTCATTAAATAATAACTTTCTGCTAGTATTCTTTCTGTTGGTTGTGTTCCTTGTGTGCAGACCATCTGTAATTGTGCCCTGAGGCATGTCCACTCATCTGGGAAAGATTGAGGGCAACGAAGGGATGAGCAAAAACTGTATTGCTAAAAGCTTGTGAAGGTCAAAGCACTTTCACCACAGCTTCCCACCTTCCCAAGCCAAAACTCAAGAGTATTCGTGTGGGAGAACAACAGTATTTGCAAAAGCAGTAGACTCAACTTCTTTATGTCTCCGAGCAACATAGGTTCAGAGTAGAGGGCTAGGAATAACAGGGAGAAAAAGAAGAGACATTGAACTGTTCCCCAGTCCTTGACCTATAGCACAGCGCCCAGCCCCAGCTTAGAAGCTTGAAACAAACCATAGAGTTTCACTGCCAGATCCCACCTCGTTCTTGAGCTCCTGCAAGGTTACCTGTTTCCTTCCTTTCTTTCAGTCACTATGACACAAGGGCTCATCATCTGCATGAGGCTGAAGTAGCAAAAGGGTTGATAACTAACTGATGGGAGGATGAAGCTCCAAGCTGACAGACTACATCAGCACCTCCTAGAGGGCAAAAAGGAAGAAATTGTGAGAAAGAAAAGAAGCTCTCTGCCACTCTGAGTTGTTTTCATCACTGAAAGGAAATATGCCCTGGTCAGGCATTGGAATAGGCTGCCCAGGGAAGTGATGGAG
>Ga0065711_1002216_pt1 | contig 35606 bp, 12 predicted proteins | sample Hoacrofraction12_FD_59098 | JGI IMG/M metagenome (GOLD analysis project Ga0065711, IMG submission 59098) | Hoatzin crop microbial communities from Cojedes, Venezuela - Epithelial fraction 12 v2 (version 2) | ecosystem: Host-associated > Birds > Digestive system > Esophagus > Crop | place... | reverse complement strand
TTTTTTTCCTCTACACCACACCCCTCCCCCCCCCCTTTTCTGGATGTACGTGATAAATGACAGATTCTCTCAGATGATATTCATGTGGTACTCCAAAATAATTCTGCAGACATGGTAAAAGCTTTTAGAGACTGTAAAACTGATTATCTCTTCTGTAGCTCTTTTCATCTTCAAAGCACTTACCAACATTAACTAATTAATCCTCACAGCGTCCCTCTGAGTTAGATATCATTGCCATTATACAGATGAAGGAGTTGAAGCAAACACTTGGTGACAGAGATGGAATTAGAATGCCCAGACCTGTATTTCAGGTGCATCTGCTTGAAGTGCCACGCCGTTCCTCTCTTGACAAATGTGCCCGTAGGTATTAGTACCCCGGCTGTGGCTGAGGGTTGAGTTCCTGTTAATGAAATCCTGTTAGGAATTGCTCTGATGGGAAATTTGTTTGTAGTCTGACAGACTATTCTCTTTTTTAACTCCTCTTCTGCAACTTTGTCGTGAATAGTCCAGAGTGCAAGCATGAGTGGGTTGCCCCAGAAGCAATTTACTTTGAATACAGCTATAGCTAATTTTAAAATGCTTCAGATACTTACTAGAAATGCTAAATTCTTTAGAAGGTAAAACTTGCATTTCTTTGGGGGGTACTGAAAATTTTAAATCACGCTTATGGTCTGTATCCATTCTGCTCTCTGTGGGAGAAATTCTGTAGTGGGCAACATGTTGGGTATCCTGTGCCTGCTCCTTGCTGACTTCGGATGCGTCAGGTGAGCTCCTGGCTGTACTCCGTTACAAGGAAGCCTGGTGAGGACAGGAGGAAAGATGAGAATGGGGGCACTCAAAGTGTACCTAAGTGCTACGACAATATTTTCATATGAGATGATGTAAATTTTTGCAGATCAGCGCATGCTGTGGGATTTTTTTCTCCAGTAAAATAGATGCTTCCATGAAAAAAAATGTTTTGCTGAAAACTCTATTATCTAACCCCTAAAAGTTCTCCTTTTTTGTGGAGCCTTGAGAAAAGGCCCATTAGATATGACAGCTAGATTGCCACCTCTTTCATGATGAGGTCTGGGTGTGTAGGCAATAGTGGGGAACTGGGGAGGTTTGGATCTGTGATTTTTCACAGGTTTTTATGCGTGATGAGATCAGCGATACTTAAACTGAACGAGGAGGATCACGACATGAACTTTAAGGCAACTAGTGAGTGTGATGCTGAGCATAGGCCAATTGACGATCAACACAAATATTACTCCTACAGAAAGCATAATTAAAGCATACAGTAATGATGGCTGCCCAGATCTGCCTGGAAAATCCACATGGAAAATCCTCCTGTTTATTAAGTGGAAGGCTCCCAGTTTGCTAATTGTCAGACTCTCACACTGGCTAATGCTGCTGCCATGCAGAATAAAAATATATTGTCTTAGGCAGAAGCTACTATTTGATATAAAATGTATTCTGTTGAGTAGAGGAAGTACAGTGAGGCTGGGAGCCTGTTTTCTGTAAAATCTAGGTTTGCCCCTTGGCAAATCTGTGCTCCGCAGTGTGAAAGATGTTAAGGAGATTTAAACTAGTGAGCAGCACCGTCTGTGTGGCCTGCAGTATGTGGAAGGATCTACAGAGCTGTGTGACAGATTGCTATGTGGGCCTTGCTATGACTGATTCTTCCCTGCCCCCCCTTTAAATGATCAAGTCAAAATACATAAAAATCTTCAGATCTCCAGATCTGTCTCTTGGAATATAAAATTTTCAACTTTAAGCCTTAAACTTTGAGGGATGTTTGAAAGAGACTTCGGAATGTTTCTGCTCAATCCTTGTGTGTCTGTACAGGGTTGGTTTCCTCCAGTTAATTGAAAATAAAGTCTCTTATTTGCATATTGTGTGACGGTGGACAAAAGTTTAAGCAAATGTAACTCTCACAGATTTTAACTCTTAGTAGAGAAGGAAAGCAAGAAAGACTGGAAGAGGTTTGTTTGTTTTTGAGAAGTGGTCTGAAAATGATGACGAAATGGTAGGACTTGGAAGTTAGCTTTCATGGAGTTTGTTAAAAGGTAAATCTTTCTTGTAGACCGTTCACTGAGTGCAAACTGCATAACTGATGAGGAGCAATCGTGATGTTCAGGCAAGAAGCAGAAACTGAAGAACAAGCCTCGTTCCTCTAGTCTGAATGCAGTGGCCTGTTTATCAAAATACTTAGTATCACACAACTGAACTTTAAAAACCTGAAAATTCACCCTGTTGCTGTAATGAAACAAACTACACAGTAGAAGACTTAAGTTTTGAAAGTCCGGAGGACAGAAGTTCCAGGTGTGGTTGAAGACTCTCCCCATCTCCTTTAGGGATGCCTTTTTTAACCATCTCTGAGGCTGATGAGCACTTGGCTTGGTTTCTTTGGTGTCCAAGGGAGAATGTGCCAGCTGAGGAACTGTTTGCCATGAGAACAGCTGCTTAGCAGTCTGTGAGGGGCAAGTACCAGGGCTGGCGAGCAGATGTTGGAGTTGTTGGTGCCAGGACTTCAGCTCTTCCTGGTCGCCAGCTGCTGGGCGCGATGGCTGGGGCCGTAGCTGGTCCCCACCGCGGTGAGTGGGACCGCTTTGCCTCTCTGCGAGTACAGAAAGCTGCTCTGAGGAGGCGAACAGGGTGGGGGCTCTGGTGCTGCCAAGAAATAGCGCTCAAAGTTCAGCAGACGTGCTTTTAGAAGAAAAATGGGAAGTATAAAATTAATATTTAACCAGATTACTTCATTTTGTCTGCTTCATTAATTTTTTATTAATTTATGAAAATGCTGTTGATGGAAATAATATTGACAAGGGTGTGTCGTTTTGGTTGGGTTGGGGTTTTTTAATAACTTCTGGTAAATGGAAACTTACCTTCCTTATGAACACAAACTATCTAACGAGCCACGCTGGGCAAATGCTCTAATAAGACAATAATTATTAGGGGATGGTGCATTAATGTTTTATGTGGTTCATAACTCAGCTTTAAGAGATTAATAATGGAGATGTGAGGGGAATGCTGCCATAAGTGTTTATGATTATGTTAATGTTAAGACATACTGTAGAAAATGAAGTCACTTTCAGGTAGTTACCCTGTCTGTTTGTAGAGAGAGTATTCTGAAGGAAATGTTCTTTACATTTTCTTCCAATAATTCTTCAGCGGTTCTGCCGAAGGGAAGTGATAGGAGCAACTCTCCATGACTACAAATCCACGAGAACCCATTATCACTATTCTTAAAAAGTTATAATTCCAAAGTTGCTTGAGCTGCAGCTCGTTGACCCCAAATCATCAGAGAGCAAGAATTTCAGAACCTTAATCCATTCTGGAAATTTCACAGTTGTTCCTTCTGCTTCTGAAACAAATCCTGGTGCCTCAGAGCTCCGATACAGTTTGGCCTGGGCGTTTGAATTGACAAAGCCACTTTTAACTAAGTTGTCCTTTCCATAGGCAGAGATGAATGCTTGGAAAATGTGGAGGTAGCATTTAATCACAATAACAGACTGAACAAATGTAGTAAGGAGAAAGTAATAACTTACTGTGGAAATGGCGGAACGTACGGCAGGGTGGAGTTTTGTAAACCTCTCTAACTAGCTGGGGGCATAACAAACCCATTCTGGTTGCAGATATTTTTTTCTATCTCTTTTTTCGATCTTAAGCAATTGCTGAGTATCCTCCTCTTTTCAAGAAGCTGCTGAAACAAAAGTGCCTTTTGTAGGAGATGAGGATATTTTGCTGTGTGTTAGAAACCAAAACATCTCTTAAAAACTGTGGTGTGTCATTTTGATGCTGTAGCTAGATTAAAAATGAAGTATTCATATTTTTCTAGAGTATTTCTCTCTGGCCCTCTTTTGTCACAGAGTATGTGTAGCTATGTGGTCTTCAGTTGGCTCCATTCTTCTGTGTTGAATTTTTGCTCTCTGCCCCTTCTCTTCATATCTTGATCATATTTTCTAATCAGAACCTGAACCCAGTAACAGCTGAGTTGAGCTTTTAAGAGCATGAAGTGAGACGGAAGTTAAGCAGTACAAGTTCACCTATGCAGAATTGCTCCTACTACCAGCATACCACAAGCATGAGCAAACTTGCAGACTTGTGTTTTCCTCCTGCTTTTAAGCGCCTGCACGCGTACTGTTAATACTCCTACCTAACGTGTGCAACACACGACTGTTTATCACGGCCCAGCAGGCAGGAGGCAGATATTCTCCAACAGCACTACTGTATCCTTATCTCCATAGTGCTAATATTATCCCCTGCCAAAACAGACATGATATATTGAAGTATCTGTAACCGTTACAGGATCTCTGCATATCCCTTGAATTTAGCCTGCAGCAAGTCTGTCATCCATGGTGATCCTGATGCTGCAGCTGATGTTGCAAGAAGCAGCCTGAAAATATTGTCGGAGCAGTGGTGCTGACTTAAAAGCAGTACAGCCTCTAGTGACCTGTGAATTGAGACGTGTCCATCAAACTAGAGTGCCTGCTTTTGCCATCCCTACCTCTTCTTTATGTTCTGGTAGTAGTCCCCTGTCATGTTTGTAACCCTCTGTCAGATAGCGATGGGGTTCAGATCATAGCCACAAGCTAGCTAGAACCATAGTTAGGGGCCAAACTTAGCCAGTATTCAATCTTACCAGTAGTTAACGGAATAGTTTCCAATCCACCAAAGTTTGTTTGAATTTTGGGAAAACTTTATTTTCTTTAATTTTGCTGACTGGATTAAACCTGACACCGTAATGTAGGAAAAGGCCAAGTCCAATACCGCAAACCATTTTCTGTTTTATTATCTCCAATATTTGCATACGGCAGTGTTCAGTTACACCACAATGGTGCAGAGATCCAATCTTTGCAATGTAGTGACTTCCTGATGATCTGTCTTTAAATGATAAATGAAAAGAATATGTTGCCTTCCAGCTGCATATATGGCAAAGTTTATCGCCACCTGAACCTGCTTTTGATTCCTTGGGTGGGTGGGGAGGTGTAGAAGGAAGGTTAAAAACCTCCATGTCACACTCTTTGCTAACCTGTCCTCATACGGTTACGTTATCTGGATGTATTTCCAGTGTTGTTCAACCTCCCTGAAATAAATCTTTCTGAAATCTGAAGGGGAAAAGTGGCTGTGTGGGGTTAACCTTGGGATTTTAGAACAGAGTTTAGATCAAATCGACACCCTTGGCTATTGGTGAACCACAGGTTCTCCTTGATCATGTTAAGTCCCTCCATCACCCACTCCAGCGTGGCCCTTTTGAAATGCAGAAATCTGTCACTTCTGAGATAAACCCACTAATCCACCGCGCTGCTTGGCACGTTCTCTGGTCAGTGGGCAAATTTCTTATGTGGATATTTTCTATCGTTTTTGCCAGTGCCAGCTCTGTGTCATAAGCTGACGGCTTTAACTAGTGATTTTTCTGTTTTTCAGATTCAACGGAGAAATCCAAACACCTCTCTGTGAAGTGTTTTTGGAGTTTATCCCCTGCTGAAAGTCTCCTCTAAGGTAATGGTTGCGAATGACAGCAGGCGTATTGTAAACAAAATTTCTGAAAAATGTTTCTTGCTCATCCCAAGAGCTTGTGAATTCTGTCGTCGGCATTATTCCTCCCAGCACCAGCAGCAGCCTCTGGCAGTCTTGCTGGTTTAATATCCACGGGAGTCTTTGTTCTGGTTATTTTTGGTTAATCTTTTTAATCATACTTTCACTTCCTATGCCGTGTCTGTTGTGTGTACGGTCGTGCTAATGAGCTTGTGCACTTTATTTCTGAAATCACTCTCAGTCTAGTTCCAGTGCAGTTTGTATAGAAGCTCGTTGTCCCTGTCAGATTCTAAAGATTTTCCAGTGTAATGCTTACTTTTGGGTTCTCTAGTGGAATGTTTGTGTGTTCAAATCCTCATGTGTCTGTGTATATATGTGTAAATGCAGCTGGATACCCATTTACATATGTGTATATAAAAATATTTATGTATGTGTATGTATATATGCGCATACACCTGCAACTTTTGTTACTACACTTGAAAAATATATATACACACACACCTAAATCCCTAAGTGAGTTTCTTTTTTGAGAAGAGAGGCCATTGTGATGGCTGTAAGGTCCTTAGAATCTCTGGATCTGTCCTGAGCTCTCTTGGCAGCTCTGTGCTTTGCAGAATAAACAGCTTCTGTTGTATTAAAGCAGAGGCTGTAGTCAGGGGCATTTTAGATTCCTACTGACACTCTTGCATCAGCCTGCTTTGCTCTTCCTGGGCTGCTTTTGTGAGCAAGTCTCATTATTTGGGAAAATAAAAATGGGTATATCACAGTGCTTTGGCTCCTTGCTGAAAATTAAAGACCCGGGACATAATCATGAGTCTTTTCGAGTACTTGTATTGATTACTGTTACTGTATTGCTTAGGTTAGGATGCAGCAAGACGGTTAATTGCTAACCAAGTATCGCTGGTTTGTAGTTCGCTGTTGGAAGGAATTACTGAGGAGGGTTTTCCTCTGTTCCTGTGTGCTACCCTAGCACCTTTTTTTTTTCTTCTAGGTGTTTAGTGGTCTGTTTTACAATGTGGTTCTTTTTCACAGCAAAAATAGGTCTTGTCAGCAGAAAATTATGGCACGTATAAACTGGTGATGTGAGGGGTTGTAGCTTTCTATCTTCCCTTTCCGCTTTCAAGTCAGACGTGTACTGAAAGAGCTATTTCTGAGTTTTGAGGTTCAACATCGTAACACCTAAGAATGCTGCTTCCATGATTTCACTGTCGGTTGGTTTTTGGGGAGACGCGTTTGATAGTTAGGCTGATCACAGGGTGGCCCATACATGCAGGTTGTGCAGGACTGCCAGGTGAAAAATCTGCAGCCTGTGTAGGGTACAGCCAGGCAAAACGTGGTGTAGAGGGCTGGAAAATGTAGGCAGGGATGGTTCTGGAAAACTGAGCAGCAGTCAACCTAGAGGAAACTAACCCACTTGTCAGGGGGAAGATACGATCAGAAACCTAGAGTAACATAGCACTACGCTAAGTGACAATGGAAAATCATGTTCCTCCTCTGTCACCTGACTTTTTTCATTTTGTTGTTGCGTGTCCCCCTGTCACCTTCCTCCGGTGACTGCAGCCTCTGCGGTCCCAACGACTCTGGAATTTGTTAGGCTAACACAACATAACCCGTGAGCAAGTTGTTGGATCTAGCAGCACCACCTGCAAGGTCATGAGTTTCTAAGCAGGTTTCAAATATTCAAGTGCACTTCTCTGCTGTGAACTCAGGTTTGATGTAGATGATAATTATACAGCACTGATAACTAGGGGCGAAAAACAATTTGAAATTTGATATTTTGTATCATAGGTCATCCTTTAAATTGTATTAATTATATTAATGCCTTCAAATACTTAAATGAATTGGTCAAATAGCTCAAGAGGACAACGATTAGGAATATATAGTTCTAAAATAATAAATGTGTTAAAAGGAAGTGATTGCAACCCAGAGGATATGCCCCAAACAACTGGATTAGAATATGTAGTAGCAATCCACAGGGGTTTTTTTTGCATACTGCAGATTGACCAGGTGTGTTAATACAGTTTCTCATGAGATGATAATTACACTTAGGGAAAACGCGAGGTAAATTTCAGCAATTTAAAGCCACATTCTCTGTTTCTTTCTGGAGATTCAGGTAATTGGAGAGCTTATGGTTTATGCAAAATTCTTACTTCATACCTTTCTTCTGCACGGGAGTTCTTTGTCTGCATCTTTAATATCCCTGGATGTGATCAGCTCCGTTTGGAAATGATGCCTTAGTTTCAATGGCAGAGTTGTTTAGGTTGTTTAGGTCCACAAGCAAGCTTGGAGAGCCAGGCAGGGAGGGACTGGGTAGACAGTTTCTTTTGTCTCTAAAAGTTTCCACAGCTTTTGTCTGGCTTTGCTGCTTTGTATAATGCGCAAAAGAACACTTCAAAAAGTTGCATATTTATGGAATTGCTTTAAAAACTTAAAGTATATTGTTTTGGAAACTATTGTACAATAGAAGAAAATAATTTGAATATGAATGCAAATATTGAAGTCAGTACGTGGAGGGATTATGAACCAGGATTTTGCTAGTTGTGAAGAAAAGCAAAGCTGCGGTAATGGCTGGTGTTCTGTGCAAATACTGGATGGAAAGAATAAAGAATCACTGACGTAATGCTGACTTCTCAGCGGCAACAGATATTTACTCATTAGTGGTACTGGGGTTCTTTTTTTGGGTTTGTGGATTTTTTTCCCAGCTATGTCAAATAGAACATTTTATAATAATCTTCAGCTAACAGCACTTAGATTCTGCGGTAAAGCATTTGGGGCTTTTTTTCCCCCCTCAAGGCTTTTTTGTTTTCCTTTTCATTTTTTTCGTGCATATAAGTCTTTGAGAAAATATCTTCTTTCTGTTTGGCTCCTGGAAGTGTACTAGTGCTGCAGCAGGGCATCCACTCTCAAGAAATTTTGATGAGCCTACTTCACAGCCAGCTACAAATATTTATAACCTTGAGGTTGTCTTTGATCCTAAGTCAGCTTTCAATTACCATTTTAGTTACGGTGGGGGGAAAAAAAAAAAAGATTTTATCATTTCTGAACATAACAGACTCAGGAGGATGCAGCTATTTTAAGGCTTCTGTTACTAATTATAGCTAACTTATTACCGTACGTTGTTGCTGGCCTTCCAGAATACTTGTTTATATAGAATTCATCAGCTAGGGGATTAATTTCCTGAAGTTTTACTTGGACCGTTGCACAAGTGAGGAGATAGTCACAGCATTATTTATGAGAAAATTTTCGATTACTTTGTAAATTCTGTTCCTTTCTTATACAAGAGAGAGAGCAAACCACCACGAATCCTGAGCTATTTGTTTAATATTTTAATGAATGTTAGATGAAGATTTGGATGGATTCTTTGTCTTTCAGGATTGTCGTACACCTTGAAACTCTCAAATGTGCTGGATGTGATTTGTAGCAGGAACGTTTGGAATATGTAGCGTCAGTGTCATGTTTTATGACCTCTGTAACCTCACTTGCACTGTGATAGCAAATACATCAAACAACTCTGGCTGAATTAGGCAGGGAAGTTACAGAAGGGTGCCAGTGTGAAACTGCCGTGTGAAAGGCCTCCATCCAACTCGCTTGCTAGACACGCATTTTACTATTGTAATCTTCAAGATAATCTTTCATGCTTTAAAAATATTGTATATCTTTTATTCGTGACAAATTTTTGTATATCAGTATGATTCAGTCTTTGTCAAAGTGTGCGTATTGAAAACTGAAGAAATCTAAATTCAAATTGAGGAATGAAGTGATCAGTGCCATCTATTTCTTATGTATGTCTCTTTTAGTTTTTCTTTCCCTTTTTTCTTTTTTTCCTTTTTAAACCAGGTGAATCTCTTTCCTCTGTACAAACTGTTTGCCTCATTCCTAGGACTGTGATGTGGAAAACAGACACGAAAGTTGCTGTTATGCACACACTTGTAAATTAAAATCAGGGTTCTCACTGGGGCTAGAAAAGCATAAAAGAAAAGCTTGATTTCTAGCATGGTGGGCGAGAGACCTGAAATGAGTATAAAACTCTGCTGACCACGTTACTGAGTTACTGCTCACCAGCAGGACGCAAACTGTCTGTGCAGTAGTGACTTGCAGCCAGGATAGTGTGTTCTCACTTTGGAGAAGCTTATCAATCATTTTTTAATCTGATTTTGGATTAGTCGGCTTGTGCTTTACTTGCTTAGCACGTTCTAGCATTGGCTTTTTCTTTAGTAGTATATGACTTGATTATGTATTTGTGTTGTGCTTTTTCATAATTCCCAAGGTTTGGCTATTGAATGCTGTCAGATTTTCCTTTTTGTAAATGTTAATTGAAGAGGGGAAAAAAAACCGCTGGGTTTTTCGTTTAGCCGCCTTATGTTCCTGTTGCTCTGTGAGTAAACAACAAAAAATCCAACTTGATATTTTAACTTCTCCATATGATTAACCTTTTCATCAGATGAGTGTAGTGAAAATCTAAATGAAATAGTTGTTCTCTCCAGTAGAACGTCCTGCATTTAATGCCAAATCCATCCCTGTGCCAACATCTTTAACAAAATGGGCAGGGGAGCTGCCAGCGTAGCTGCGTATTGAGCACTGAGCATAGTTTTTTGCCATTTTGCCAGCGGACTTCTTCAAAAAATTGTGGAGAAGTAGAATCTCTCCATGACCTCTGTACCAAAGTCTGCAATGATTATTGTAACAAGTACTCCATGAAGAGACGGTGCTATCGCATTCATGGCGGGGCCTGCGAACTGTTTGCTTGTCTCCCTGAAATGTTTTCTGGTGCAACAATGAGGTATCTTTTCATGTCGGTAGTACGAGAACTTAATGGACAGATCAAAGGTTGCATTCACTTGATGCTAGTCTCTGTTTCAAGTATGAAGGGAAGGGGCCTGAAGTAGAATACGAAAGCGCTGTGATGGTGCTGTAATCTCTCAAGGTGTTAATCAGAAAATGCCAGCAGAAATCTTGAAAGAGCAAAATGCAAATAAAGAAAAGAGGGAGATAGAGAGTTGGGTAGAAGTGCCAGAGGGTTGTGGGATATTTTTTTTTATTATTATTATTTCAGTCCAAGGTAAGTGCAGAGACTTGTTTTGGAAGATAACCTGCTAGTTTTTAATGAAATGGCAAGTTAGGAGAAAAGATGGACAGGGAAGGTTTTGAGGAAAGGTCTTGGAGCTGTACTGTTTTGCTTGATATGTTGGATTAGTAGCTGTACAACATCTGCGTTTGGACTGCAAATTACTGAAGGTACCCATTCTTCACCTACCACTTTAGCAAGTATCTGTGATAGTGAGACGGAGTGCTTGGCAAAACCATGAATAAGAATGATGCTTAGCTGCACAGTGACTGTAGCTGTGAGCATTTTTGCGTACAGTGCGCATGTGCGTGCAGGAACGTGCATGTGTACAGAAGGGCATGGACATGTGCATTTCTAAATCCAGCCATCAGCTTTCTGGTACTAGGAAAGGGCTTGTGCATTAAAGATGAAGGAAAAGCATTATATTCTTATGTAATATTTAAGATTATTTCATTTTCATTCTTCCTTTTTACAAAGCTGGATGTTTCCTCTAGTGACATTTAAGTACTCGGATATAATTCTTTTCGTACGTAAAAGCCTCATCACTTTCTGTGAAGAGTAAGCTATGCATTGTAATTATTTGCTCCAAAATCTTCCATGTATAGCTTAGCTGCAAGGTTGGTCAGACCTCATGGTCCTTAGGGATTGTTTACACAAACAGTTTGCTCACTTGTCTATTTATAAATATGATTTGTGCAAATAGTGAAATAAACATTTGTTCCCTCTACAGTACTACTATTTCTATTTGCATTAGTAAAAGAATACATAATGTGTAAATATCCTTCAGATAATAAACTTTATACCTGCCAAATATCAGTTTCAGATTAATGCCATACGGTCAGTACAGGATGGTGTTTATTTTAGATGTCTAAAAACTACAGATTATTGCTGCTGGATAGTTACACCTTGGCCAAAAATGAATGAAAAAGTGACGTATGACTGATGCTCCTGTGTGCATCTTATCTTCTTGCCTGTGAAAGAAACTGTTAGAAACGAGGAAATACACCCCAGAGTTGAGCAAAGTCACCGGGTTTTTTGGTGAGGATGTTGTGATTTATCCAAGAGACGCTGCATCGCAGCACACAGGGGTTTGGAGAGACAGCTCATCGTAATCTCCGGGGCCACGACCTAACAGATTAAATAGAACGAAGCGTTTGTATTGTCAGAGCAATTCTGTCTAGAGGACAAAACGTTTTATTTAGGGGGTAGATTGATGGGATTAAAGCTTTGAAGTGATTCACTTTACACACAGAAATTTACTGTAAATTGGTTTTTGTTAAACCAGGCACTGGATTGTTGAAGGAATTATTTTAGGACAGATGAGTTCATTTAAATGAAGAGTGAAGGATCAGAAACCTCAGAATTTATTAGTAAACTTAGTCCCCGCCATTCCTTTGCTCAAAAGCAACATAATCTTCTCTTACTTTATATTTTTTTGAACTTGCAGACTATTTGGAAGAACAGAAGGCATCTAATCCTGTCCCTTTATTCCTTTTCAGCACTAAATAAACTTGGAATGCCACAAGGTATCAGAATAATCAGAAATTCAAATAATTCTTTATGGGGAGAGAGGTGCTATCTGTTTTATTTAAACATTTGTGAAAAAAAGGCACAAATAACTAGTATCTATGCTTTGTGGTAGCTTGGTTTCTTGTAGCTACACAACTCTTTAGAACAAACAGAGCAATATGCTATGAAAGTGTGTATCCTTTTCACAAATGCAATTCTTCACTCTAACAAAATTACCTAAATGTTTAAATAAACAGTTTACAGTGAGAGTCTTTTCATTGTCTTTCCCTTTCCTTGTAATGCTCAGCAGGTGTTTAAATGTTTTATTTTTCACTTCAAACTGTCAGTGTGAAGGAATACTAATAAATGTGTTAGTTTTAGCTAATCCCAAATTCCCTGTGCGCAGTTTCTTAGTTTATAGTTATCTGTGCGAGTTCGAAATCTATTACCGTGTGCTCGTCTTCCACCCAACTCTATTCACCAAGCATCAAAACTCATCAGTGAGATGGAACAATGCCATTTAATTAGTCTTTGATATACAGTTAAATTAGGTCTTAATAAGGGGTAGTGCATCCGAAAATCAATTATCTCGCTTTTCTTAATAAGAGCAACTAATTAGTAGGTAAATCGCCACAGTTCCCCTTTTATCCCACGGTTTTTACAGTCTTGTGGAGGAGATTAGGCTGAGGAAATCACTCCCCAATAGCTTGGAGAAATTTTAGGGCGTATCTCAGAAAATGCTTTGCCAAGCAAACTGCAGTACAGAAAAGAAACAAAAAAGATATTTGGGGGCGAGGAGGGGGAAGGTCTCAGAAGAAATGCTTAATTTCCTGAGAATTTTGCCCGAATTCCTTGTGTCAGGTCACCTACCTGACAAAAGCAAGCAGCAACACATGTTGTGCTGCCGGCAGCGATCTGGCAACGTACAGCGAGTGTCTGTCCTGGGGATCGGTTCAACGCAGTCAGCAGTTAACCGAAATACCTCTTGTTTCATGGAAAACTGTGCAGCTGCAAGGAAAGGCAAGCTTAGGGGCTCTAAGCACAGTCTTTACAAAATATAGCTTTACGTGGAGAACGGCTTTCTTCTAGATGGAGAATCAGAACCCCGAAGGTGAGAAGAATTGCCATGCCCTATGAAAGAAGAGCGCAGCAATCTTGGAAAAAGTCAGCATTTATCCATAACCAGAATTGTTCCGTGTTTAGGCACGCGAGTGTTGCGTTTGAGATCTCATTTTTTAACAAAGACTTCCAGCTTCTTGAAATGGATGTTTCTTCCATTTTTTTAATCTATGTTCCCAGTTACAACAAACCAACTGCTGGAAAAAAATCAGGGTGCAAGCAGAGTATTGCAAAGAGTGGTCAGGATTTCTTCACAAGTTCCATCGGTCTCAAAATGCTACTAGACATCTGCTGACTTTGACAGAGCCGCATTTAATCCAGTGATGCAGGCTAGTATACAGTACATTGCCATAGATTTGTCAGATTTGATGGCGCCTTGTGGAGTTTTTGCTGTCAAAAGATGGCGTCATTCTCTTTCATTGGATAGTCTTTTTTTTTCTCATGGTCAAACGTTTGAAGGGAACTCAAGGACACGCTTGTGATTAATCAACAAATGGAGAGACTTTTTTTTCATGCTTTTTCTGCTGCTGCTACATCCTGCATATACCAGTCCCTTCACACCAAACTCCCTTGCCAAGCATGTCAGAGAGATTTTATAACTGTGAAAGTGTGATGTTATTGCTTCAGTTTCCCTTATGCTTATTGTTGCAGTTTTTCTAGACACTTTCTGGTGTTAGTCATTAATGACAACACAGTGCCCCCATTTAGAGAGTCGGAGGTTGCCGTCTGTTCTTTGTTTTTCCTCCCTGCTGCATTACTCATGCTTTTTGTGGAAGGCAATGTTCTGAAGGCAGCCATTTCTCCCTGTGAGGCTTGATGAGACGACGTATTCTTTGGTATCTATCTATTCTGATTCAAATGCTTATCCCAGTAATTCAGCTCATGATCTTAACGGTACCAGAAAGCCGTGAGAAGCAGTTCTCCTGTTTGACTTTTGACTGATCTGGGACAGGCGATTATAATAGTGAATATTTGAATCTCCAGACAGTAACATTGACATTAGCATCTCTGCAATTATGTCAGTGGTCTTTTTGTTGGAGGTTGGCTGAAGCAGCAGAGAAGAAAATCAAACATTCCATCCAGTTCCCTTGCGTGTTCTCTGTCTGTAGACAACCAGTCCGGAACCTGCACACCAAATGCTAATGTGCCCGAATAGAATGCGTGTACCAGTGTTTGCGCTCTGGACACGCGCGAATAAAATGGGTCAAAAACTTGCTGCGAATGCCTGTGGTAGGAGGAGGGGGGGAAAAACAACAAAAAACCTAGCGAACGCTGTATTTTGACCTTGCCTTTGGTGCCTCAGATGACTTCTCAAGCCTCTTGAGCTTTTCTGGCCCTCTCCTCCACAGAGGAAAGTTAAGATGGGGTGGAGATTTTAGCAGGCCGCAAACCAACCTAGGTGCAGCTGAAGCATCTACATTAAGTGTGCTTCTGCTGATAGCCTCACATTTAACAGGGCTGAAGGGAATAAACTGAACTGGTAGCACGGCTTCACGACCACGTTTTCTGTAGATGTGGGTATCAGGTTTCTGGATGGACGCTCCTTGCAAGTTTGAAGCTATTTTTAAAGCATGTACTTTAATATATTTTTAATTGAAGCTGGAATGGTGAATTAGACTAACTTGTAATTAGTAATGAAACACTGTGGGCAGTTGGGAAAGAGCCGTTCAGTGTGTTCCCAGCATTCTTGTTTGCGTGTTCCATTTCACACATGTGCGATTTCTTTGAAGAAATTAGAAAAAGTCAGCAAGCTTTGAAACACAACCGGAGAATGTAAAATAACAGGAATCCTTCTGTTGACCTCTGCAGATTTCAGATCTGGTTCATAATGGCGACGAGAAGGTCACCATCTCCCAGTCGGCCTTGTCCCCAGCTGTACATCCTAGGTGAAGGCCAAGCTGGAACCCAGAGGGGTCACAGCAGCTTAGCTGGGCTTCGGGAACAGCTGTGTCCCCGTGCCCCGAAAGCAACTCTTTAGTATAATGCCTTTTGACTTACAGCAATGTGTTTGGATCAAACTATTGCCATAGTAAGTACTAGCAAGCTGTTTAAGGGGTAACAGAAGGTCATTTCACTGAGTGAAGATGAATGTTCAGTGCTATTTTTTCCAATTTATTATGTAGTCCTGAAAAAATTACCGTGCCAATTTTATGTTCTGTTCTGCAAATCTCTCACTTTTCCCATTTTGCGATGGACCTGCTTTCAGATATGAGTCTTTGTTCCTGCAAAATATTGAAGGGTTCATGGCATGCGAGTTGGAGAAAATACCTAATTTGATATGTTTGCAGTTAAATAAAGTTCATTTTTCCTTCATGAAGAATAGCTGAAGAGAAAGAAAAGATATCTTTGTCTTCTTGTCTGCTCCCTGTTGCAATAGTAATGCATCTTATCCCTGCCAAAGGGCATGGTGGGCTCGGGTGAAATCATCAGACAGGACAGAATTTCATCTCCTAATGCCCTCTTACTTTGTCCCCCCTTTGATAGCTTTTATTGTGTAACCCACCACTCTGTGAAGTGGGTTCTCCTCAGCAGTATCAACTGATTATATTTATAAATCAATGATGCATGCTTTATTTAAAACTGAAAAAAAAGTGGCTGAAATTGAGAACCTCTGTTTGGTGTCAGGGAATTAACAGTTGAGCAGGTCTGTTCTGTTCTCTGTCATCTTGTCTCCTCCAAGCAGCTTGGACATTTTGTTGCTGTCACCTTGCTGTGGTTGTATCACGATTTACATCTGCAGCTTGCAAACGGCAGTACCGCGAGCGCTTTGACAAGTGGCAGTTTCGCTAGTAAACAAATCAGCGACGCACTTGGAGTGATTAGCAGGGATTGCCAGCGCTGGAGGTGGGGTTGGTGCCTGGAACAGGCTTTGCCCGAAGCAGACCTTCCCGGTTAGGATGCCTGCATGGCACGGGGGGAAACCACCCCATGCAACTACCTTCTGGCTTCAGGTGCAATACCTGTGTAAGATTCAGGCTGGAATCAGTAGTTTGCATGAAACTTTGGGTCGTGTCCTATCCACGTGCAGTCTGTGGATGTTATTCCAAAGACTGATTCCAAAACAAAAGACCGAGGAACTCTATCGAACAAGATCTTTGCGAGGCAGTTACCTGTTCATTTGGGTAAATAAAGGAGAGAAGATGTCAGCACAAGAATAAAGCCTTGACTGCAGCTACAGCTATGACTTGGTGCAGAAGGTGGAAGAAGAGGCGACTCTCAAAGTCTGTGGCAAACTTGCCCACATGTACCATTTTTATTCTGTCTCTGCTTATTTGCCAAATGGATTTTTTCATACATCCCAAAGGTAACACTTCAGGCTTGCGCGTGTGTTGTCATCTCTTGTCTTGAGGTAGCCTTTCAGAGCCTCACCCCGGGTGTCAAAGCCGTGTTTTAGAGCAATACTTTGACTTAAAGAAACTTACAGACGCTAAAGCAAAATGAAATGTGAATCATTAGAACAAAATCTCCCTGACCTTAAGTTCAAATGATCACAGCTGTAATGGCCTATGGAGTTGCTTGTCGTGAACTTTTCAGAATCTCACTCTTAACCTTATTATAATTCAAATTAAAATGTTATTTAAAACCACCAGACCTCTTTGCAGGCGGAGACCGGTAACTTTACTGTCCTTTTCCCTGTACGACTGTTGAATCATGCATCAGTGCGGCGTATAAAACACTACCAAAGAAGAAAGTCTGGTCAAGTATTTAAAATTAACTTTGTGCTGATGTAAAGGACTACACAGAGTAACAGGTCAGAGAAATCAACTGTAGGGTGGCTGCGTCTGGGTCTTTAATATTAACGAAGGGTTGTTCGTTCATCTAGCAATCTGCTTTGCTAGGTTTGCTGCTTCCCCATACGTACCTGTGTGATTTGTCCCCCCGTTCCCTATCTTCTCCTCGTTGACAATGAGCTGCGCTGATTTAGAGGCCAAGATTGCGATCAGAACCGTGAGATACCGCAGGCTGAATGTTTTTGCGTATGCATCTTTTCAGCAGGAATTTGATTCCTGTCCTCCCTCTCTTCTTTGAGATAAAGCCTTCTAGCCTCTCCGGGAGTCTGGGGAAAAACAAAAATGTCAGCAGCTGTACAACAAATTATAAATTTCACCTGCATTTAAAATTTAATTTAAAATAATCTAACCTTGTCTCATTTTAAATGCCAGCAAGTTTGATATTTCTTTTTACATGCACTTGAATTTACTCCCTGCAATGATAGATGGTTATAAATATTCCTTACTCCGTCGGCTGTTAATCATTTCATGTTTCATCTCTGTCCTTTGGGTAAACAGAATCCTATAAAACAGTAACTGACGAGTAACTTTCTTACGCTGTTGTTTCCTTGCTACTGCAAGTATTTCATTCCCTATGTTTTTTTCCCTGTCACTTCTCTCTATATTTTGTCTTTTCCTTTCCCCCTTCCCTTCATTTCCTGCTTTTACCTCTCGATTTCTCTTTAATTTTACAGCCCTCTCCTGAAAACGCGCACCAATGCCAGGAGGAAAATGAAGCAGTGGCCGTCCTGTTTCCCTTCCCCCCGTTCCGCCCCGCGCGTGGGGACTTGCCTTCTCCAGAGGCAAAGCTCATTACGGCCCCGGCCCAGGGCAGCATGTCGCAGTTCCAGGAAATTTAAAACTCTTCTCCGCCTTTGTGGCTCAAGCTCTGGGGAGAGTAATTTCGGCAATACGTTGTTTTACTCAGCGCCGTTACAACAATCCGCCGCCCTTGCTCAAACCCCTTTGCACTGGGGAGGAGGCTGGGGGGCCAGGGCGGAGGGTGGCACAGAGTGAAGCTGGGAGCGGAGACGGCCGCGGCAAACTGTGGGGTCAGTTTTCCACTCTCAGCAGCCGCCTTCCCTTACGCAAGCGTGTGCTTTACCTGTGGCTGCAGCTGTCACGCAGCTGGATGAAGGCGTAAACAGTCATTGACTTATCTCGACCCGTTGTTCCGTTTCAGAAACAGGTTATTTAACAAATGAATGTCAAATGCTTTCCCCTAATTTATGAACCGCACCGCTGGCGCACGGGGAGCCGTGTGGCTTTGAAGTTAGAGTTTAATAGCGAAGGCGGTTGTGTTTGCTTTACCATCCATTACGGCCATGGTTAATCCTGGCTGAATGCTGCACCGCCACTCGGGAGTCGGAGACTACGCGGCTGGGTGGTTTTTCTCGTGGAAAGAGCATTCCCGGTGCGTTGTGCGTTGGCCAGTCCTGCGACGTCAGGAGGGCGGTGGGAATGCACTGCACGATTGCCACTCCCCTTTCAGCTTCAGTGCTTCCCCTGGTATTGTGGTGCCTTTCGACTTTCATTTGCACAGAAACACTTACCGGTGGAAGTGATTTATTCAGCATTTCTCACTCCACGTTACAATTATGTTATCTGAAGATGGGTTGCACAGTGCACTATCGGATGCGGATGCGGATTGTTTGGCTGCCAAGCGGCGGATCGCGTGTGTGCGTTTGCGTTCTCCCATTAGATACAGGAAATGCAAAAACAAATGTAGAAGGGCAAAAGTATCAGATTTATAGCTTTTATCTTGTTAAGGAATTCAGTAAAAAAAAAAAATTATTACTAGGATTAGTGTCCTTCATTTGATATATTTCCATTTCAGTCAGCAGCCAATGTTATCGTACGAGTGCCGAGACTACGATGTGTATACTTTTCAAAATAACACATTTTTAAAGCTTGGTGCTAATCTTCCCTTTCTTGAAGACCTCATCAGTGTTCCAGAGCAACAAGGGGTTCTGGTCTGTTTGCACAGGATGAAGTCTCACATCAAAAGGTGCTGCTTTTTCCCAGCCTGTGGTGGCTTCTTACTCAGCTGGGCTCGTGCGTCTCTGGAAGCTCTAATAAATATTTTGCTGCCATCGATTTTGCATTAACTGCACGACAGTACCGCTTTAAGCTTTCTAGGCCTCTACATTTTTTAACTCTTGAGTACGGATGCAGATGACACCTCTTTCCCTTCCGTGCAAGCCACCATTTGTGGTGGACTGGATGCTGCAGAGAAGGGGGTTACGCACCTCGACTAGTCATGGGCTAAAAGCTGCTGTCACAGCTAAGAACTTTTTAACCTCTCTGTATATATCCAACACCAGAAAGGAATTCCTTTAGCCTTCCGATTCTGAGGACTTGGAATCCTTTATTGCTGAAGCTCTTTCTGCCTCAGTCATTTTGTGAGTGTTCTGGTAACGAGGAATCTTTTGTAGCTGTGAGTTGTCTTCGGTGCGGGTCCTCTGTGTGGCCAAGTGACGTGGTTTATTCCTGTTCCAGTAGTCTTTAGGCCGTTGTGGTGTTTAAAGAAGGATTTTACCCAAAAGGGAATTACAGTCTTCTATTGTAAGGCTCATTTGAGTCCTGCTCCAAGGGAAATTATTATTCAGAGGCTCTAAAGTAATGACAGATATGACAGCGTTGCTGTCCTCATTTGTACAAAGTAATTTTCATATATTTGCCCCCTGACCTTTGTCTTTATCATTGCTGCTGGATTTATCCTTGCCAGCTGCCCTCTCTGGAGTTCTCAGCTTCTTTTAAATTTCGCTAGACACTTTGTCCATTCCTTAACCAAGTCTGAAAGGTCAGGGAGTACTAACACATTTAAGATAATACTCTGCATAATTTTAGTCCGGAATCTTTCCTTATTTCCTCTGTTGTTAGTACAGGGTTTAGCAAGACAAAAGTAGATACTGTCTTAGCACAGATAATCCTACATAGTCAAATAGGAGACAAACCTGTGTGAGCTATAACAGGCTTGAAATTAAGATTCAAATATTACGGTTTTATTTCCATTTTGTTCTTTGAGACAGGTGTTTACAGTTCCAATTTTGTTTTCACAACCATGAAAACAAAAAACTTCAAGGCTTCCGGTTTGTACAGCTGGTGTGTGGAAATAAGGCTCTAAGAAATGAAAACATCTGCGTGGTGAACTTGCAGCGCTGTTGCGTGGGATAGGAAGCAGGTTCTGTCCTGCTCTTTGTGGTGCAGGTTTTGTGCGTTTGTTTTACAAAAATAACAACATGAATAGGCAGGTCTGTTTCTTGGGTATCTGGAGTAAATTTTTACATTCTGTCTAGACTTATCTGTCCTTTAGGACAAAGCCTCATGACAGTTTTCCGATATTTTTTTTTTTTTTAATTTCACAAATTAAACACGACAATGCTTATTATCTGTGGTTTTTATATTCACTTCAGAAATAAAAATATAATTATGAATGAAATGAGCAGAAATTGTTTACAGTAGTCTCAAAACACAGTACTATTCTTATGATTTAGAAAAGACTTATGCAAAACCTGACTGTTTAAAATAATTTAGACATATTTAATCCATTTATTGGTCTAGAAAGAAATAATCTATAACTAAGCAGGATGCTTAACTTAAATATCTCACCTTTAAAAATCACTTTAATGTCAGTTACTACTGTTTGTTTTTTGGGTTGGTGGTTGTTTTTTTTTTTTTGGTGGGGTTTTTTTTTTTTTGATTGATTTGTTGGGTTTTAGCACTCTTGATAACTGTTCAAAATAACCACACAAGAAGTTTGACCCTTTTAAACTGCTCAATTTTATGCACAGGACTGCATATGGTACTGTTTTCTGTGTATTTCTTTGTGGAATATATCAACAAGCCACCGAAAAAGAAGCTGCTTTTGTCCAGTAATTTTAGCTACCTGGTAGGTTTCTCCCACAGTTTTCCTGTGAACAGTCATAATAATTAAGGTCTGCAACTGGTACTTCAGTAGCTGGTGCCATCTTTGAAGAACTCTTGCCATCAAATGGTCCCTTCGTGTGCAAGCGTTGCGGTTACGGATTATAGACAGTGAAATCACGGCTATGAGGGACGAAGTATTCTCAGTGGGATCATTGGCCATGATCATTGGCGAGTGGGAAGCTTTCTACATTTGTTACTCAGTACACAATTTGCAGGAAATAGGTCAATTAATGTTCATTTGCAAGTAATTTATAAATAAATATAATAAGAATATGATTGGATACATATAGATATCTGTGTCTCGATTTACAAACTTTGTGTGTGTATATATACACATACAAAATAATACATTAATTGTGATAGAAAACAAGATACTGTTTATCTGAACCGAGGAACCACCCCAAGAAACATCAAGATGACCAATATTTTTCAAAATAACTTCATATTTGAGTAACTTTGCCCTAGTGAGATGTAATTAACTTCATTTCTCTTGTGATTTTGAATCTTTAGATATGTTCATCAGCTATATCTGTCCTCTTCATTGGTATTACAATGACCAGTACATGGTATTATAAATTCAATAGCAATCATGTTGACAATTAGTTTAAATTATTTATCTTTTAATTAATGTTTCCATAGATTAATTTGGCTTGAGGTTTTCTTATGAGGTGGGAAGATTCTACAGTGTAAAGCTAAATAAGGAGACAGAATTATGTTGCCCAATGAAGGAACAGTGTCTCTCATGTCACTGTAATGAAAACAAAAATAAATTCCACTTGCACCTCCGAACTGGCTGTACTTACAGCATTGGCTGCAATTCATTTGAAGAACTTTGTTTTTTCAAGCGATTTACAGCTATAAATTGTGACAAAAGTATTTATGAAATTATTTAAGGAGCTTGGCAAAAATGTGCCTTCTCTGATGAAGAGAAAGAAACGTTGCTACAGAGAGATGTTCACGTGATGATTTTTAGGGTATTCCTTTTCAGCGTCATTGTTCAGGAATTTGAAAAAGGAGAGTATTTGTTGCCTTGTAAATCTTGTCGATAGATCGTCTTAGTAAAATTTCATAATGAACATAGGAAAGTTCATCAAGGGAAAATGAAAGCTTATACAACTGAGAGGAAATAACTGTGAAGAAACAGCATTGGGAGACCTTGAGGCGAGAGTGGGAAAACAAATTAGATGTTAATCTGCACAGTCATATAGCTGCGGCCGTGGTCAGTACTACAATAAGCAGCACATACAAAGTCATCTCAGTTTTGAACAGGGGAAGAAGAGACCCTTTCAATAAAGCTTGTGTAACAATAAACTCAAGATACCACATTACTGATAAGTCTGATCAATTATAATCTGCTTAGAGAAAAGCAAGATAGAGAAGGGAGCTAGAGTTAGATTTAAAGAGCAGTGGTGATGGAGAAATGCTTGGGAAATGGCCGTTTCATTTGACGTTTTAAGGGATATGTTGTTCATCTACTCAACTGCATTGTCACAAAACTGCAAGGTTTGTTATTCCAGCGTGAAGATGCTGAAGGCCATGTTTGTAAAGTGCTTAAATACTTTAGGCAGACAATGAGTTTCTTAGTCACGTATAAGATGAGGTGCATAATACATATTATTTTCATACAGTGCCCTCAAATAGTGCAGTTACACGCACAAGTACCTTCACAGTTTTCTTTTCATGTTTTAAAAGGGGACAAAACACACATTGACTACCTGGGCCACTTCTTTTCTTTTCAACAAAAGTGGGTAAGTAAAAACCACAGTGAAGGCAACTTAGATGATATACATACGAATATATGTGTTACATACCTAGTGATCACTCTTCCTGTGTGCAATGTGTATCTTGTGTCCTTGTTCAAAATCAAATCCTTCAAAGAGCCAGGGAACCGTATTTCCCCAAGGAAATAGAAAGAATCAAGCTCTTCAACTTGAATCCATAAAAGTCCAAAAATTTACATTAAGTAAGTCACCAGGAGTATTTTGAATCTCCTAATAAAGAAATTAAAAGATAAGGGCAACAGGGGTAGTGGTTACCTGTGAGACAAAATATTTCTATAATCTTTTATCCGCAGTCTTCTGAAAGTAACATCGATTTTTCTATGCTATTAACAAGAAGATTTAATCGCTTGGCACCATCTCTGGTATCGTGCTAGGCATTTCATCACGTCTTCAATAGCAATCAAACTGGATCTATTTGACTCCTGATTTGTCATATCCCACGTTTGATGCACAGTGGTTGAGTTGCCTGGTGTTGTGTTATTAATTACGTTCATTGTAATCTAGCAATAGTAAACAGAAAGTATATTCACAGGGGGTTCAGATTCAGTTAGGTAAATGAAGACAACAGAGAAGTTCTGGAAACATTAGAAATGCAGGTGTCAGTTCAAGTACTGTTCATCGCGGAAAAATGCAGACTATTAAAACGGGGAGAAATGATGATGGATATGACCATATCCATTTTAGCAGCCATCTAAAAAAGCTCCTACTCGGTAATTTCAGGACTGATTGAAAAAAGTATGTATACTTCAGCAGAAATGAAGGTGATTGTTTGGGTAATTGGGTATGTCAGATACGAGGGGACCAGAGATAAGATGTTTTAAGCATGAACTAGACCTTAACGTTTCAAACATTTGAAAGAGCGTTAATATGAACAGGAGGTATTTCACCCATTGTATTAATGCTTTAATATGGACAGCATTAATATGAACAGGAGGTATTTCTCCCATTGTATTTGGCTGTAGCGAGAGAGAAATAAATCTATATAAACTTTAAAAATACCTACAGAAGCAGACAGGCTTGATGTGATTTTTTTAATTTGAACATAGAAGGGATTGCAGCATTTTCTCAGTCAGTGCTTCTGAAAAGTAAAAAGAAGCAAGAATCCTAAGAAAAAGTATGAAAAGCCCCAGTATAGTGTGTGAAAATATATTCTTGTATAAAAACTTGTCATACAAGACGCAAAGGGGCGCAGGTTTCCTTGCTCTGTTTGCTGAAGCGATGTGTAATGCTGTTAGATTAATCAGTAAGCAGAACATTTTATAGAAATCATTTCAGACATAGCTGTTGCTTACTAAAATACTTGTTCAAAACAAGCTTGTGTTATACAAAACAGACCTGTAAAGACCAGAGGCACTGTTCATCAGGCTTTATCAGGAAGGGACCAAGACAGAAAGCAAGCTCTGTGTTCATACTAGTCTTATATGACCATGCTTTGTCTAGACTTTGAATTTACATTTTTTTAAAAAGTTGCATTCTGACAGTATAGAAGAAAACATGGTGGCAAACACTGGAAATAAAGATCCAAATAGTATCTTATATTTTTATATTGTATCTCTCAAATTTAAATGTGTTGAATAAGTTGCAAAATCATTCTTTCAACTACTGTTTTTCTATCTCTCTGGCATCTTCCATTGACCTTCTTTCGCCTTATTAATCTTAGCCAAAATGAATGAGGCATTTAATCCCTCAGCACTCCTCCCCCTTCATCCTCACCGCTTTCAGCAAGACAATTAGACAACTCTTGTTCAGATCTGCAAGCTAGCAGCTATTTGGGACTTTTCCTTTTTGCCCATTATGTCAAAACCTCCCAGTATCTCCCTCAACACAATGACTGATGTCAGACTGACTTGCTTCATCCTCGTTGTCAACTTGTTTACTGGTCCAGCATTCGGTACTTTGGCTTCTCTTCAATCGCTAATAAATGCAACAAATTATTTGTCTGACCCGGCAATTTGTTAATGTGATCTCAGTTCTGCAGATCTTCAGCTCTAGGATAGCAAACTCCACCTGCTCCACTCTGCGTTGCTGTTCGGCTCCTCTGGTCTTTGACCCTGCCCCATCTTCCCCCATGGCACTTTCCTTTTGTTGGGTTTTTTTTTTTGTTCCTGAAACTTGGTTTGGTATATTTTCTTTCTGAGCCTTGCAGTGCAAAGGACCACTTCTTTTTGAATCTTTGGCAAATGTCGGTCATACCAGACAGATTTCCCACAGACAAACAGCCCAGTCTCAACAACTTTTTCAGGTGCGTTTGCCAGTTGAAGATAGAAAAGCAAAGAAAGTGGTTGTCAGCTTATAGAAGGGTTCTATGTTCTGTAAATGGAAGTGTTCTAGGATAGCAAGACATGTGCTGAGCATGAACTTTTCACATCTCATTTCTGTGTCAGTGCAGTTGAAGTACAATTTTTTCAGTGTAGACATTAAGCCCCTGAAAAAAAAAAAGTAGATCAACCCAAACTGATTATTTGCATGTTTATCAAAATGGGAAACTTAACGTTGCTGCAGGTTGAAATTAGATCAATCAATTTCAGAATTTTTCCATGAAAGCAAAGGAATGGAAGCAAACTGCATTGAAGTATCATTCAGATGACCTGTTTTTATCCAGCAGTTTGAAGGATCACAAAAGAAAAAGCCTCAAAACCAACACCCCTCTATCCTTTTCCATTGATCCAGATTTATTATTACAATTTTTTAAAAGAACAAACCCATCTTTCAGTGGCTGAGTTAGTTTTAAACACTCTTCATTTTCTTCGAATTTGCAAATCCTATATCTATTTTGATTGCTTTTTGAGAGAGATGAGGGTATGATGGGTTGGACTGAAACAGGTAAGGTTTGGGTAATAGCTGTGAAGGAAGCAGAGCCAATTTGAAGGTGTGATCAACAATCCTAGTTCACCCTAGTTTCTTTGAGTTTTTGGATCGCGTGCCTACGTACTCCCTGTCATATTCCACATCAAGCCAAATGGGTATTAAACAATATTTTAGGTAACATACTAGGCATTTCATTTTCTTTAGAAGAACCCAATTATGCTAGAAATTAATAATTAAAAATTATAAATAGAATAAAGAAGAAAACATTAATATTATATCCTACGGCTACATTTTTCAGCATGGTGTGCAGGGAATTAGGTGCAAAAATCCCATTTATGTTAATGCATCTTGCGTGTCTAATTCCTCATACATTACAGTGCAAATTTACCCCCTGGTGTCTTTGATGATACAGAGGACCAGCACAGAGGGGGAGAAGAGTGAGTGATTTATTTGATGATCTGTCAATCATAATGGCAACCAGAGACAATTACAGAGCTGATTTTAACCTCTGTAGAAACAGCTAGTTAGACCATATGCTTTTTTTCTCTTGCCAGATGTCATCATTCATCAATTTCTCATTAAGAAATTGGCACTTTAAAAAAAAAAAAAAAGTAAAGTTTGTCTTGTGGGGTTTTTTGTTTTTTTTTTTTTTTTCTTTTTAGAGAGTCCAGAAAATCAAACTGTAAAAACCGGGATGAGGTAGCCCTTTTTGTAAAGGCAACTACTTTGCGCTATTTCAGTTTTGCAACTACAGATTCAGACTGCAGTGCTTAAACCTGTCACTATCTAGTTTTTTAAAAGGGTTTTACGTAGAATATTTTCAAAATCGAAGACTATAAAAACAGATTTATCCATTTTTCTAACAATCCTTAATCCTGCGCAGTAATCTAGATATTCAGTGTACCATCTGAAGTTTTTATTTTCTTTTTGTGTCATAGAGCTGCAGGTCACATATGTCTACATCAGCTCATTCAACCTACATGGATGGTAGGGGTCTTCTGGCTGCTGTTGTGTGCTTGGTATTTAAAACACAAACCAGCCAACAAACAAAAATCACTGACAAGTAACAAAAACCTTAACATCAGAATAAGGAATTATTTGTTCTTATTTTCTTGAAGGCTGTCAAGAGTCAATGTGCAAAGAAAGCTCTTTAGCTGAGTAAGTTGTCATTTTTGTTACTACGCTGGTTCAATTTAAATATAGTTAAATAGCTCCTTTTTTTTTTTCTTCTTTTTTTCTAACGTGTGCTTGAAGCATCCTGTAGAACCATAGGACATCATTTTCCAAATGTGACATCCCCTCTCTTCCTGTGTAAATAACACCAACGTGTTGTGTCTGCTAGGCCGCCGTTAAACAGCTGTTTTGTTATTAATATTTTATTGCCCTACGTTTTCCAAGATATTTTGACACTTGCTATTATTTCAAATGCAGCTTTTTCTTGGAGTTTTTAATGGTTTGTGTATATCTCTAGACAGTTTCAAGATCCTGAAGCTGTCACAACATGTTAAGTAGGCAAATCAGCTAACACAGTAGTTTCAAGAAAGATAATTTTCTTTGCATAACTTCAATCTGCATCATTTTGCATGACTTATTAACAGGAACTGACTCATTGACAAATAAGGCATATAGCTTATGGAACAGAGAATGTTTCAGAGTAAATGTCTTCAAAAAGCTAAGCACTGATCAAAATTCTGAATTTCCTGCTGCTGATAGACAGTTCAAAATTTGCAGAGGCTGACGATGGTTAAGATTTCATCGGAAAGCTTTGCACATGTATAATACAGTTTTGATATATATATAAAATGTTTAACTTTACAGCTGTCAGACCTTTATGCATTCAACCTCACTCAGTAGTTCAAATCTAAATTTCTAAAGGTCATATGTGGGACTGTAATAGTTTTAACATGATCATTTTCTTTTTTCATTTACTCTTTCCAATCCTGGAGTGAGTGGGACAGTGAAGGTCAGAGTAATGGTGAAAAAGGAGAGTTCTGACTTTTTATTCATCTGAGCAGATACAGCGCGTCTGGTCCAAAACGTACGCTGTCATCACACGGCGTTGCCATTGACCTCTGCCCTGTTCTCCCGACGACACCCGTCCCGGGCTGGGAGAGGACTCACGGCCTGGGATGGCTTAAGGCTGAGCCTCTCTGCCAAGGGCTGCGCATCGCGCTGAATCATGCCCGCTGATCGGTTTTGCGATATGGACTGCTATCGCCAAGCGGAACAGCAAATTCTGTTTGCTCAGGAACTTGGGTTAGGCAAAACAGCTGTCCTAGAGGTGGAGGGATTAGTGTTTTATCTACTAAAGCAGGCCTCAGCTCTACCTTTCTCTAAATTGAATTAAAAGCTAGTAAAGATTGAATAGTGTTTTCGCTTCTTGCGTGTTATACCAAAACAAAAGTTTGCAGGAGCGATCGCTGTTCTTTTCTGTCTGGGTGGTTTGTCATGTGCTGTGATAGTGACTTCCGAGGAGAAACTGGCTCCTCTCTCTGCTTCATAGCAGATGGTGGCTGTTTTGAACACTCATACGAAGCTCTAGTAGCAACTAGCCGAAGTCTGTGTTTGAGAGTTTTCATGAAAAGCGAAGAAAAAGCTGCCCGCATGCTTTAAAAGCAATTAAGAAGCCTGAAGTCAGTCCTATATCTTTGTCCTTTTCCAGGTAAAACTCTGTATTAACTTCAAAGACAGCGTGCTGGAGTAAAGGATCTTTAGGATCAAACTTTCAGCAAATAAAGAATTTGATATTTGAATCTCTTTCTGTATTTTGCTTAGGAGGAAGAAGGCAGAGCTCACTGAATAAGGCGTATCAGAAGGACTTTGAAGTTTTGAAAATCAGAATGAATACGTTTGTCTTTTTAAATATTTGAAGAGTTAACATGACTTAAGCTGCCTACGTGATGACACTTTGACTAAGGAGAGGTTATCTTTGTCGTATGTACGTGTCGTAAGAACACACGCGGAGGCCAGTTGCTCATTGCTGTCTGGGTGCGGTGTGCTGCCTCACTGACACAGAAAAGGTCTGTTGGGTGTCGAGCAACTGAAAGGGTTTTTTGTTTTACAGAACTTCTCTGCAAGCCCCAGAGCAGAAAACATTCTTCAAATAGAAGAAGAGTGATTAGGTACTACAGCATTTAATAATCCCCGGTGCCAGAACGTTGGTACTTGCATGCCCGATGTAGCGGTGTGGGCTGGACTGGTTTTCAGTCCTCCTTGGGATCACGCACAGCCCAGAGCTTCCTCTGCCATCCCGATGTCTGACCCGGAGCCCAGCAAAGCCGCGGGCTTGGCTGCGTGCTCGTGAGGGTGCGAGGAACGGGAGAGCACCCAGGCAGTTGTGGGCAGGTTACTTACTGGGCTTCATCAGCTGAAAGTGTATAATCTCTTGTAGTTGCTGAAAATGGGAATTATAAAACTCAGAGAACTGTGGTGTGAAGGAGCAGCTCGCAGAAGCTTGTGGGACGTTTCCTTCCATCAAGTACTTGTCTGGAGTTTATAACGAGTCCGAATATACGCTTGCATACACAGGCTTAGCAATTCACTTTGTGGAAGGGTTTCAGAAGGTATGAAGAACTGCTGGGCACCCAAATTCATGTTAATTTAGGAGTGGAGCCCCGCCTTACCACATTTGATACCCAGGAATGTGACCTCTTGGGAGTAACACCGTTGCTCAGTAGTACTTGTGCTTATTCATCATCAACGTTGTGGAGTTTTTCATCTTTTCCTTTATGTTTATGTGATCAAGAAGTAAATCAGTGTAACATTGTATGTAATACTTAGTATTTTTCCTGCCTGATTTAAAGGGACTACTCAAGTACAGAGTCCTTTGTCATCATCCCTGCTTTCCCCTGCTTGGTATCTCTCCTCCAGCGGGAACATTTGTCTGACCCAGCCCAGGCAGTTGAATTCGAGGCCAGGCTGCTGCAAGTAGTATGAACTTTTTTTTGACATTTCTCTTGCATTTTAGTAGAATTCCATTAGTCATGTCTTGAATCTATTCTGTAAAATATTTACTGAGAAATCCATTTTCTTACCATAAATTCATGTCTGTTACTTCTAAACAATTTTGATAGTGGTTTAAGCAGCAATAAAAGGTATTGTGAAAATCTTTTTTTTTTTTTTTTTCAGCACTAGAAATTGGTCTAGATAAATCCCACGAACTGGAAGAAAATATTAAGATATTTTACAGAACTATTTTCTGTTTCCTGCTTAGTTACAATATTTTCGTATTGGGATTCCAGTTTATCCTAGCTTTATTAAAGGGTCCTGTGTAGTGGGGTGCTGATCTCTTTGTATTTAACTGCCAAAAAGCACCTAAACAAGTTCTTAGGTGACTAAAGAGTCTTGTTGATGTGAGCCTACAGATGTGCTTAAAGTCAAACACAAGTATTTTGCTGGATGAACACTGACATAATATGGTAAAATGGAGTCTGAAGTATGTCAGATGGAAAAAAAGCGAGGGATAACATCATTCCACAAAATTTAAAAATGTACATTGTTTTTAAGCATCTTAAATGCATTTCCCTCGGAATGGCCACCTTTCCCAGGTGAGTTTGATATTGCAAAACGATGATGGCAGCCAAGGGCTCCCTTCTTTCTGTTGTTCCTTGGATTCTCTTATGAACATCCCATGTAGCAAAACGCTTAGGTATGTATGTTTTAAACATAAATGTGAACGCAGTCATCGAGCGAGAAGTATGTGACAGTGAACGCAGAGAAACTTAAACATACGAAGTCGCACTTGAGGTTCAGAACGTCGTTAGGAGCTTTACTAAATGGCTTAGTTACAAGATTCTTCGTGGTGGCGCTAGGTTGGTTCCGATGTCCAGGCGCAGTGGCAGCGGGAATGGCATCGTGCGACACTTCAAGCTGTACTATGACCTGTAGGCTGATTTTATTGATCAGCTCATTCTGGCTTTTGATTCCGGGCGTGGTGCGTCATTGCATTCTGTAGTGCGACTGATACCGTGCTGCTTTCGTAGGACACTCGTAGTTTCTCTGCCTCAAAATAACTGCCTGGCTTCTGTTTCCTGCCCCTGCGTTTCTACGATGTGTATATTATAGGCAATTCAGATGTCTGTTGTCTTTTTGATTCTTGAGCATTTTACGAATCAAATCATTATTCATTGGAGTAGGCGAGAAGGGAGGAAAGGAGAAGAAACATAGTTTACCTAAAAGTAATGTGACAGGCTCTTAGAAAGATTTGTTAGGCTTTTAATAATCAATTTATGGAAATAGCGTGTTGGCACAGTGGAGTAATTGTGTAGTCTATCAGCCTCCCTGTGTCTGAGGAGCTCAGCCCGGCATTGATGTCCAGGTCAATGCTTCATTTTGGTGTTGAGATGTAAGCATCTGAATTTCGATTTAGTTCTCCTTTTTTCTCAGAAAGGGGGAAAACCCCTCCTTTCCAGTGGCCATTGGGAAAACACAGATAGAAAACCAGTTTGAGTTATGTAGCTTGCTGCTTGAATTCAAGAACAGTGAAGACTTCAGTTAATCGTGTTTGTTCTCTGTTAGATGTTTATATGTATAGAAGATTCATCTGAACTTGATTTTGTAACATTTATAAATAAATTGCCTCATTAAAACAATTTCCAAAAAGTGGAAGGGGAACAAAAGAAGAGTAACAGTAGCAGTGTTCTATTTTCTTTGCCTGGAATTAGATGTGCAGAGCAGATAAGCCTCTCAGAGATATATATACAGCAGTCTATATAACAAAGAGCAGTGCACTTTAAGTACTGTTATGTCATTTTGAAGTCCCATTCATTCCACTTACTTGCCATGCCCCACACCTAGAGATATCTAGTCTTTACACAGAGATTAAAGCAGAATCAATACAAAGCAAATAGAATAGCCATTTTCATCTTTTATCCTGACTCTCTCTCGTTCTACACTATTTTCAATGAATCACTTCTGAAATTATATTCTTGAAAGCAAGAGAGATTTTTCCTCTCGTATTATTTTCTGAAGTTCATTGTTCTTGGGAGGTGGAAGATTCAGAATGCTATAAAGGAAAATATCACACCATAAGTTGTAGATAGGGATAATAAACTAGATTTTTTTTTTTTCTAATAATGCATTTTAGCTTGAGATACTGGGACCCGGAGCATAAAGACTGCATGATTTTCCCTCATCGGTGACTCCTGAGCAACTTTGAACAAAAGTGTGTGTTCTTGCTGTCCATTAAGACTGTTTTGTGGTATGAATTATTTTGGACTGGAGTTTTGAGTTTTAACAAGTCATTTGAGGTGAGAAACCCAGATGCCGAGGGTGAGGAAGAATTCTATTCTAATAAATATAAAGAATCTTTTGTGGCTTGTTTATGGGGTAGTAGATGCTCACTCACTCTGGACATTGTGTCTCAAACTGAGGGTCATGATCACCAGAAGAGTTCGAAGGGGTTAGGAAGTGTTAGCTGCAGTCAAGAGCAGTTCATTTCCTCCTGTGTCAGCAGTGCTTTAATTCCTTTAAGGAAGAGAGAGAAATGATACTGGAAATGTATTTTTAATCACTCTCTGCAGTTGAATTTCTTCTAGAAGGAAAAGTAAGTGTAAATGCTAGTCGAATGACTTGGAGCCATGTTTTGTTGCCTAGCACTGGAGGAATTGCTTTCACCTAAAGACACACGAACCAAAATGGGTGATGCTACTAAAAAGAACTGCTGGATACACAAGTTGTTTTTAACAGGATATGTCACTGGTCCACGACTGGGGACGCTTTCTGAACACACACATCAGAATTATAACTTCACTTGTCTTTTTCTGTGCTGGGGATTGATACACTACAGCTTTGAATATGTCCCTGGTGTGTTCTGCCAGGCCACTTCAAGAACTGTCACCTGCTGTGAGAGCCCTGAGGCATGGCTCCCTTGGGAGCAGTTGAAGACCATCTCAAAGGTGGTCTGAGGATTCCAGTGCACACCAGCTTAGATAAAGTCAAGTGACCAGGCCTGGAACAGTCCTGCCGTAATTTTTTCTGCCTTTAAGCTGTGTTTTTACATTTTCTGTATAATGTCAGTCTAGTGATGAGTGTGGAGAGAATTCAGGATATTGATATAAGCAAAAAAGTTACTGGGGAGGGAGGCTGGGTGATGGTGAGGATGAACTAGATCATTACATGTTTGTAAAAGCACAGTACTAGCCCAAGGGAAGGACACAAAAAGTCAGGGCAGGGTTCTCTGGTGGAATCCTCACTTAAATTGACCAAAACCACTGTGCAATCTCATGCTCAGCATGTCAGTCCTCATATGTATCAGCTCAGTTGTTGTCTTGGAGACTCAAGGGTAGCGCAAGGACAGAGCTGAGGTTTGCCCCTTATGGAGGGCAAGATGATGTTTAATTGCCACCTCCAGAATAACATTTTTCAATAAGGAACACCGCTATGAACTCCTGCAGTCCTAGCCCTGTACATAGTGCAGTGCTTAAAGAAGCAAAGCCGGGGCGGACAGAGAGCATGAATCCCCTGGGAAAATGAATCTCAAGCTAAACTGTAAGCAACAAGAATAAACCAGCAAAGCTGATCTGGGTGAATGTTATAAATAAATAAATAAATAAATCTTCATCTCCCATTTGCATGAGGGATTAATAGAAAAAAAAAAGCCAAAAAACTTTAAAAAGATGAGACATAGATGCAATTTTATATCTTGGGATTAGAAAATAGAATACACAATAGAAATTCATCTAAAAATTTGCTTACATAAGGTGATTCAGTACTGTAGAATCCTTTGCAACCCACATATTTGGAATATTGGAAATACAGTACTCACAAGGCTAAGACATTCACGTTAGTGTTCAGAGCTCTTGTATACGTTCCTGTAATGCATGGGATCGAGGATACAGTTGAGTCCTCTTTTTTCCTGTTTTTTTTTTCTTCTTAAAACAAAGCAAGAAACCAGTCCTTGTAGGACTCTTGGGATGTGCGATCCGAATTGAAAGTGGAGATTTAAATGGACCTAGACTTCAACAGACCTAGTGTTCTTTTTAAGTCTCTGTTTGGATTGATCTTTGAAGGACAATATGAAAAATCTTATTTTTAAATTTTTTATTATCATCCTTAATTAACTTCTTTTTCTATGACTCATCTTGACTATTGAATGAACCCAAAGGTAAAATGCAGATTCGGTTTTAACGTTATTTTGCACAATACATTTGCACCTTGCGAGTAAAGGTACCCAGAAGGAAAGAAGTGATGTTTAATTATAGAATTACACAATTCTTTCTGTTAACTTCCATATTTTGATTCTATTGATTTGTAACATGTTAACAACAAGCCATGTTTTGGAATGTGTTTGGGCTAACAGACACTTTTTGCTTCCAAGAATATTGGTATTAAGTGTTTGTAGTCTTTCAGAAAGGCGATGCTGTCTTTGTTTATCGTCATTGCAGCCAAACATGAATGGCTAGGAATGTATCTGTGCAGATCTTAAACATGGGTATGCATGCATATATGTGTTTGTTGTGCATGAGATTTGTGTGGCAGGTAAGATTTCTTGATACAGCGAGAGTAGATGGTTCTTTCGATGGCTTAATCAGATCAAATTTGAACGAGCATGAGAAAGCGTGAAGCTGTATAAACGCTGCTCTTTAAAGCTTTCCGTGTTTCGGCCTAGTGAGTGCTGGTTCTGCGCTGTCGCTGGACGGTTTGCCTGCACCAGGTGCCGAATGTTGTCTCGGACCATGCTGGAAGCTGTGGATGTCTGGCACCTCACGCGCGCCCGCTTTCGTAGCGTCAGTGCAAAGACTGATGTGGCTGCTGTGCTGCTGGACTGCCGAGACCGGTGGGACTTCAGTACAATATAGGCTGCGTCTTAAAAACCGGCTCAGTAACGAGGTAAGAGTTTGCCAAGTAGGATTAGGGCTACTTGTGCACGTATGTGCCTGATTTTAAAATTTAAACCTGAATTTAAACCTCTGTCTTACAAGCATGGAGACTCAAAACATCTAAATTTTCTTCTGTTTGTTTGTGACTTCAGTGAGTACTCTATGCATCATTTAAGGTTACAGATAGTTTCGAACAGTTTGAACTAATGCAAGCTCTGGAACAGTTTGCTGAATGAAAGCCATGATGTCTGGGGTTCTCACACGCACGTATGAAATTAAAAAGAAAGTTACTTAGCGTAGTAAGCCATACTCCAATTTAGAAAAGGTCTGAAGAGTTGCTGTATTCTGCTTTACTGTAGAAGCTCTAAAACGCGAGGTTTGTATTGTCTTGAGCTATTTCAATGATGCTGTTAGCGTGACACTGGAATCCGAAGGACAGAATATCGCTAAGGCTAGGATGTACAGGAATGTAAACAAGCTTTAGAAAAAACGTCCAACGGTTTGTTAAATAGACCACAACAAAACAAGTCCATTATCATTGCAAAAATAGCTCTGAACTTAGTATGTCTAATTATCTGAATAGCTTGGAAAAACATAATTAATCCACCAGCAATATTCGTTATTCTAATTCTGGTACTGAACAGTGAGTTTTATGTTTATTCGTATCTCTGTCAATATATTGGTATCTTCTAAAGATGAATAAACATAACTTTTTTTTCTCCTTATGTAATTCTTAGTCTGGCTGAGTTTGGAAATGTAGTCCAAATACCAGTTTGGTTTTTTTGTTTTTCAGTACAGAATGTTATGTTTTTTTAATATTGAAGAAAGATATTTTTGCTTTAATCTCTAATATTGTTACCATTTTGGGAAGCCTTCTCAGTAAATGTTCTGCTGCGTCTCCAAACATGGCAACTTACTTTTGCGTGTTGGATGTTTCAGAGCACCATACTTTATTTAAATTTCAAACGCGCTGATGTAGCGCGAGCCCATAGATGCTGGCGTGACTCGTACGGGGCATGCAGTACGCTGCTGATTTCTGGGCGATCTGGATTGCATCGTAAGGAGGCGATTCAGCGAGAACGGGGCCGAGAGCAGGGCTCACATAGCCGGGAGTGCTCCTTTTCAAAATGGGGGGTGAATGTAAACGGCACTGAAACTCCGGCTGGTGAATCACAGAATCACAGAATAGTAGGGGTTGGAAGGGACCTCTGTGGGTCATCTAGTCCAACCCTCCTGCCCAAGCAGGGTCACCTACAGCAGGCTGCACAGGACCTTGTCCAGGCGG